>ENA-UESI01000975-UESI01000975.1-human-gut-metagenome-genome-assembly--contig:-NODE-975-length-20360-cov-6.141991_pt1 | contig 20360 bp, 20 predicted proteins | sample MGYA00243005_ERZ508006 | MGnify/ENA primary metagenome ERZ508006 (study PRJEB26167, sample SAMN06115436) | human gut metagenome | host: Homo sapiens | place: China:Shandong | collected 2015-06-10... | reverse complement strand
CTCAAATTGAGATTGAGCAGCTCAAGCACAAACTGTATCTTTCGGAAATGGAGAACACGCTGCTAAAAAAATTGGACGAGACAGAGAGGAGAGATGCCTCTCGGAAGTAAGACAACGCCAAATTTATGCAGTCATTCAGGAGTGCCATGAAGAACATAGAGTCCCCATTGACATGGCATGTAAGCTGCTTCATTTGGCCCGTTCCGCTTACTACAAATGGGCTTGCGGGATACAGGGACAGAGAACTGCGGAGAATGAGCAGTTGGCAGACAAGATTGAAAAAATACATACACAAAGCCCAGATAAAGGCTACCGGAGGCTCAATGACGATCTGCGCCATGATTATGGTATCTATGTCAATGACAAGAGAGTGCTGCGGATCTGCCGGGCCAGAGATATACACTCTACGGTGAAGTACAATCATCACGGCTGCACCAGACGGGCCAGGAATCCCCAGTACATTACTGAAAACCTGCTGGACCGCCAATTTTATGCTGACAAACCCAATGAGAAGTGGCTTACAGATGTGACGGAGTTCAGATGGTATGAGGGTGTAGACATCCATAAACTCTATTTGAGCGCAATCCTGGACCTCTGTGACCGACGCATCGTGTCCTATGCGATCAGTGAGCGCAACGACAATCCTCTCGTATTCAAAACCTTTGACAGGGCCGTTAAGACCAACCCGGACGCACATCCTCTGTTCCACAGTGACAGAGGCTACCAATACACAAGCCGGGTATTCCACCAGAAACTCGTACAAGCAGGAATGGAACAGAGTATGTCCCGTGTGGCCCACTGCATTGATAATGGCCCCATGGAAGGATTCTGGGGCATCTTGAAACGGGAACGCTACTATGGCAGACGCTTCACCAGCAAGCAGGAGCTTGTACAGATGATTGTGCGCTACATCTCCTATTACAACACCAGGAGAGTTCAGCGCAACCTGGGCGTACTAACACCGATGGAGAAGCACCAGTTGTGCCTTGCCGCATAAAAACAGCTGGCAGCCCACTAGCTGCCAGCCGGAAAAAATTTTATATTTTTCATTGTCCTCTTGACGGGGTGCAGTTCAGGCCTCCAAAACCAACAAACCGGCGCTCTGTTTTTCATTATATTATATTGTGCTTATAATATATACAGAGACGCAAGCAATCCCTGGCACCCTGCCAGTACATCCTGCCATGTAGCCTCGAAATCCCCAGTATACCAGGGATCAGCCACCTCCTGACCAGACCGGTCGGCATACTCCAGCAGGAGATGGATCTTCCCTTCTGGGTCTCCGCCGCAGATCCGGCGCATATTGCGAAGATTCGCCTGGTCCATGCCGATCAGCAGGTCGTATGCGCCATAGTCGGCCCGGGTCAGCTGCCGGGCCGTCTTGCCAGCGCAGGAAATTCCGTGCTCAGCCAGCTTCCGCCGGGCCGGCGGATAGACTGGGTTCCCGATTTCCTCTCTGCTGGTAGCCGCCGATGCGATTTGGAACTGCGACGTCAGCCCAGCTTTTTTCACCAAGTCCTTCATGACGAACTCGGCCATTGGGCTCCTGCAAATATTGCCGTGGCAGACGAATAAGATTTTTGTCATTGCTTATATATCCCTTCAAAAGCCTCCAAGCCTTGATATTTCAGGGCTTTGGGCGCTTCTTTCATTTTTGCTGTCATGCCGGAAACCTACGCAGATTTCCGTAACTCTACACAGATTTTCGGGCAAATGGTGTAGTAATTGGTGTAGTGACTGCGATTGCTTCAACCTGATTTTCTCTGCGGCTCCGGTGCGGCAAGCCCTTTGAAATCAATGATCTTTGCCATCTGCTCGGCAGCGCGGTCATAGCTCGCATGGGTGTAAACATTCAGTGTGACGCCCACATCGGAATGTCCCATGACATACTGCAAGGTCTTGATGTCCATGCCAGCGTTCGCCATGTTTGTACAGAACGTGTGCCGGAATACATGGGGCGTGATGTGCGGCAGAGGCTTGTCCGGGTGCAGTTTTTGATACTTCTTCATTGCCCAGCGCATTTCATTCTCGATGTGCAGGGCAACCTTCGGACTGTCGTTCTTGTCCAGCAGAAGGAAACCGCTGTACCCGTCGATGATCGTTTCCGTTTTCACGCGCTTGCGGCGGGAAAGAATATTTTGTAGGCTTTGGTAAACCTCATCCGTCATGGGAATGTAGCGGCAGCCGCACTCGGTTTTGGTTTTCTCCACATAATACTTGCCGCCGCGCTCTCGGACGAGCTGGTGATCTACTCGGATTTTCCGCCCGGTAAAGTCCAGATCAGCCTTTGTCAGCCCGCAGAACTCGCTGACGCGCATCCCGGTTCCCAGCAGCACCACAAACTCGTCGTAATACTTGCAGTAGGTCTTGTCCTCCCGGATGAAATCCATCCAAAGCGTCTGCTGTTCCTCTGTCATGGCAATGCGCTTCTGTGAATCATTGGAAACTACATCGACCAGCTTGAAGTCAAAGGGATTCCGACGGATCACATCCTCATTGTACGCCATCTGGAAAGCCGGTTTGACAACGCCCCGAACGCTGGTGAGGGTGCTGTATCCCTTTCCGTCCTCGTGTAGCTTCATGATCCATTTCTGCGCGTCCGAAACCTTGATGTCTCGGATGGAACGGTAGCCAAAATCTTCTTTCTTCACCAGATTCAGCACGAAGTTATAGCCAACCTTGGTATTGTAGCGCACGCCCTGTTTGATGCTGATGTAGCGTTCCAGCAGTTGAATGACGTTGATTTTGCCAGCCGCATAATCAATGCCATCGTCGAGCTGCTTCTGGATTTCCTTTTCTTTTTCCCGCAGTTCTTTCAGATCGGAGGAATACACTGTCTGCCGTTTGCCGCGAATGTCTGTGTACCGATATTGATAAATCAGGTCTTTTCTCTGGCTCTCTCCTGTCCGCAGGATGCGTCCCTTGTTGTCTTTTCTCTTTTCGGACATTGTCAAACTCCTTTCCGTGATGGAAAGAGCCTTGATATGACACACTTATTGTATCATATCAAGGCTCCGATTTACACCACAAATTTCAAATAGAATACGCCTGCTCGATGAACTGATCGAACAGGCGGCGTTTAATCAGGCGCTTGTTGCCCACCCAGAGGACGAATTTGCACCGGTCCTCGTTGGTGATCTCGCGCAGTTTGTTAATACCAATGCCGGAGTAAGCCGCGGCTTCCTCCAAGCTCAGATTGCTCTTTTCCCAAATCGGGATTTCCTTCATAGGCAGTTTACCCTCCATGCAAAAATAGCCAGACAGGGTGAGGCGGCAACGAAGTCCGGCAACGGACTTCCAAAAACCTCGAAACATACCCGGTCTGACGGTTGATTTACGATTATCCTTTTCTTCTATTTTTCTGTTGTTTTGGTTGTCAAAGGCAGAAAAAGCCTGACAGAGCAGGGATTGCCTCGGCAACCAGCCTGACAACGGAGTAACAACAGGATTTGCAACCAGCCGCACTTTTCAGAACGGCAGCTCCATCTGCTCTGTGATCTCCACAAAGCCGTCCGGGATTTCTGTATTTTGGTTGCCGCTGCCCGTTGCAGTCTTTTCTCGCTCCCAGCCTTTTTGCCTGCCGTACCCGGCAAAGCTGCGAGGATTGGAGAAATACGTCCAGCCGGTCACACACTGGTTCATAATCTCGTTGATCTCGCGGATCTCCCATTGCTTCGGCTCATCAAAAGCATGGTTCAGCGCCTCCTTGTAAAGCTGCTTGGAACAGACGGTATCGCCCGTGTAGCTGTCCAGAAACGCCTGAATCATGCCCGCTTTCGTGTCCTCCGGCATGAAGTCCTTCTGATGTTCCTTGAGATAACGTACCATTTCCGGGCTGAACGTCAGCTTCCAGCCGCCTGCCCGGTAGATGGTCATTGCCTCCGCCCACACCTGCTGCAAGTAGGATCTGGATGCGGCTTCATCCTCCAAAATGTGAACCTCTGCCTGTTCCGGGCAGACCTGCACGGGCAGGAAACGCCGGCTGCCGGAGCGGTCGAGGGGCAGGAAGTCCATTGCGTTTGACGTGCCACCGAATACGCATTGCCGCAATCGGTCTGCCGGATGGGTTTCATACGGGATTTTGTAGACCTCCTTCTGACGGCTCAGAAACGACTTGATTTCCTCAATGCTCTTGGCATTGGCGGTAGCAATCATCTCGGACATTTCAATGATCCAGTGCCCTTGCAGCTTGCGGTACACATTTTCATCGTCCAGCTTCCGCAGATCGTCGGAGAACCACTCGTCCTTTCCTGCCAGCAGACGGAAGAATGTGGACTTTCCCGCGCCCTGACCGCCCACCAGACAGAGCATGACTTCAAATTTGCAGCCGGGATGAAATGCCCGATGAATCGCGCCCAGCAGGAACAGTCGTAATGCTTGAAAGGTGTATTCGTCTGCTTCCGCACCGAGAAAATGGTGCAAACAATAGCGGATGCGCTCCGTGCCATCCCATGTAAGGCTGTTCAGAAAGTCCCTGACAGGGTGATAGCTGTTCTGATGGGCGGCAAGATCGGCGGCATCTATGATTTTCTTCTCACTTGTCAGGTCGTAATTTTCTTCCAGATACAGCCGGATGTACTTCATATCCGTGTCGGTCATGGAGGCGCTGGGGCTTCGGTCGTAGCCGATGGGCTTGACAACGTCGGTGCGGTCGGTCAGCAGATTGTAGGCAATCGCGCCGGAGAGCAGCGGATCGTGCTGAAACACCGTCAGGCAATTCTTGATACTGTTGCGGACACCGCCTTTTTCCGTGGTGTCTAACATGGCTTTGACTTCTTCAACGCTCATCGGCTGTGCCATGCTGCCTGCCTGCATTTTGAGCTGCTGCTTCATCTGCGGCGGCAAGCTCTGCCATTCGCTGCTCAATTTTCCTCACTTCCTCTCCATATTCGATCACAACGGATGCCCGCGCCTGTATATCCCCGCACAGCAGCTCGTCCAGCAGATATTCAACCAGCGAGAGCTTCTGCAATGCCTCCACAAAGCGCGGGTGATAGCCGTTCTCTGGCGTTTGCGGGGCATAATCCTCTTTCCAGCGGCATAACAGCTGGTAATAGTCCAACAGCACACGGGAGCAATAGCGTTCCATGTGCTGATAATTTTGCTCGTCGGTATTCTGTTGTCGTGGCCTATTTGTCTTGCCCGCGCTATCCTCATACGGAATGGCAAAATCCTGTGCCAGCAGAATTGCTGCCTCCTTGCTGCCGATCCCGCGAAGCTGGGAAACGAAGTCGATTACATCCCCGGTAGCCCCGCAGCCAAAGCAGTAATACCGGCGATCCAGCTTCATGCTGGGCGTACTGTCATCGTGGAATGGGCAGCGGCACATTCCGTTTCGCTCCACCCGGATGCCGTATCGCTCCGCAGCCTGCCGGGTGGTCACAGACTGCTTGACGGTTTCAAAAATATTCAATAGGCAATGCCCTCCTTAGCGTTCCATTTCCTGCTTTTTCTGCCGCAGCTCGGTGTTCTGGCGTTCCTGTTCATGCTGCACCTCGTAGATGTTGTAGTGAATTGCCCAGAGCTTTTTCGCGTCGGCATGGAGCGGCGAAAGCTCCGTCTGAATGTCTTTGTATTCCTGCTCCAACTGCTCCCGTTCTCTGCGCCATGCGGTGATGGGCAGCTTGCCATCCTTGAAATACGACTTTAATTTGCGCTCTGCCATGTAGAACGTCCGCAGTTCATCGTCGTGTTCGGATTTGTATTTCTGCCGGGATTTCTCAAATCGGATGGATTTCAGCTTGTCCGCAGCGGGCTTGCCGGACTTGTAGTAGTCCACCATCCGCAGCAGTTCGTCCAGTTCCTTAATACGGGATTGCTTTGCCGATGCCGACTTTTTCAGCGCGTCGATCTTATCCTGCATGGCGTGAAGTGCGTTATCCAGATCGTCCACAGTGTAAAGTTTTTTAGATTGCAGAAAGCTGAACGCCTCGGCGTAACGCTGCAAGTTGGCGTTCTTCGCCTTATTGCTGTACGCACCCTTGTTGCGATTGGCGCAATGCAGCGCCAGCAGATCGTTGAGCATGGGCGGCTGGGGCTTGGCAAGCTCGGCTTTCACGTCCTTCAGCCAGCCGATCAGCGCAGCGATCTTTTCCTTTGCCTCACGCAGCAGCGCGTTGGTTTTCCGAATGAAGCGGTTGAGATCACCTTTGTCGGTGCGGATGCCCTTTGCCTCCATTGCCCGGACGGTGGGACCCTCGTGCTGGGTGGGTATCTGCTCCACACCCTGACGTTCAAAGCTACGGTGGTCGATGCGGCAGTCTAAGCCCTTTTCAGCAAACTTGGCATTGCACATCTCAGCCCATGCCTGCCGCCACTCTTCCAGCGTCTCCGGTTTGCCCCAGTCCGTTGTGGAAACGGCGTTGAACACATAGTTGCCTTCCTCGTCCAGAACGCGCTCTCCATGCTCATCCAGCACATATTCCCGCCGCTGTTTCTTGCCCCACCTGCCGTCCGGCTCAATAGGGCGAATCGGACACATGACGTGAAAATGCGGATTAGAAATGCCGCCGTCCTCCTTGTCCGGCTGATGCACGGCAAAGTCTGCCACCATGCCCCGGCTCACGAAATTGTCCAATAAGAATTGCCTTGCAAGATCGATGTTCTCCTGCATGGAAAACTCATTCTGCAAGGCAATGTCAAAGCTATATGCAAGCTGGGCTTTCTTGCCGCGCTCGGCTTTTTCTACCGCATTCCAGAGCGTTTCACGGTCTGCGTACTCTGGCGGCGCATGGGACGGCAGCAGGATCTCAGAGCAGATCACGCCGCCCTTGCGGGTGTAGTCGCTGTCCTCGCCGTAATACGCACTGTGCAGCTTTTCCCCGGCGCGGTAGGCGGCAGCAGCCACGGCAGACTGCCCCGCGCTGCGCTTGATCTGCGTCACATGAAAATGAAATAACGCGATACTCAGTCACCTCCTGCATAGTTGCTGATAGCTTCCGTGAGAAGCCTTTGCACATCCGGCAGAGCAAAGACCTGTTCGGTAAAGGCGTAAAACGCGGTTTCGCTCAAATCCTTCGTCTGCGGTGCAACGCTCTCAATCGCTGCGCCACGGGTGATAAGCCGGTGTGTCCGCTTGCGCCGTTCTCCCTTTTCGTAGTAGGCGGCACGGTTTTCGAGCCGCTGAATCTTGTGCTGTTCCTGTGCAAGCTGCCGCTCCACCTTTTCTTTCTCGGCTTGTAGCTTTTCGATTTCTTTTTCGTGCATAATCTCAACCTCCCGACTGATATAAAAATGGTTAGAAAAAGACCGCCTACGTTTTCGGTAGACGGTCTAACTTACGGTATGGGATTTTCAGACTTTGCGGCGGAAATGGTCTGCACCAGCAGACAGTTTCCGCCGCAAAGTGCGCTGGGATAGCTGCTGTGGCAGCGCAAGGGAGGCACTCCCTTGTACGGAGCAACGCGACGCAAAACAGCCCGGACATTTGGCTGTCCGGGCTGTCTGCCTCGCAGAGCGCACATACTCCCATCAGGAGAGTATAGAAGTGCGCCCTTGTTACCAAGGGATTATTTGATGGAAACCTGCTCGCCATCAATAATAATGCGATCACTTAGCACATTCAGTGCAGCATCCATCGCCTCATTGATGGCTTTGCCAACACGTGTCACTCCGCATTGCGCAGCCAAAGAACGGTACAGCCCGCTCTTATCGGCGGTTACATTTTGTTTCAGAATCTCAAACATTCCAGCGGCTAATTCTTCTGGCGCAATTTGTTTGATGTCACGTTCAACATCGCCCGGACCTCTGAACTGAACCTCTTTTCCGTTATCCAGATACAGGAACCCATTTCTTCGGATAATGCCGTAACGCTGGCAGCCGTACATCTGCTGCTCATAGGCTCTCTGCACGACGCTCGTGACCTTTTCACGGTCGAAATACCACACAATGCGTTTTAGAAACAAATCTTCCGATAGAGGTGACTCCACTTCCAAAATTTCCTTAACGATTGCCTTGAAATCGCTGTGATGATGACGTCGGCAAACCTCAAAAAAATCCGCCGCCTTATACGCAGGAAATTCAAAATGTTTTTCGACCGCAACCTCTTCAAATGTTTCTGCTGGCTGGCTATCTACTGACTTTACTTCTGCTTTTGTTGGATTTTTGACCGCATCCGCAGCTGCCTCTAAAAGCCGCAGCTGTTCAACCGATTTGTTTCTGAACCAGTCCGTAGACCAGATGCGATAGAATTTCCAACCCATGCGCTCCAAAATTTCTTGCCGCAGACGGTCACGGTCACGCGCATTTTTGGATGAGTGATATGTTGCGCCATCGCATTCAATCGCAAGTACATAGTCAGAGCTGTCCGGCAACTTCAAACCGAGGTCAATACGGAATCCAGAGCAGCCGACTTGTGTATCTACTGCAAATCCTTTGGATCTCAGATAATCGCACACCTCAAGCTCAAAATCGGAATCGAATTGCTCAAACGGGCTGACGGAAATTGACCGTTCCAGCGCAACGCTGCCATTCTCAGCATAATCGAGGTATTCACGAAGCAGCTTTGCACCTTCTGCGGATGTATGCTTCAAGTCAATGTCCGTATAGTGCATGGAAGAAACCAGTTGGACATTGCATTTTGCACGGGTAACGGCAACATTCAGCCTTCGTTCACCGCCGACGCGGTTCAACGGGCCGAAATTATGCAGTAGGCGCCCTTGCGCATCAATACCATAGGCAATGCTGAAAATGATCGTATCGCGTTCATCACCCTGCACGGTTTCGAGATTTTTGATGAAGAAAGGCTCTTTCCCATCATTCTTGAAGAAGTATTCCTTTTCCGGTGTGCTTTGCCGCCGCTTGGAAAGTAGTTTATCAATCAAGTCCTGCTGCGCTACGCTGAACGCAACCACACCAAGACTGCGGTTCGGATATTTTTCAATATTCTGATAGATCAGATCAACAATAAACTCTGCTTCCTTCCGATTGGTATGGGCTTTGCGGTCAAATACGCCGTCCACGTGATAATAGTCTACACCGATTCCCGGAGCATCGACCTTAGAAGACGGGAACGTCACAAGATCGCTGTCATAAAAATTCTTGTTGGAGAAAGTAATCAGCTGCTCATATCGACTGCGGTAATGCCAGCGCAGCCGGAGCTGCTGCATGGATGTCGAACACAGATCCAAGATAGATTCAAAGTCCGTTACATCTCCGGTTTCTTCATCGTTGTCCTCCGCTTCAATGGTAGCATTGAAGAAATTGCTGGGCGGCATCTGCTTAGAGTCACCCACAACAATCAACTGGTCTGCACGATAAATTGCGCCGATTGCATCCTGTGGGAAAATCTGTGATGCCTCATCAAATACAACCACATCGAAGTGAACGGAATCCGGTGCAAGGAACGTGCTGACGCTCAGCGGAGACATCAAAAAGCACGGCTTGACTCGCTGAACAAGCTCACCCGTTTCAGCAAGCAGAGAACGAATACTCTTTTGCTTGCGCTTTTTTTCGCCTTCACGAAGCAAGATTGCCAATGCGCTCCCGGACGCAATCATATCAAGCGATGGGCGCATAGAGGAAAGCTCAGCGCGGATTTTTGCCTTATTGATTTCAAATTGCTCAGTATCTTTCTCGGAAAAAGTACGAATCGCTTTATCCTGAGAAATTCGATTGAATGCAGACAGAACAGGATTCCCAGCCAAAATCGAGTCGATCCATTGATAGTAGAATTGCTTTTGGAATGCGCCGACAATATACTTTGACTCTATATTCTGACCAATAGCAGAATTTACATAAGGCACGACCTGTTTATCATCCAACTTGGAGAGCAGAGTCCTGAAATGGCACCAGTTATCCAACTTGTCCATTTCACTCAGACAGTCCGCTAATCTCGCCAATACCAAATTACACGGTGCAGAGTGAGTGTTCAGAATCGCTCGATCAAAGTACCCATCAACTCGCTTGAATGTATCAGCACTACAAACTGCGAAAGTCTCGTCAAGTTTCTGGTGGTAATCTGCAAATATATCTCGTTCAGAGGTGAAATCGTTATAGTGTTCCAAAGTGCCGAACGCAATGCTGCTGGAGAATATTGCCCCCAACGCCGACATTTGTTCCGCTACATAATCCCATTCGGTTTCGACACCATGATAGGCTTCACCAAGAAATGCTTTGATGGGTGCTTCAGCTTCAACAAACTCCAAGGTCTTTTGCTGATAATAGGCAAGTCGTTCTGTCATGGAGACAGCTTCATTATAAGCAGGTTTCTTCCCGTCCTTCTTGCACAAGCGCAGGTCGGTGATAAGCTGCTTGTACTCGGCATTGAAAAGCCTGGAAAAGATTCCACCAAACTGTTTTGTCAGCTTCTTGTGATACGCAGCTCCATCCAGTTTATAAATATCATCGTCAAACACTGCACCCAACACGGAGCGGGCAGCCATAATATCTGCACTCTGCGCTTGTAATTTGTGCAGCGCAGAGTTTACCGCGTCAAAACACTCCCGATCCAGGAGTGACGGTGTAATCAGCTTGGATGCCGCTGCAAAACCGAAGAAACTATTCCAAAGCTGTGCGTCCTCTACGCTGGTACATTGTATTTTATACTTCTCAGAGATTTCCTGCTGCAAAGGAATCAATACCTGCAAGAATTGTGAAACGGCAGAAAGATCACCCTTCACCTCGTTTTTTGACTGGTAAGATGTGTCCTGATTGATATAGCCGTACCACGGATTCTTTCTATAATCATATCCGATGGATGGGATATAGTCTGTATACTGCTCCAAAAGAGCAGCTGTTTCTATCAAGTACGATTCGCCTTTGGAAGCAAGCTGAGGGATAGGAAACTCAACATCTGGCGTGGACCGAAATGCGGCGTAAGACTCATACAGCTGATACAAACTTTTTTCAATGACCGGGCGCAGCTTGTGAAGCTCAACCGCATAGGCATCCAGCTGATGCTGTGCCTTTTCCTTGATAGCAATTTCAGCGTCCGCTTTCGAGGAAACAACTCTTTTCTCCGCGCGGAGTGTATGGCAAATATCCGCAATAACATCCTTTTTATTTGCTTTATGACTGTGGAGCTGTAAGCAAAATTCAGCGAGTCCAGCTTGCTTCAACTTGTCGTAGACCACATTCAGGGCTGCCAGCTTTTCAGAAACGAACAACACTTTTTTACCATCACTAAGGCATTCTGCGATGATGTTCGTAATCGTCTGGCTTTTGCCAGTACCGGGAGGGCCTTGCAAAACGAAGCTCTTCCCCGTCTTTGCCATCTCAATCGCTTCAATCTGGCTGGAGTCTGCATCTACCACACTATGTAGCTCAATCAATGGATCAATAACAGAGCCAGCAGTTCCCTCATCGCCGTATAATTTTTCTGCGCTGGTTGGCTCACCCAAGAGCTGACGGACATTCTGATTTGCAAGAATTGCCTTTGCATTGTCCTTCAGATCCCGGTACATATTGATTTTGAGAAATGAGAAAATACCGATCTTGCATTCAGCTGTGACTGTCCATTGGAGTTTCGCCACAAGACGCTTTACTTTCTCAAGGTAGGCAGTCAGCCCCTCATCGTTATACTCAGGGAGCTTCACTCCATGTTCTGCGTCCATTTTATAGGAAAAGGTCGGATTAACAATGATGTCGTCTTCTGCCGACTTGATAAAATAGGGTTCTACCGCTGACGCTTGTTCCAGCCGAATCGGTACAAGCAAAATGGGCGCGCGAAAAACATAGTTCGAGGCGGCGCTTTCTTTCCAATGGACAAAACCAAACGCCATGTACGCAACATTGACACCGGTTTCTTCAATGAACTCCCGCGCCTTCTTATCAATGTTTTTTACGGCAGTAAGCGGATTCGTGGCAGCATTATAAAGTAGGATTTGATTCTGCCGCTTGATTTTACCGGAATATTGAGCCAAAAATGCAGCTTTGCCGCCAGAAGTATCAGCCTTTTCTGACACCTCAATCTGCAACTGCTCCGGTTCAGAAGACTCTTCCGGTGTCCCGATTTGCAGCTGCTCCGGTTCAGAAGGCTCTTCCGGTGTCCCGATTTGCAGTTGCTCCGGCGCACAGGATTCTTCTGTGTCATCATCTTCTTCAACAATTTTGGGATCGAAGACCTCAAAAGAAACTGTCCCGTCCACTTTCTCAAACAGCACATCAGAAGACGGGAGCAACACCTCCACGGTTGACGCTCGTGTATCCTTAAAATTGATTAGATTATTGCGTTTTCCTGTATCCAGCAGCAAATCAGCCCACTTATCCAGCTTCTTTGTATCCACTGCTCGTTCGCCTCCACCCTTCAGTTATTAGAGCTATCTGTAATCTCCATAATGTCGCCAATATCGCATTGTAGTGCTGTACAAATCTTTACTAACACATCTGTAGTGACGTTTTCGTTCTTTCCGAGTTTTGCCATTGACGCATGGCTGATTCCTGCCGCAGCACATAAGTCTTTTTTTCTCATATCACGGTCAATCAATAGTTTCCAAAGTTTTTTATAACTAACAGCCACAGACTACACCTCTGTTGAAATATTAAAGCAAAGCTTTGTATTCACATTTTGCTTGATAAAATTCTGCAAACGCTGAATTTATTATAACACAAAGTGCTTCTATGCTCAAGTGTGTAATTGTAAATCCTTGGTGACTTACTTAAACCCGTTTTGTCTTGCGTATGCGCTTGCCGCCCTGCGTCGTTCTTCACTATACGGAGCAGTCAGACGGAAACTCAAAAGTTATCCAGAGGTGTTGCAAATTGCTATTTGGATGCGTTCATCTTCATGATTATCGCTCTCTTTTCTGCCACACAATGTCATACCCCAGCGCGTCCGCCAGCTCTACCGCTTCGCCGTAGCGGAGCGAGCCACGCTTGAGCTTGCCGGAGAGATTGGGAACGCTGCGGCTCCAGCCGTATTCATCGGAGAGATAGTCCACCACCTCGGTCATGGTCATGCCGGTGCGGACGATGTAGGACTTGATCTCATTGCGATAGGTTTCAGATTTTCTCATATTCAAACTTTCCTCCTGTTTTTTCGATGCGCTCTATGGTAAAATGGGTTTGTCAAACCGTGACATCCGTTCGCCATAGGGCGCTGGTTTTTAATACATGGCTTTTCGCTGGAAATGCCGCCGATGATACGTTGGTCACAGGCGGCACCTTCCGCTTTTGTCGTTTGATGTGTCTTTGCGTGAAACGGCGAAATATCATGTTGAACGACAAACGTCGTTCACTGCTGAATAGCGCTCTATTCCGTGCGGATAACCGCACAGAGCAGAAAACGATTTCGCTGTTTTCACTTGCTTTGATTTTTATATTCGATTTTGCCGCTCTTTCCGAACGTCGTTCCTGCCCGGAGGATCGCTCCCGGCGTTTCGTCCCCGTTGGTACGCTCACGCTTTCGCGGTCATGGCGGTTACTTCGCTGGGGGACATATCCCGTTCGGACGGTCATGCAATTTTCAAGGTTCAGGTGCGATTGCAAGACCATTTTAGCGAAAAATATAGCCCTCTCCCGTATATCCAAGAGGTTGGAAAACGCGCCGAAAAACGCAGATTTCCACGCTTATGGACAAGACCGGAAAAGGGCAGAAATCTGAAGAGAGGACACCGCTATGCAGCCAAAACTCACCATTCAGGAACGGCTCAAAGACCTGCGCGTGGAGCGCAGTCTGACGCTGGAACAACTATCTGCGGAAACAGGTATTTCAAAGTCCGCGCTGGGAAAATACGAAGCCGACGATTTCAAGGATATCAGCCCGTTCAGCATGGTGGAGCTGGCGAAGTTCTACGGCGTGTCCACCGATTACCTGCTGGGGCTGACAGAACAAAAAAATCACCCAAACACAGAACTGGACGCTCTGCATTTGGGTGATGATGCAATCGAAGTCTTGAAAACGGGAAAATTCAACCACCGGCTGCTGTCGGAGCTGATCTGCCACAAGGATTTCCAGCGGTTTTTGCTGGATGCTGAGATTTACGTTGACCGGATCGCGGATATGCGAGTCAACGATATGAATGCCGTGCTGGAAGCTGTTCGGCAGATGGCATTGATGAAAAATGGTGGCGATGCAAACGACCTGTACCTGCGGACGTTAGAAGTGGCGCAGATTCGGGAGGACGAGTATTTCGGAAGTCTGATTGCGGGCGATCTAAAAGGTATTCTCCGCGACATTCGGAACGAACATCGTCCCGACACCATGACTGCGGATGAAGTCTCCCTCGCAGCAACCGTACAGGGGCAGTTGCAGGATGCGATGAATTTTGAGGGCAGTTCCGAGGAAAAGCAAGTCCGTTCGTTCCTCGCTACCTTTGGCATTGATTATGACAAGCTCACCAAAGAGCAGTTTGTCTCGCTGATTGAAATACTTAAGCTGTCCAAGTACTTGAAAAGCCCTATAAACCAGCGCGGGAAAGCAAGACCACAGTTGTCGCACGGAAAGGGCAAAAAGAAACGAAAATAAGCAAGAGCCATATCTCCCTGGAAGGGCTGATATGGCTCTCGCTTACAGTTTTATTAGACGGCACAAATATGACCGCTATTTCTTACCGATCAGCAGTACCCATCGCTGTTCAAAGCAAAGTTCCTTGTTATGAACATAGGGCGCAAAACCAGTTTTGCCTTCGCCGTTCAGTTCATCAAACATTTTATTCTTGATTTGCGTCTGTATCTCTGGTGGTGTTTTGGTATGTTCCAACCAGCTCTGCAAAACCACCGGCATTTTAGTGACCTCACAGCAGGAAACCGACAGGCCGTTGTCACGATATAGCGCCAGCATTTCATTTTCGCTGAGATTACGGACATGGGAGGGATCGCGCATTTTCTCTATACTGTCCTCTGTTTCCCGCAGAGGTTCTTCTGCCGCCTCCATGTCGATAAGCACCAGCTTGCCGCCCGGCTTCAAGACTCGTATCATCTCGGCAAACGGCTGCTTTACATCTGGAAAATGATGAAACGCCAGCCGGGAAAGGACAATATCAAAGCTGCCATTCAGAAACGGCAGCTCCGCCGCATCGCCGAGCACAAAGGTTATGTTGTCAAGATGGTTTTTCGCTGCCTCTGCTTTTCCAACGGATAGCATAGCGGGTGTCATATCCAGACAAACAACATTTCTGGCATACGGGGCAATCGTCCGACCGCAAGCACAGGTTCCGGCGGCTACCTCCAAAACGGCATCGGTCTTTGACGGAACAATCTTTTGTACCACAGAATACAAATAGTCCTGCTTTGAAAAGTTCATGCGCTTACTTTCAAATCCTGCGGCTTGCTGGGTAAAGGCATGCTGAATTTGAGCCTCATTGGAAGATTTCATTATAATGCTGTTCCTTTTTTCGGCACGAAAAATCCGGTCATATCAGTACGTTCTAACTTCAGCAGCTTCACCTTTTTATCAATACCCCCAGCATATCCGGTCAGGCTGCCATTTGTGCCGACCACGCGATGACAGGGAATGATAATAGAAATTTCATTGTGTCCTACCGCACCGCCGACGGCCTGCGCGGACATCCGGGGAAGTTTCCGTTTTTCGGCAAGCTGCCGTGCGATCTCGCCGTAGGTTGTGGTCTTTCCGTAGGGAATCTGTAAAAGAATTTCCCATACAGACTGCCGAAACGCGGAGCCGATGGGGTGCAGCGGCGGCAGAAAGTCAGGCTCTTTTCCAGCAAAGTAAATGTCCAGCCAACGTTTGACTTCAACAAGAATCGGCGTTTCCCGCTCCGTGTGTTCTGACGGGAGATGATCTGCAAAATACTTTTCGCCGTCAAACCATAAGCCGGTCAGCCCGATTTCGTCCGCTGCCAGCAAGATGCCGCCCAGCGGCGAATCATAATGACATCTAGATACCATCCGTACCACTCCTTTTACAAAACATAGTCCTTGAGCCGCCGCAGCGCCTCTTCCAGCTTCTTTGCCGGCAGCCCCAGTGCCAGACGGATGCCGTATGGAATGTGGAACTGCCGTCCGTCGCGCCAGAGAACGCCAACCTCGACGCCGGAGCGCAGCAGCTCGTCCAACGTTCTGTCATGGGATTTGCACCAATTTTCAAAATCCGGCACGACAACATAGGTTCCCTCCGGCTTGCGAAGCGATACACCCTGCACCTCATTTTGGAAAAAGTTGATCGCCAGTTCAATATTCGTTTCCAATACCTGCTTGAGCTGCTCCATCCACGCCCGGCCCTCGGGGCTATACGCACCGATCAGTGCGTGCATGGACAGCACATGCCCGCGTCGGTCTGGCATGGTGGAAAAATCATATTCCACCATACTTATACCTCAAAGAACGCATTGGAATCCTGTGGAGCCTGCGCCCGGTCAGTATCGGTGTAGGAACGGATCTCCGAGCAAACCGTGATTTTGTAGCTTTCAAACAGCTTCTCCCGTCCCTCTTTCTGGCTCATGCGGTGCTGCATAACATTACGCCAGCGCTCCACGGCAGCCTCGTCTGTCCAGACATTCATGGAAAGCAGCTTACCCTCCTCGTTTAAGCTGGAAAAGCGTTCCGCACGGATAAAGCCCTCAAAGCCGGAGAGCATAGGTTTCAGCATCGCGGCAAGGTCAAGATACTTTTGCATCCCCGCCTTGGTGGGTGTGACCTCAAATAAAACAATGACATTTTTCATGTTGATTTTGTCCTTTCCATAAAAAATATATCTGGTTTGCATCTCTTGCAAGGTCGATAGCCGTCGCAGATCGCATCTTCATAGCTGTCATAAAACTCGACATTTTTAGGAAGCGGCTGCGCGGGACAACTTGGCAGACATACAATGCCAGTTGTTTTTACTGCAATATAGAACTTGCCGTCAAATTCTTTTTTCCGCTGCTGCATGGCGATGATTTTATCTTCCCTTGTCATATCTGGCCTCATTTCTTTTTGGGCGCAAAGTCTTTCATTTCTGGAATTGCCCCACCTGACACAGCCCAAAGATACAAACTTGCCACGCTGCAATAAGGATGGAAACGACGGCGATATTTTTCAAATAGCTTGCGGTCAATACTTCGGTGATGATAGACCATACGCAGCCCACGCTGGATGGCAAGGTCATGGAAGCTTAAAATATCCGGGCGCTGCATACAAAAAAGCAGGATCATTTCTGCCGTCCAGACACCGATCCCTTTCAGGCTGCTTAATTCCCGGATCGCATCTTCGTCGTTCATGCGCTCCACAGCGTTCAGATCAAATGCGCCCGTATGGACTTTTTCGGCAAAATCTGTAATATACTCCGCCTTGCGGAATGTCATGCCCAGCCCTTGCAGCTTAGGAACCCCTGTTGTCAGGATGGTTTCAGCATTGACAGAGCCCAGCGCATCCTGCATCCGCTGCCAAATGGTCGCCTGTGCCTTGGTGGAGATCTGCTGCCCTATGATGTGGTGAATGACGGACGAAAACAAGTCCACATCTACTGAGCGGTCGATATGCCCGATACGGTCAATGACTTCACAAAGCCGCTTGTCTTTCTGCCGCAGATAGGAAAGCTCAGCTTCTCCGTATGCAAAATACAATTTTCTCACCCTCTTGTGTTTCTTCCAAATTGCGATATAATTATATCGCAATTTATTGAGCGATACTATTAGAATCAATCCAGAAAATATTAAAATCACGTCAATTTGAGGATGCATAATGGAACAGCAAAACTATATCAATTCCGTCAACCTGAACCAGAACACAGACTTTCCATACTTGGTACTCAATATCGTAAACGACAACAGTTATCCTCGAAATCCCGGCTTTCAGGTCATGCACTGGCACGAGGATTTGCAGTTTATCTATGTGCTGTCAGGGGAAATTGAAGTTGTGACGCTGGAAACCGTCGTTTCGCTGCATCCAGGCGAGGGAGTATTCATCAATAAAAACGTCGTGCATTTGGTATGCAAAAAGAATTTGTGTCACTATAACAGCTTTGTATTTCCAGATTATTTTCTAAAATTTTATTTTGGCAGTCCGGCGGGCAATACGGTAGGTCAGGTGACAGAAAATAATAATTTCCCGATTTTTCACATAAAAGGTCAGAAAGAAAATCGAAACGTTCTTGATGCATTGAAGAAGCTCACAGATTTGGAGCAGGAGAAAACGCAGCTCTACGTTTATGAAGTCCTGACCACCCTTTGCACACTGTGGCTGGAGCTATGCCGCGTTGTAACGCTTCCGCAAGCCCTGTCCCCTAAAAACGTGGTCGAAGAACGCATGACCATATTCCTGCGCTACATCGAGCAGCATTTTTCTGAATCTATTTCATTAGATACGCTTGCAGAAAGCGCCCATGTCAGTAAATCTGAATGTCTGCGCTGCTTCAAATCGTCATTACAAACCGCGCCGTATCAATATCTGATGGAATACCGTCTGTCCAAAGCGGCGGAATTGCTCCGCAGTACGGATGCGCCAATCAGCGAGATTGCAAACCGCGTGGGGTTCTTACAGACCAGCCATTTCGGAAAGTGCTTCCGAGAAAAGGTGGGAATGTCACCAAGTGAGTATAGGAAGTCAAAAAAATAGGACTGCCGCAGTCAAGCGACAGTCCTATTCAACTTTGTCACATCAAAGCTCTTTTGAAAATGGTGTAATTGTGGTGTAGTAAGCGCCGTTTGAGCGATGAAGACCATTGATATAACAGGCTTTTTCGGGGCTTCTTAGGATACTCCCGTGACATACAAAGAGAATTCTTTTCATTGGTTTGATTCGTCCTTATGGATATTTTCCCTCAGTATAGCAGAAACTGGCCTGTTCGTCGATAGGGGTTGACCTTTCTGATAAAGCTCTACTCCCCTATTTATTGCGCATTTGGAATAGTGTGCTTTTTACATGAATATTCTTCCGAAAAACGTGATTTTTTCGAGTTGATTTTATCGAAAAAACGTGTTACATTATTTGTAAATTATAGCTATGGTGGTGACTCCAATGAAGCGAAATGCGATTTCTGATCTGATCAGCTGGAAAAACAGTGCGGACCGCAAGCCCCTGGTCATGCGAGGCGCGCGTCAGGTGGGCAAGACTTGGCTGATGCGGGAGTTTGGGCAGAGCTACTACAGCAGCTTTGTCTACTTCAACTTTGATGAAGAAGACGAATTGAAGTCTATTTTTGAGGCCAACAAGAACCCCCAGCGCATTGTTGAACTGCTTTCCCTCATTGCGGGTGAAAAGATACTCCCCGGGGAGACACTGATCATTTTCGACGAGATTCAAGAATGCCCCGAGGCGTTAAATTCGCTCAAATACTTCAAAGAGAAAGCCAATGAATACCATGTCATTGCGGCAGGAAGCCTGCTTGGGACACTGCTGGCCCAACCGAAGTCCTATCCGGTGGGCATGGTCAACTTGCTGGACCTCTATCCGCTGACCTTTGATGAGTTTCTGGAAGCTACAGACGCAGCGCTCTATGCCTATTATGAGAGTATCCATAAGGATCAGCAGATCGAGGAAATTTTTCACAACCGCCTGCTGGAGGCCTACAACAACTACCTGATCATTGGCGGGATGCCGGAGTGCGTTGCCTCCTGGGTGAAGGATAAAGATCCGGCCAAAATCTCCCAAATTCAGAGAGAACTGGTCGAAATCTATGAAAACGACTTCTCCAAGCACAATGGCAAGGTCAACAGCGGGCGGATCTTGATGGTCTTCCGCAGTATTGTCTCCCAGCTTGCCAAGTCCAATGAGAAGTTCATCTACGGTGCTGTGCGGCAAGGCGGCAGAGCTCGTGATTTTGAAGAGGCGATTGAGTGGCTGGTCTCGGCGGGAATGCTGAACCGCATCTACAACGTCTCCAAAATGGAGCACCCCCTTTCTGCTTTTGACAAGCTGGATCAATTCAAACTCTTCCTGTTTGATACGGGCCTGCTCAAACACATGGCGGGCATTGACAACAGCGCGATTCTCCTGAAATCCGATTATCAATTCAAGGGACCGCTCACGGAAAACTACATCCTGCAGCAACTCCGGGGGCAATTTGCGGTGGAACCACGATACTACTCTGATAAAAACGGAGAGATCGACTTCGTACTCCAGCATGGAATGGACATCATTCCTGTCGAGGCAAAAGGCGGTGAGGAAAAATCCGCTCCGTCCTTTAAGCGGTACATCTCTGAGCGTCGTCCCAAATATGCCATCCGCTTTTCGAAGAGAGGGTACCGCAAGGACGGAGCCATCACCAATATTCCGCTGTACCTGGTCAGAAGAACAAAAGAGCTTCTATGATTTGCCGCTTCGAAAAAATGCCTATATAGGGAAAGCCGCAAAGAAAAATGCAACAAGTTGTTGCGCTTTTCTTTGCGGCTTTCAGTTTATGGGAGGACCTCTTCCAGCAGATTTTCGCCGAATTTACGGAGTGCAGAACCATACATTGCTGCATGGTGTAAATTCCGGTCACTGAGCCACACTTGTCCGCTCGTTTAGCCACACCAGTCCGGAAAAACAGCCACACCCATTCC
>ENA-UESI01000973-UESI01000973.1-human-gut-metagenome-genome-assembly--contig:-NODE-973-length-20366-cov-4.268569_pt1 | contig 20366 bp, 27 predicted proteins | sample MGYA00243005_ERZ508006 | MGnify/ENA primary metagenome ERZ508006 (study PRJEB26167, sample SAMN06115436) | human gut metagenome | host: Homo sapiens | place: China:Shandong | collected 2015-06-10... | reverse complement strand
TCTGCTCGACCCTCCTTTGCACGAATTCGTTCCCCACGATTTGAAGGGGCAGCAGGAAATGGCGGATACCATGGGCGACGAGTACTTTGACCTGCTGATGTCCGAGGTTGAGAAAGCCGAGGCCGCGCTGAAGAACTGAGCTGTTTTTCAGAAGAGGAGAGATCTATGGAGAACTCAAAAATAAAACATATCTTTCATGAGTTTATTCAGCGGTTTGAGCTGTATTTGGGGTGTGTGCTGTTTCTGGCGATGATGGTCCTGCTGACGATTCAGGTCTGTTCCCGCTATCTCGGCAATGCCATCACCTGGACCGAAGAGCTCAGCTGCATCATGCTGGTGTGGATGAGCTATCTGGGGTTTGCCGGCGCCATTACTTCCCGGAAGCATCTGCGTATTGATGCGTTCATCAACTCCAGATCCTTCAAAGTCAAAAAAATCCTGCTGATTGTTTCCAATGTGATCAACGCGTTGTTTTCCGCGGCTCTGATCGTCCCCATGTATCGCGTGATTGTCACGTTTCACGCAAGTGCGGCGGCATCTCCGATCCTGCGCATTCCAAAGGCGGTTTCCTTCAGCATTCTGCCGTTCAGCATGGTCCTGGTCATCATCCGTACCGTGCAGGAGTGCATTCGTCTGAGCAAGGAAGAGGAGAAGGCGCTTGGCCTCGGTAAGCCCACCTTTGACGTGGATGCGTTGGAACGGGAGTATCTGGACCGGGTCCGGAAGGAAAAGGAGGGAGCTCAGGCATGACGATTCTCTTTATTTCCATGGCGGTCTTCCTGCTGATCGGAGTTCCCATCGGCGGTGCTATCGGAGGGGCCATTGTCTTGATGAACCTCCTAGAGCCATTTACCACCATGGAGTATCTCACCCAGTACATGTATTCCGGCGTAAATTCCTTCACGCTGCTCTCGCTGCCGTTCTTTATCATCTGCGGCAGTCTGATGGATACCGGCGGACTCTCTAAGCGGCTGATCAACATTGCCAACTCTCTGATCGGCAATGTCACCGGCGGTCTGGGCTGCGTGACGGTTCTGGCCTGCATGTTCTTCGGAGCCATCTCCGGTTCCGCCAATGCAACTGTGGCCGCCATCGGCGTCATCATGATCCCTCAAATGATCCGCTGCGGATACAACAAGTATTATGCCACCGCACTGGTCATGGTGGCCGGCGGTCTGGGCTGTGTGGTACCACCCAGCTACCCCCTGGTCATCTATGGCGTGAGCAACAACGTTTCCATTTCGGATCTGTTCCTGGCAGGTGTGGGTCCGGCCATTCTGGTTGGTGTGCTGCTGATCATCGTCAATTACTTCATCAGCCGCAAGTACGGCTGGAAGGGTTCCGGAGAGAAGGTCAGCATCAAGCGGTTTTTACTGGCGGTCAAGGATGGAATTTGGGCTATTTTTATGCCGGTGATTATCCTCGGCGGCATCTACGGCGGTATTTTTACCGCAACGGAGGCCGCGGTGATCGCAACGGTTTACTCCCTGATCGTAGGCATGTTCATTTACAGAGAACTGACCCTGAAAATGATTTGGGACATGTTCTTTGACTGTACCGCGTCCATGGGCGGCATGAATTATACCATGGCGGTGGCCGGTGCGCTCAGCGCCGTGTTTGTGTACCATGGTTTCGGAGAGATGGTGCAGAACTTCTTCTTCAGCATCTCCACCAACCCGGTGGTAATCATGAGCCTGATCTTTGTCCTGCTGTTCATCGCGGGTATGTTCGTGCAGACAACGCCCATCATGGTGATTCTCTCCCCGGTCCTGCTCCAGATTGTCACGCCGCTGGGCATCAGCCCCATCCAATTCGGCCTGGTCATGCTGCTGTCTTTGTGCATCGCGTTCGTGACGCCGCCGGTGGCATCCAACCTGTTCGTGGCTCAGTCCATGACGGGCCTAGACGTTGTGGGAATTTCCAAAAAGGCGCTTCCCTTTATGGCGGTGCTCATTGCCTCGATGATCATCGTTGCATTCGTCCCCGCTGTTTCTGTGGGAATCCTGAGTCTGTTCGGCTAAGCGCATCTCGTAATAGTTCAGCAAGCCGCCCTGTGGAGATTCCGCAGGGCGGCTTGCTGTGGGATGGTACACACGCCAAGCGGCTTGACGGCCGTGAGTCAGCTTCAAATCATAGGCTGTAAATTGGCGCAGAATATTTCTGCTACCAAGGTCCTTTTCAGGATGGAGCTTCTTTAAAAGAGCCTCAGGATTGGGAGGAGCCGATTTCCGTTGAACGCATTGAGGAAATTTTAATCGAAAAGGGATTTACATGTAACTGCAATTTAAAATGGGGAAATCTCCCAATATAAGGCGCGTCCCAGGGGCCTGTGAATCTCCCCTGGGACGCGTCTTTTCATGTCGGCTCTCTCAAGCCGGAAAATCTCCACAGCATGGCACACAATCTGCTCCCGGGTCACGGAGAGCATCAAATCTTCCTCTGCATTTCCTTGCAGGGGGCCGTTTTCAATGGCCCATTCCACACCTTCTTCGTGTGCGGGCGACGGTGTGTGGTCCATCTCCAATCTTTTCTTAAAATCCGCCCGCTTCTGGGTGTTCACCAGATAACTGGGGCAATGTTTCCCAGTCACATCGAAATACCGCACGTTTGAATCCCGCATCCAGCCATCAGCTCCCTGCCCAGGGCGGAGGCATTTGCCAGGGTTGCCTCGCCGGCCTGGCAGGTACCGTTGCGGATGGTATCGCACATCTGCTATTGGTGACGATCCCATGCATAGTCCCGCCGCCGGTCTTGCCGGCGTTGGCGCGCTTCTTGCCACCCCCCGCCACCTTCAGATCGGGGACAGGCCGCCAGACTGCGGCATCCAAAGTAGTGGGCGCTGGCCTCCACCACGTGATTCCGGAAACAGGCCGCGTTGTCTGCCGTCTTGTCCCCGTCGTTACCGGTGTCATGGAACACCAGGTATTTGATCTGACTGGCATCCCGGGAACCGCCATAGCCCCCGGGATTGGCCAGTAGCTCCTTCAAGACATCGCTCAAGCTGCCTTACCGCCTGCTTGGTCCGTGCCGGAACCCGCTACGGCTTCCGCTTCCCCTGCGCTTCGCTTCTCTGCCTGGGTGCCGAAATAGAACGCGATCACCACTGTGAACACCGTCAGAAACTGATCCGTGGTCACGCGGCCAGCCATGGACAGATCCGCAAACACCGCCGTGAGAATCACCGTCACGATACTCTTGACTGCCAGCAGATTAGAAAGGCGCTTTTTCAAATCCTCCATGTCACGTCCTCCCGTGGTCCTGATCATAGTCCGCCATGGACTTGGGCTGGTATTTGCAGGTCCCGTCCTCGGCGTACAGGTAGCGCAGCGCGCCCTTCACCACGTTCTGGCCGTGATACTTGGGCCGGTTGTACACCATATCCTTTTCAGGAATGTACGGAGGCAGTTCGTCCTGCCAGTCAACCGCACCGGCGAAGGTGTGCAGAGGCGCCCACCAGGGGTCTTTCTCAGGTGCAAGACCGCCCAGCTCGTCCCCATATACCTGCCACACCTGGCCGCCAATATAGACGATATCGCACTCGTCAGGCACACTATCGGAGCCGACGGTGTTGACGGCGCCGCCCTGCAGCCTGCCCTTCACGACATGCACCTTGTCCATCGTGCCGGTGCCGCTGGACATCAGGCCATAGCCGGTCACGTCGCCGGGCCGGGCGCCGACCTTGGTGGCGGCGATCTCCTCAGCCGTCAGGGCATTCTTTCCAGGCTGAAAGGAAAATCCAGCACCGGCCTCTTTCAGTGCTGCATTGGTCTTTTCCACGGGGTTCTTTCCGCTGGTGTAGTCCGCGATGATCTTGTTGATGGTGTCCATCAGGAATCCTCTCTTTCTCCGGTCCTTGCCCGGTGAATCACTTGTGATATTCCTCCAAATCAGAGATCCGGTGGTTCATGACCTTGATCTGCTCCTCCACCACCGGAACCCGGCGCGCGAAATCGTTGTGCTCCCGAACCTCCCGGGTCAGCTCGTCCAGCTTGGTGTCTGTGATGGCCTGCTGCTTATTGTTGGCCGCCAGCACTCCCATGAGAGTCAGCCCCCCGGTGATCAGGGCCGTGATGATGCTCTCCGTCACGCTGCCACCTCCCACGCCGCCGGGGACTCCTTCGGGCTGAAATCAGTATCGCTCAGACATCGGTAGGTCTGACCATCCATGTAAATCATGGATTCTCCGGTCCTGTACATGTCGTGCGCCCCCTGAACCGGTACGAAGGGCCGCGCGGTCTCCGGGCTTGTCCCGTGAAGGAGCCGCTTGATATCGGCGGTGCTGTCAGCGCCAAGCTCCGCGGGGATATCACCTTCCTGGTAGCTGGCATGGACGCCAAGAGCCCTGGTATCTCTCGGGATCATGCCGGCGATCCCCTGCGTGGCGCGTGCCGCCACGGTGTCCGCCGCTTTCTTCAGTTCAAAGGTCAGCTGGGGAAGTCCCATAGTATCACTCCTATCAACCATTGATCATTTCCACGCGCATCTGCGCAGTCTTTGCCGCCGTCTCCGCTCCGGCACCCACAGATGGATGCAGGTCCATCCAGGATGCGTTGATCTGGAGATCCGTCCGGTCCGCTTCACGGGGTTTTCTCGTCAGCTTCAGATAGCGGCTTCCTACTGCCAGCGCCGGGGCCAGCAGCTCCATGGCCTCCTTGGTCTCCTGTGCCAGCCGATACCAGGCGACCGCATCGTGTCCGCCCAGCGCGTCATCGAGCGTCAGCCGGAGTCGCAGGTCGTAGCGGGCCAGGAGCCGGTGGGCGGCCGTCCAGTCGTCCTTCTCCACAGCCAGCCAAAAGGAGGGCTGTGCGAAGCCGATGGGGCCCACATACGCTGGGCCATTTTGCCGCCAGCAGGGCGTTTATGTCGTCCAGGACTTCAGTCGTTTTCAACGGATACCCCCTTGCACAGAATGATGAGCGCTCAATCTCTGGTTCCCCTGCTCCGATCGTTGCTCAAAACCGTGCAATGGATCAAACATGATTTTTAGAAAGTTTCAAGAGCGATGTTTTTAAGACGTTGGGCGCCAGCCGCAGCCAGTTGATTCGCAGCGCGGTCCCGCGAGATCTCATACATAGCTCTCCCTTGCGCAGCCTGGCGCATACCGACCGGGCCGTTGTGCATGTCCATTCCAGAGCGCTGGCGATGCGGTCCTCTGCGCCCCCGGCCTCATACGGCCTGGTGGCAGCCCGGAACCGTCCCCGCTGACTGCTGACGGTCACGGCGGGCCTGTAGGGACCCGCCATGCCGTCCCAGATTTCCGGCGGAGTTTGCCGCTCCTGCCGGGCGTATCCCGCAGGCGTGGCGACACTCCGGGCGTTTTTCCGTGTCGGGCGATACTGCCCCTTCTTGATGCGCGCGTCAGCGCGCCCCGATCCAGAGAGCCAGAACAGGATGCCGTCCTTGCCCTCCCAGGCCAGAGATCCCCACCTCTTCACAGAGAGCCTCCAGGTACGCCGCCTTGAAACCATCTATAGAATGTGCTGATCAGTTTTTAAAAGCAATGGAAGCGCCTTCCGCTAACTTTTTCGTGGGTTCTTATCCTATAGACAATGGGCGGGCAATTCAAAATTGAATTGCCCGCCCACTTCTTAGACTATGAAGGTTTTAATTTTTTACCACCTTAGAAAGATGTAAAATAACATTCCAAACAGCAACCACAGTCATGATAACCATACCAATCGCGCAGCCGAACGGCAAAATCCAGGCAGGTGTAGAGCTTGTAGATTGGGTTGTTCCGCCGAGAATATACTGAACAACCATTTGCACCGCATAGTAGCTCATGAGACCAAAGAAAACAATATTGATACATTCCAAAACCATATTTAGAATGTGGTAGCCAGTGACCCGGCTCTTCAGCGCACCGTCTAAAATTTCAAGACGCATGCAGCCGCCTTGAGAAAACATAACGGCAGCACCAATGAAATAGCCATAGATCATAATTGTGCGCAGAAACTCATCAGACCATGCCATGGATATCCGTAAAACAAAACGGCAAAATGCATTTGCGGTTATCACCAGGATGCCGACAAAACCGATCATGCCCAGAAACTGATCCGAACCGGTTTCCAATTTTTTTAGGACGCGACTCATATGCAGTCCCCTTTTCATTTCAGGTTTTAACATTAACGAAGAGACGCAACATAATCCTGTACCATCGTCAGAATTTCATCACTGCCCATAGACTCATTAAAGATATCATAGACAGGGCCGCAGAGTGCGGCAAACGCTTCGGAATCAGGATGTTCCTCAACAACCACGCCCTGATCTTTCAGCAGCTGCAAGTTCTCCGCTTCGCTGGCGGCGTTCAACTCACGGGCGTAATCGCGAGCTTCCTCGGAAGCCTTCTGGATGGCCTCCTGCTGATTCTCAGACAGGGAATCCCACTTAGCGCGGTTGATATAGAAGGGCATCGGGGTATAAGAGTGATAAGTCATGGAGAGATAATCCTGAACCTCATACATCTTGTAAGAAGTGATAGAAGACAGGGTGTTTTCCTGCGCGTCAACGGTGTGATTTTGCAAAGCGGTAAAGACTTCACCCATATCCAATGCCATCGGGATCGCACCGAAAGCTTCCCAGGTTGCTTGCTGCGTAGCAGAAACAACGGTGCGGATCTTCAGGCCGGACATATCAGCGGGGGTAATGATGGGGTTGCGGCTATTGGTAACATGACGCATCCCACTCTCCCAGTAGCACAGCATCTTTAGGTCCGTAGACTCAAACAGATCAGCGATTGCCTTACCAGGCTCGTTATCCAACGTTTGGTGCGCCTCGTCATAGGAAGCAAATACATAGGGGAGCTCAAACACCTGAATTGCGGGAACATACCCCGCAAAGTAGGAGGTCCCGGTGGAAACAATGTCAATCGTGCCCTGGGCGGTACTTTCCACACATGCAGAAACGTTGCCTAGCTCGGTGTTAAAGAAGCAGTCAATGGTGACAGAGCCGCCAGAATACTCATTGCACAGCTCTGCAAATTTTTTTAAGGCCTCGCCGCTGGGGCTATCCTCGGTCAGACCAGCAACGATAGCCGTCAAGGTGACTGGTTCCTCGGTGTTTCCAGCCGCGGAATCTGTAGAGTCAGAAGTAGTATCAGAGGAGCCACCACAAGCAACCAAAGAGAGCGCCATCATGGCGGCAAGAAGCAATGCGAATAACTTTTTCATAATATACCTCCAAAAAATTTATTTACAGCAGGCCGGGCAGGAAGGTCGTAATGGGCGGGATGAATGCAACAAGAACCAGGCCAATGACTGTCACAAGGATAAAGGGTTTAATGGCACCGATGACGGCGTGAATGGGGCGATTGCCAACTTGAGCAGCCATAAAGAGGTTTAAGCCCATGGGAGGAGTAATCAGCCCAATACAAGTGGCGCTGACCATGATTCCGCCAAGGTGGACAAGGGAGACGCCATACTCCATTGCAATGGGCGCGAGAATCGGGGTCATAATCGTTGTGATCGGTACAGAGTCAATAAAGCACCCAAGGAACAGCAAGATGAGCATGACAACGATCAAGAATAATACTTCGCTGGAAGTAATGGACAAAAGCGTATTTGCCAATTTAGAAGCGATTCGCTCTCTTGTTAAAACCCAGGAAAATGCGCCGGATGCGCCGACAATCAGCATGATATTGCCCGTACTTTTCATGGCTTTTCCCAAGCATTCCAGCATGGTTTTCCAGTTCATTTCCTTATAGATAAAAAGACCGACAAGAATGGAATAAAAGCATGCAACACCGGAGGCCTCCGTGGCGGTACAGATGCCGGAGTAGATCCCGCCCAGAATGATGACTGGAGCTAAAAGAGCCCAGAAAGAAGACCCAAACTCTTTCAGAAGCCTCTTCATAGAAAAACTGCCAACACCGGCATAGCCGCGGCGATGGCAAATCCAAACTGCCAGAATACAAACCATCGCAGCCTGCATCAGTCCAGGACCTACGCCGGCCATCAGCATGGTGCTGACAGATTGATTGGCATAGACAGCATAAAGAACCATGACGATGCTGGGAGGAATCAGGGGGCCAAAAATGCCAGAGGTTGCTTGCAGTGCACAGGCAAAATCGCTATGGTAGCCATTTTTAACCATCATAGGAATCATGATACCGCCGACCGCGGCACAAGCAGCGACACCAGAGCCGGTCATAGCAGCAAAGAAAACACTAGCCAAAACAACCACGAGAGCTAAACCGCCTGTAAAGTGGCCAACAAGGGCTTGGCAGAAGGAAACAATGCGTTTAGAAATACCGCCTGTTTCCATCAGAGCACCAGCCATAATGAAAAACGGAACCGCTAACAAGGTGTAGGTATTCACACTTGCCAAAATCTGCTGCATAACAATGAGCGGAGAAACATTGGCAAACAACACGATATAGATCAGTGCCGAGCCGCCCAATGCCAAGGCAATTGGAGATCCCACAAAAATAAATACAAAAAACGACAGAAAAAGGACGATAACACCCATAATTTACCTCCTGATTTTAAATAAAATGAAGATGAACGGCATCTTTGCCCCCTTTTTTCTGATCATTAGAGCGCTCACGGACAGTTTATCGAATTATCTAGATAAAGTGAAATGAATACAAAGCTTTCCGCTCGTTCGTTTTGGTGGATTCCATTTGGTGAAGTAAGGCCCCCTCCAGGGAGGAAACGTACCTGTCAAAAAGAATCGAGATCAACGATGCTTTTCCCCGAAAAAAGGCATCGGGATATATCTTTAGGATAGATTGAAGTTAAAAAAATGTAAAATACTAATAATTTATTCGGATCATAATATTCATGTTATAACAAACGGACAAGAAGAGCTCTAACGGTGATCCCTTCTGTTCCTATACATCCGGAAAGACCGTTTTTCGAATGGCTGTGTCCCAGAAAAGAGATTCCGTGTCAGATAGTATTTCTTGGGTACGGTAATTTGCAGTTAAGTACCATTTAGGCGAGTATCCCTTCAGTTTGAAAAAAGTAACATCATTTAAAGAAGCGCTTTGAAAAACAAAGTCAGAAAGGACGGCAATCCCGTTGCTTTTAGGGGCCAAAATATAATCAAATGCCGTCCGCATATTGGGGAGTTCCATGACAGAGAGCGATGGATCATTGATTTTTTCAAAGTATGCGTCCATAAATTTATTAATATAGTATTGGGGAGAAAAAGTAACAAAAACCATGAATTTAAAAAGAGGTAAATCTTTTTCTGTTAGAAAAAGCGGCTTTTCTCTGGTTCCAACACGCCCTGCCGCTAAAGGGCTATTCCGATTGCATATTAAAAGCAAGCGCTCTGTTTGCAAAATATGCCGCACAAATCGGGAATCCGTTTTCTTTTCAGTGTGAAATATTGCAATGTTAACGGTTCCTTCTGTGATTTGGTCCAGAACGGTCAGAGATGTTCCATCTTTCAAGGACAAAATGGTTTGAGGCGCCTTTTGGATAAACTCATGGATGATGGAGCCAAAGACCATTGGAATCAGTTGTGTTGGAACCCCAATAGAAAGCCTGCAATTTTCTTTCTGACGATAGTGCTCTAGCTGCGTTCGAAACTGCTGTTCCAAATCTAGGGAGCCCTTGATATAGTTCAAATATAGTTTGCCTGCTTCTGTTAATAGCAGAGGGGTATGATTTCTGTTAAGAAGTCTGACGCCAAGATCCTGTTCTAATCGATTCACATACTGGGTTAACGACGGCTGCGATACATGAAGTATCTGCGCTGCTTTTGTCAAATTTTGTGTTTCCGCAATGACTAAAAAATAATATTTTCGTCCTATATACATGAAAAACCTCTTAAGTAAGTCTGACCTTCCTCACGCAAACAGTATAATTTTTTGTCCCTCAAATGTCAAGTTATAGAGCCACAAATGATAATGACATATCATATATGTTAACTATAATGATTTGTGAAGGGGGCAAAAAAGTGATGATTGCACAGAAAATAAAAAAGCTTAGAGAAGCACGCAATTGGAGTCAGGCAGAGCTTGCCCGCCGTGTAGATGTGACGAGGAACGGAGTAAACTCTTGGGAGCAGGGGCTCTCTATGCCATCGCCAGCATGTCTGGTAGAGCTCGCCAAAGTATTTTCTGTATCCACGGATTATTTATTAGGGATTGAGTCCCTTGAGCGTGTCAATGTATCGGGTTTAGACTCTAAAGAGGTGGCCTTATTAACGGAATTAGCAGATATGCTGAGAAACAAGGATCACAAATAGGATTGTTTGAAGTTACGGAGTATAGCGGGATCAGCATATCAAGCCGAAACAGAAGAGACTCCGTGTCAGACTGGCCCACGGCAGCCATACCCTGCTGAACAACTGCACGGAACAGGCAGCTGAGGAACGGTCGATTCTGGTGAATTCCGCCCACGGCTGTAAACTCTCGAAGATGGAAATGCGGGAGATCAAAGTCCTCCCGCAGGAGAGGATCGGTCCTTACCTGATGGAAGCGGACAAGCGGGGCTTGTTGGCAGTGTACTACCTGAAGCTGACCACCGGCCTGCGGCACACGTTTGTAATGCTGTCCCTGAAAAACGGGGCGGATGGCAAGGCACGCTCCAGTGCCATGGGGCACTACAGTGCGGGATTTACCCTGAGCACTGCACCCACGCCAGGCGGACACGAAAAGAGACGCGGCTGATACCATCGGGAGCCTCATCAGTCAGGCAATGTGAGATATGACAAACAACACCCTCCAAATTCCACACAAGCAACGTGGAAAACCGCAGCTAAAACCCACAAACAGCCAGCACCGGGCAGAGAATTTCCTGTCCGGTGTTGGCTGTTCCTTTTCCCACATGGGTCACGGCTCGGGCCGGCGGAAAACGGCCCAAAGAAGTGGTCAACTATTTCGCGGAGAGCAAAAGAACAGTTCCTGATTTCTTGCGAAATCAGGAACTTTTTGGTGGAGACTACTGGACTCGAACCAGTGACCTCCTGCGTGTGAAGATACGTATGGATGTCAAAGGCCTGCGGTTGGGTGTTTTCCGGCAATTTTTACCCCACTTTTTGCAGGCCCAATATCTGCCTTCTCCACTGCGCCCACCCGCTTATTTTCTGATATTGGTCAAAGGCCCGGCTCCGCCAGATTCGGCGGAGCCGGGCCTTTTTCATGAAGCTAAATAATATTGTTGTGAGCAGCTTGAATCGAAACGATTATCAAGTGACGCTTTCCAACTCAGGCAACTTCCTCTGCGCCATGCCCACGCCAACAAATGGGGAGGAAGTATATAAACAAGATGAATCATACCAAAAAATATACGGTCACTAAAATCGATATCCCCGTTCCTGTACGGTGATTTTATTCGTTGTCCTTAGTATTTCTGTTTCCTTCTTCAAAAGAGGACCTGTAAATACGGAATTAGTTTCTCCTATTATGACATTAAAAATACAAAGGAGATACCAATAGAGAGTGGTATCTCTTTTGCGTAAAAATCAAAGAGGAGATTTTTTATTTTTCCGCAAGTCTTTTTAATGCCTCAATGTTAGGTATATAGAGAAATTCTCTGTCCTTCTGAATCAGCCCTTCATTCTGAAACTTTTTCAGCGTCCGGTTGACGGATTCCCGCTTGGCGTTGGTATAGACACCCAGTTCGGAGTCGGTCATCCGGTAGTTGATCTTGATGCCTTCCGACGTCGGGATGCCGTACTTTTCAGCGAAGAGTAGCAGGATACTGGCGATTCGGGGAGGAATCCCGCTGGTGGCATAACGCTCCAGCCTGTCCACTACCATGTCCAGCTTCTGTGAAATGCTCATCATGATGGTGGTGCTGACTTCCGGATACTTGGCTAGCAGCGCGTGATAAGCATGGTCGGACAGGCTCAACAACCGGACATCATCCATGGCGTAGATGGACAGAATGGAGCCCCGGTTTGTGATGTAGGCTGCTTCGCAAATGAACTCACCCTGCCCATGGATGGAAACCAGGAACTCATCTCCCTGACATGTCAAGAGTACAGTGCGGACAGAACCTTCGATGATAAAAAACATCTCAGGACATTTGTCCCCCTGCTGAAGGATCATGTCTCCGGCGTGGTAGCTTTGAATGATTGGGTTCTGCACAAGCTGTAAAATCTGATTTGGATATAGTTTGTTGTCCGGCAAGCAGGATTCCCCCAATCCAATCAAGATTTATAGGTGCTGCGGGCTGTGCGGGAGCCGTGGAGACGGCTGCAGCAGAAATGTTTACCCCAGACAGGGGGCCACAATACTTTCACTATATTATGATGGAAAATGCGAAAAAACGCAAGATAAACTTCAGGCGGAAGAAGTTGAGAGTTCCTAACCTTTGTTAAAAAACAGAAAAAATATTTGCGCACTTTGCAAAAATACGTCATTTTATACAAAACAAACCAGGTAAAGATTGGGACATACTTGTGACGGCGGTCATAGATACGGCTTTGCCGTTTGGTGCAATATAAGGAATATAAACGTGGCCGGGAGTAGAAGAGAGAAGCTAGGCTGCGAAAAACCAAGAGAAGGAGAAGCAATTATGAAAAAGTTTATAGCGGCGGCCATGACAATGCTCATGGTGTTCTCCCTAGCGGCATGCAGGGACTCCACCACAGCTACCCCTGGTACTGCCGGCAACACCGGAAACACTGTTTCCGCGCCGGAGTATGTAATCTCTGTCTCTGTGACCACCTCGGATGATTCCGCCTGCAACAAGGCCATCTATTACATGGCGGATCTTGTGAAAGAAAGAAGTGGTGGCCGTGTGGAGCTGGACGTGTATCCCAACGGCACCATGGCTAACGACGTTGGCAGTGTGGAAGGTGTTCAGATGGGAACCATCGGCATGACCCTGGTGTCTAGTGCCAACTATACCCAGTTTGACTCCAATCAGGCAGTCTTCGATCTGCCCTTCCTGTTCCCGACCAAAGAGGACGCCTACCGCTTTTTTGAGAGTGATCTGGCCGGCAAGCTGGCAGAGAGCCTCGGCAATTACGGTTTCCACTGCTTCGGCTATATGGACTACGGCTACCGGCTGCTGACCAACGATGTGAAGGAAGTCCAGTCCATGGCTGACCTGAAGGGTATGAAGATACGTACCATGAGCAGCACCTATCAGGTGCAGACCTGGGAGTGCCTGGATGCGGTGCCCACCGTGATCTCCTTCTCCGAGCTCTTTACCGCCCTACAGCAACACACGGTGGACGGCCAGGAGAATCCCTGGGGCAACATTATCTCCCAGAAGTTCTACGAGGTGCAGAAGTATGCGACGGACACACACCACATCCTGACGGTATGCCCGCTGGTTATGAGCCAGGACATCTATGATTCCATGCCGGAGGATTTGCAGAAGGTCATGGATGAGTGCGCGGCGGATACTCTGGTAGCTGCCCGGGATATGGTCAACGAGGAAGAGTCCGGCGCGGTGGAGACCGCCACAGCGGCCGGCATGGTCGTTACTAGCGCCTCTGACGACATGATCCAGGAAATGCGTGAGGCCTGCCAGCCTGTCTATGACAGTATGAAGCAGGAAATCGGCGACATCGTCACCCAGGTGGAAGACTTCTTCGCATAATATCTGACATTCTCACAACGGCCGCAAATAATTTGCGTGCCGTTGCTGAGAATTATAGCAGGAAATTTACGCGTGAAATTGATTTTTAAGGAGACACAAACGTGAAGAAAAAGGATACTTTTGAGGAAGCCTTGGGCGGTATCCTGATGGCGGTCATTTTCATTTGCGCGACCTTTCAGGTGCTAAACAGGTTCATCCTTCATTTTTCCGCGCCGTGGACAGAGGAACTCTGCCGCTACGCATTCATCTGGATCGCGTTCCTGGGCATTGCTAACGGCATCAAGCGTGGAACGCATCTGAACGTGAACCTCATTGAGAACGTACTGCCGAAGAAAGCCATCACCGTACTGGATGTGGCACTGGACGCGGTGTTTCTGCTTCTGATGGGCTACATGTTCCGGATATCCTTGGATTATCTCATGAAAGTAGCGCGATACGGTACCCTGAGCGTGGGACTCAAGATCCCTATGTGGATCGTGTATCTGATTCTGCCGCTGTTCAGCGCCTTGACCATAGTCCGGCTGGTGGAAAAGTACGTTCGAAAGCTGGCAAGGAGCAAGGAGGGTGAAACATGATTATTGGATGGTTATTTCTGGCATTTTTTGTTCTGCTGGGGTTGTCCATGCCCATCGGTATCGCGATCCTGGTGGTTTGCGTCGGGTATATCCTCCTAACTGGCGGGATGCAAGCGAGTTTCTTTATCTCTGCGTTCTTCTCCGCGCTGGACAGCTTCCCGCTATTGGCGGTTCCCCTCTTTATGCTCTCCGGCGATCTCATGACGAAGGGCGGTATTGCGCGGCAGCTCTTTGACTTGGCGCATAAGCTGGTGGGCAAACTGCCCGGCGGACACGCCATGGCGGCAGTACTCTCCTGCCTGTTTTTCGGCGCGGTGTCTGGTTCCGCGCCTGCTACGGTGGCGGCCATCGGCGGTCTCATGATCCCCATGCTGGCGGATATCGGATATGACCGGAAGTGGGCCACCGGCCTGCTGGCCTCCGCAGGCGCACTAGGTGTCATGATTCCGCCTAGCATCCCCATGGTGATGTACGGCGTAGTGACGGGTGAGTCTGTCAGCGACCTCTTCATTGCGGGCATCATCCCCGGCATTCTGGTGGGCCTGCTGCTGTGCGTGTACTGCTACACGTACTGTAAAAAGTGCAGGCCGACGCTCAAATGGGAAGTGGAGGAAAAAAGCTTTGGCCGCGTCCTAAATGACAGCAAGTGGGCCATTTTGATGCCCGTCATCATTTTGGGCGGCATCTACAGCGGCTTGTTCACTCCCACGGAGGCAGCTGCTATCAGCGTACTCTACGGTCTCATCATCTGTCTCTTTGTCACGAAAACTATTAAGCTCGCGGAGCTGGCGGCGCTCTTCAAGAGTACCGCGGCCTCCATGGGGCCCCTGATGATCGTCTGTGCGTCCGCCACCGTTCTGGGCAAGATCCTCACCATGGAACGAGCCCCTGAGGTCATCGCCAATCTGATCCTGAGCATCAGCTCCAACAAGATCATGATTTTCCTGCTGGTCAATCTGTTCCTGCTGATTGTGGGTGCGTTGATGGACACTGTGGCCGCGATCCTGATCTTCGCGCCGGTGCTGTACCCCATTATGACGGGCCTTGGCATGAGCGGCATCCAGTTCGGCTGCCTTATGACCGTCAATCTGGCAGTAGGCTTCATCACACCGCCCATCGGTATGAACCTTTATGTTGCCAGTGGACTGACGGGACTCTCTGTGGTGGAAATCTCCAAAAAAATTGTCGTCCCGATGCTTCTGATGATTATAGCGGTGCTGATGGTCACGTATATTCCCGGAATCTCGCTTTGTCTGCTGCCTGGCTGATTGGGCACGGCAGGAAAGCGTTTTACTGAAAGAATGGAAGGAGATTTTATGGGCTTTAAGGTAGGATTTACGGATGCCTTCCGTCTTGGGATCGACTTTGCCTATGAAAAGGAGCGATTTCAGAAAGTCGGCATCGAGTTTGAGACATTTAATTGCTACACGGAGGATGATGTCCTGGAGAAGATGCAGGACTGCGACATACACATCCTGGTGGCGGCCCCGTACACAAAGCGGGTCATTAACGGCCTGCCAAAGCTGAAGGGGTTATGCCGATTCGGCATCGGCGTGGATTCTATTGATGTTCCGGCTGCCACGGAGCAGGGCGTGAGGGTCTGCAACGATACCGGCTACTGTCTGGAGGAGGTGGCGACCCACGCGTTTGCCTTAATCCTGGATCTGTTCCGCAAGACGTCTCTGCTGGATCGCTCTGTGCGGAGCGGTGAGTGGAAATGGAGTGTGGGATATGAGGCCAGGAACTTGACGGGGATCACTGTGGGCCTTGCGGGCTGTGGGAATATCGCCCGGTATCTGATTCGTTTCCTGAAGCCCTTCCGCTGCCGGGTCATTGCCTTTGATCCCTTCCTGGACGCGGCAACCATCGCGGCCCGCGGCGCGGAGAAGGTCAGTTTTAACGAGCTACTGGAGCAGTCTGATGTAATTTCCGTCCACTGCCACCTGACAGATGAGACCCGGCACATGTTTGACGCTGCCGCCTTCCGGAGGATGAAGAAGAATTCCTTCATTGTCAACGTATCCAGAGGTGCGCTGATCGACACTTACGCCCTAGCGGATGCCATCCGCATCGGGGATTTGCAGGGCGCAGGCCTGGACACACATGAGAGCGAACCCTTGGCGTTGGATCACCCACTGCGGACAATAGACTCGGTGATCCTGACACCCCACTCCGCTCATTACTCTAGCAAGGCGTTTGAGACCCTGCGGATGCACATGGTGGATCAGGCCATTGCGGTTCTGGAGGGGACGATGCCACAGTTCCTCTTCAACCGGGAGCAGCTGGGGCTTTGAGAGAAGGCGGAAACAGGCGCCGGAAGGAGGAAAAAGCATGATTCTTTGTAAAGTGATCGGAAATGTGGCTGCGCAGCAGAAGGAAGAGAGCCTGGTAGGGAAGAGGATGCTTCTTTGCCAAACCGAGGAGACCGGAAAGCTTGAGCGGGTCGTGGCGGTGGATCTTGTGGGCGCCGGCGTGGGGTCTGAGGTTCTGGTGAGCAGACAGTACGGCGGCGCACAGGGGTACATCGACCTCTATATTATCGGGATTGTTGACATGATCTCGGAAGGATAAATCAGGAAGGAGTTCCAACATGTATTCTTTGGGCTTTATTGAAACTATGGGCTATGTACCCGCCTTTCAGGTGGCCGACACGATGGCTAAGGCGGCAGATGTGGAGATCGTGAAAAAGGTGTGGGTCGGCGCAGGCCTAGTCACCATAGTCATCAAGGGGGAGATTAGCGCCATTCATACGGCGCTGGATGCTGGCGCGGCGGCCGCCAACCAGACAGGCTGCCTGGAAGCCTGCCTTGCGGTCGCGCATCCTGCCAAGAGCTTGGTCCGGATGATTGGAATTGAGGAATGATTGAAAGGAGAGAGGATCATGCAGCCTTGGGGTTTTATTGAAGTTGTAGGGTATGTTCCCGCAATCGCCGCCGCCGACACCATGACGAAGGCGGCAAAGGTTGAGCTGGCAGGAACGGAAGTCATCGGAGGCGGCTATGTGACCGTCGCTGTGAAGGGCGATATCGCCGCAGTGCGTACTGCGGTGGATGCCGGAACGGAAGCGGCCCGCTCTGTGGGCCAGGTGCATTGCGCACATGTAATCGCGCTGCCCAGCGAAGGCGCCGAAAAGGTTCTGAGCCTGAACATCGCTGATTGAGGAGGTTGCGAAATGAATGCTTACGGTTATATTGAGGTTGTTGGCCTGGTGCCCGCCGTGGAGGCCGCCGACGCGGCGTTAAAGGCTGCGGAGGTTCAGGTCGTTGGCAAAGAAAACACTGGCAAGGCGATGATCGCCGTAATCATCAAGGGCGAAATCGGGGCGGTCCGCACTGCGGTCAACGCAGCGGAGGAGGCTGTGAACCGGATCGGAAAGGTTGTCAACACCAATATTATTGCAAAGCCGGATGCCAGCCTGGAAAATCTCTATTGAGGTGGTGAGGGGCCGCTATGCAGAATATCTTGACTCAAAGCGATATCCGCGCCTATCACCAGAGAGGCGTAAAGGTGATTACCCTGCCGGAAGCACCGCTGCTCACGGACTGCGCCCGGGATGAACTGAAGCGGCTAGGAATGCAGGTCCTTGTTGACAATGGCGCGGGTATGGCGGCGCAGCCAATCTTCGCCCCAGCAGGTCCAGCTTCGGTACCCCAATCACCCAGCGGCGGGTACGGCAACGCGGGCGTGCCGGACTTCAGCAAGCCCATCCGTGCCCCCTTCCGGGAGGCAATCTGTTCGGACAGGAAGCTGATCGGCACCTTTGTTGCAACACCGCATCCGATCATGACCGAGTACCTAGGCCACTTTGGCTTCGACTTTCTCTGCATCGACGCGGAGCATAACGCCATCCATTTGGCGGAGCTGCAAAAGATGCTGCAGGGTCTGCAGGCATCCCGGGTCACATACGGGATGGTACGGGTGCCGACACTGAGCTACGAGCATGTCAGCGGCGCACTGGACATCGGTGCGGATGCTCTTCTGATCCCCCAGATCCGAACAGCAGATGACATCAAGCGGTTGCGGGAATACAGCCAGTATCCGCCCATTGGTCGCCGTGGTGCAGGCCCCTCCCGCCTGTGGGAGTATGGAGACACCATCGGGGCTCTTGCCGATCAGCAGAACCGAAACTATACCACTAATATCGTGGTGCAGCTGGAGACAGTGTCCGCAGTGGAGAATATCGACGCTATTCTGAAGGAAGCAGCGGACTTTGTGGACATGCTTTTCATTGGGCCGGGTGATCTCTCCATGGACATGGGGATTTTCGGTCAGAATTCTAACCCAAAGCTAGTGAACACTGTAATGATGATGCGGGAAAAAACCCGTGCCGCTGGAAAGCGGCTGGGTATCTTCGCGGCGAATTTTCAGGCAGCCCAAGGTTGGTACGAGAAGGGCTTTGACATGACTATCATCAATTCGGAGCTGGCGCTGATGGGCAGCATAATCTCCAAGGATATGAAGACGCTGCGCTCTGCCATAGGAGAGCCGCTGTAATGAGATACATAACTTCTGCGGACCTCCAGGCGCTGCTCCGCGAGGGAAAGAAGGAACTGGTCTTAGGGGAGCAGGACAAGCTGACAGATGTGGTCCGGGAGATGCTCAGGCACTACGGGATTCGAATTGTGCATACCGGGACCACCAGCACGGTGGGTTCCGGCCCGCAGGCGGCGGTGTTCGCGCCGCCTGTGTCAGCCTGCGCCCAAGGATTGGATATCTCTACTTTTGCAGAGACGGGGACCGGGCTGGACTACGACTTGGCCATCATCAATGGGATCGTTGTCCTGCCGGAGTCCGGGCGGGTGGAGACAAACATCTGCATCAGGAACGGGAAAATTGCAGCCCTGACGTTGGAGCATCCCTCAGCCCGCCAGGTGATTGATGCTCGCGGCAGGTATGTCTTCCCCGGAATCATTGACCCCCACACGCATCTAGGCCTGTATGCCCCGTTGGAGACCGAACTGGAGACAGAAACGCGTTCCGCATTGCTGGGCGGCGTGACCACCATCGGTACGTTTTTTAACCACGAGGGGAGTTATCTGCCAACAATCTCCTTGCTGGAGCGCGTGGTGCCCCAATATTCGAGAATCGATATTATCCCGCATTTCACTCTGCGGGATGAGAAGCAGCTTCAGGAACTCCCGCTGTACGCGGGAAGGGGGATGAATTCTTTTAAGGTGTATATGTGTGGCGTGAGGGGGCTTTATCCCCATCAGGATGACGGGTTCATTCTTGCCGCTATGGAGAAGCTGCGGGAGTTGCCGTCGGATCCGGTGCTGTGCATTCACGCGGAGAATACCTTTATTGTGGACCGCGCCACACAGAGCCTGGAGAGCCAACCGATGAACAATCTGGAGCAGTGGCGCAGAATGCACCCCAATATCGCAGAGGGAGAAGCGGTGCTCCGCAGCGCGTATTTCAGTGCAAAAACCGGCGTGCGCACCTATGTGGTACACCAGTCCTGCAAGGAGAGCATGGAGGTTCTGGAAAGGGCAAAGCACGAGCGGTTTTATGCGGAAACAACCTCGCCCTATCTGACACGGGATACCTCCAGTAAGGTGGGCGCTTATGGCAAGATGCTTCCGCCATTCCGGGAGCCTGAGAGTCGCCTGGCGCTGTGGGACGGCATTCGCAAGGGCCTGATTGACACCATTGGGACAGATAACGTGACCATGACCGCTGCTGAGAAGAAAGCAGGGCAAGGGATGGCCAATGCGGACGCAGGCTATCCCGCACTGGGAACTCATTTGGCATCGGTTCTGAACGAGGGATTTTTCTGCCAAGAAATCTCCCTGGAAAAGTTAATTCCGCTTATGACGATGAATCCGGCCAAGATTTTCGGTGTTTATCCGAAAAAGGGAACATTGCTGCCGGGGGCGGACGCTGACATCGTGATCGTGGATATGGAGACGCCGCGACGCGTGGACCCCCGGACGTTGTGTAGTCGATCGGACTTCTCACTGTTTCAGGGGGAGGAACTGCGAGGCTGGCCTGTCTGCACCATCAAGAGCGGTTGGGTCGCGGCGGTCAACGGGCAGGTTGTGCAGGACGAGCTTCGCGGTGTCATGCTCCAGCATTGAAATCCCCGCATCCCAAGTAGAAAGGATTTTTAGTATATGGACAAGTTGTTCAATCCGGATGGCATCGCGGTGGTCGGTGCTTCTGCCAACCCAGCCAAAGCAGGCTTTGTGGCGATTCGGAACATGCGGGAGAAGGAATACGTTTATTTGTTTATGTGTTATCGTGATAGGAATGTTAGTTTTACCTTTTGCGGCACTCTCCTCGCATT
>ENA-UESI01000959-UESI01000959.1-human-gut-metagenome-genome-assembly--contig:-NODE-959-length-20596-cov-11.084848_pt1 | contig 20596 bp, 17 predicted proteins | sample MGYA00243005_ERZ508006 | MGnify/ENA primary metagenome ERZ508006 (study PRJEB26167, sample SAMN06115436) | human gut metagenome | host: Homo sapiens | place: China:Shandong | collected 2015-06-10... | reverse complement strand
AGCGTTTTACGCCGGAGTTGATGATAACTCCCTGTGTGTCATCGTAAGACAAAGATGGTCAGCTCATTTGTGGCAGAATAGTATGACCGAAGCACGAGCTTAGAGGATCGTACAACAATATCTTTCCGTCAAGCGTAATGGCATCATCGGCTGTGTGAAACCGATGATGTATCGAAGGAACTCCAACAGTTTTGATTGTATGGCAGTTGAAAATGAACTTTTGGTGCCAACATGTAGAGGTTAACTCACGAAACATCTACTGCTGAAAGTTTAGGCCATATCCAAGTCATGCCGCCGTCATGCGTTTGAAGTGTCGTGGTGCGGTCGTTTCCGTCCTTGCCAAGCAGTATGATCGGATAGCTGCCGTCATTGCCGGAAAACGTTGGATTCTGTGGCTGCATATTGTACTGCGCATATTCTGCCGGAATATCCAGTTCCAACCGCGTCCATGTTTTGCCGCCGTCCAGCGTCCGCGCAATTTCGGGGCCGTTGTCAAAAAAGTAGCGGTAGCTGATAAAGCCGACCGTTTCAGACGCAAAGCCAGCGCCGATGACCGTGCCGGTATAAAGCGCGTTTGGGTCAGAAATTTCCCACGTTTCGCCGCTGTCCGGGGAAGTGCAGACATTTGCTGCGCCTGTTCCGGCTGCGGGCGGCAGCGCGGCGACGCACCAACAGAACGCGCCGATCTCGCCATAGTAGAATGTGGTGGAATCAAGAAATCCAAAGGTAAAGGCTTCACTTTTCCTGTCACAGCCGGGGAGCGCCGCAATCAGATCATAAGGAATCTTTGCAAGCGGCTCCTTGCTGTCTGTGCTTTCGTACAGTTCAATCCACGGCGTTTGTGAGCTGCCAACATAGCCAATCAGTTCTACAGTATCCGAAGTTCGCAAAGTATTCTCTGTTTCGGATGTGGATGTTTCTGTATTTGGTGTCGATTCACAGTTTGTTTTGAGATCATATGCAACCTGTAAACAGTTATCTGCGAAAAGCAGTTTGCCGGAAGCAACTATATCGTCACTATTATACGCCCTTTTGACGACCCACAGGCATCCATCCGTTTCGTTAAGTCGGAGTGAGTAATCATATTTCCCGCGATCCTCCAACATGTAACTTGCGCCGTTTGCATAGTCGTAGACAATGATACGGCTGTCGATCATGCCGGAGCCAAAGGTGAGCGTGGAACATAGGTCAGGAAGCCCATCACCGGTAAGATCGCAGAAATATGTGTTCCAGATGGGCATTCCGGTATAAAGCTGCATGACTTCGTTTTCCGTCACGGCCTCCATCTTCTCCGGATACCAGCGGAACGTCACGCCCGGATATTCCGGAAGTTCGATTTCAAGGTTTCCGTCCCAGTTCATTTCCTCGGGCTTTTCAAGGTAATCGAACCACGGCTCCGTATGTGCCGAAGAAGTATCCGCTATTTGCGTGAATGTCGCCTCGCGGGTTCCAAAACAAGACAAGCCGTAACCGTCCGACATTCGGAAAACCAGTTTTCCGTTATCCGCACGGAGAGACGCGGTAAACAGAAGATATTTTTCCGATCCGGCCTCCTGTGCCATCTCCGGGGTGCAGCCATAAAATTCGGCCCATCCGGCAGTTCCCCGTACACGGTATCGAATACAAAAATCTGTGCTTGTGTCGTTTTTGACGATCGTTCCGACAACGGAGAGATCGTCCTGGACGGTGAAAGATGCATCCACAGGGAAATCCGCATCATAACCAAGCTGATAGCTCCACGCGGAGCCGGGCGCCAGCAATTCCGTAATATCGTTTGAGCCCTCCGATTTTGGATTCGTCAGAAAGCAGACCGCTGCCGCAGCACAAACAATCACAGATGCCAGAACGATCCAGAACGCGGGCTTCTTATAGTTCATCACGGACTTTACACGCTCCTTTACTCCCACCTCACCAAAAGCAAGCGGACACGCCGCAATTACACGGCGGTTGACGCTGCAAGCCACAAGTGCCTGTGTATAATCGGCTCTTTGTTCATTGCCCATTTCCCGGATAACCTTTTCATCACATGCAAGCTCTATATCCCGGCACAGCAGTATATAGCTGAGCCACATCAGCGGATTGAACCAATGAATTGTCAGCAGCAGAAAACCGAGTGGCTTCCACCAATGATCCTTGCGGCGGATATGCGTCTGCTCATGGGCAATCACATGATCCATCTCGCGGCTGTCCATATGATACGGAAGATAGATTTTGGGTTTGATGATTCCCAGCACAAACGGAGAGCAAACCTTCTCGCTTTGATAGATGTTGCCCCGCAGGATTACCGCTTCGCAGACCTTGCGGTGCAAACGCCAGTAGCTCACAGCAGAGTAGAGGAAAAGGGCTGCTATTCCGAAAAGCCATATCCCCGTTAAAACCGGAATCCATATTTGCAGCGGATTTGCACTTGCGCCCGGTGCGGGCGTGAACGAGCTGCTGATTACTGGGTTGATAACATGATTGAGGGCAGGAACACCCGTCTGGACGGAAGGTGTCTGCTCCATCATAACGGTTGGGCTGATTGTTTCTGCGCTCGGTATCAGGCTCAGTACACTTTCAATCGAAAACGGGAAAACCATCCGTGCAGCGACAATGCCCCAAAGCAGAACATTTACCCATTTGGGAGCTTTTTTCAAGCAAAACCGCAATGTCAAAACCGCAATCACAACCCAGCTTGCGGATATGCTCATATTGACGATTTTTAGAAAGAGTTCGCTCATGTTGCTTCCCCCTTTCGGATCCGGTCGATCATCTGCTGCACTTCGTCAAGTTCGTCATTAGATAAATCCTGCCGTTTGGTAAAGGCAGCGATAAAAGCAGGAAGAGAGCCTTCAAACTTCTTTTCCACCAGTTCATCGATCTCACACGCCTGCGCTTCATCCTTTGATACAAGAGCGGTCACAATACCATCTTCATTTTTCAGTATGCCGCGTTCCCCAAGGCGTTTGATAACGGTATAAGTCGTGGTTCGCTTCCATCCCAACTGTTCCTGACAAAGCTTTACAAGCTGCGCAGCGGAAATTGGTTCATGCTCCCACATAATCAGGCAGAAACGATATTCACCCTCATGAATCTTTGGTATCTCCATATGCAAGCCCTCCTTGTCTACTATGGTAGACTCTGTGTATAGTCTACACGATTAGACATTCAAAGTCAATAGAGTTCATAGAAAAGTTACACAGGCAGCCGCAGAAAAAGCGGCTGCCTTTTTTATCTGGACTTTGCCAAATCGCTCACGTCAGACCGTAGTAGTGGTGGCGGGCTTGGTCTGCAGAGCGGTAGTCTGCGCCGTGGTTTTCTCCTCGGTCTGCTCCGTCTGCGGCTGTTCGGTTTGATCGGTCTGCGTCGATTGCTCGGTTTGAGCGGCTGCGGCTGTCTGGGTCTGCGGGGCGCTGTTTTCATCGGCGCTGTCCGTTTTTACACTGCCGCGGGTCAGCACTATCGCCGCGACCATCGCCGCCATGCACACGCAGCACACCGAGCATATCACCGCGGGTATCAGAAACCGAAAGCGCTTCGGCGAAGCGGGCGGCTCGGGCGGAGCGTAAATATCGCCGTTTATCGTGCCGTACTGCTCATATTGTTCCGGCTGTTCATATTGGTCATACCGGTCGTACTGATACTGCTGCTCAGGCTCATCTGCGCCGCGCGATAATTTGTTACCGCAGGCGGGACAAAACGCCGAATCATTCGGCAGTTCTTTTCCACATTTCGGGCAAAACATATATATCACTCTTTCTATAATTTCTGTATTTTTTAACAAACGTTATACGCTATACCTTTATAATACCTTTATAATATAATAGCACATACGCGCCGCCGTGTCAACATTATTTTCCGACTAAAAAAAGGCGCGACCTGCTGCGGACGCACCTTTTTGTTTCATATTTCTATAATATCCGCTACCGCCTTGCCGTTTTTCTTCAAGCAGTAGACTATGTGGAATTTGTCGCCGATAACGGGGCGGCTTTTTTTGACGAAAAATTTTCCCGTATGTTCGCCGCCGCGGGAATCGTTATAGCGCATCTTACATTCATATGCGAACTGGTCTATCTGCTTCACGCTGACCACCTCGGCGAGCGCGGGCTTACCGTTTTTGGTAAGCATACGGTTGACTATCGAATCGTGATGACCCATGAAAAATACCACAAATCCCGAGATCCATAGCGCTGTCATTATCACCGCGAAAACGGCTATCAGCGAATTTGAAGGCGGGCAGTAGACCTTTTCGGGGTCGGCGTCTGTAACGAGCGCCGTAAAGCTCTCACCCTTTGAAGTGCGGCGGTTCATAGTCGCCTCAGCCAGTATTTCCTCGCCTGTATCAGCTGTATAAACGGCGTGCACGAGCTGTTTTCCCTTTTTATGCTCCTCCACCGATACCACACGGCACTGCACTTCAGTACCATTACGCAGGTAGTTCATAGCGGAAGAAACGCTTTTCACACAAAGCCACGGAATGAAAATTATCATAGCGAAGCCGATGAGCGAAAGCATCAAAGCGCGCACCCCATTGCCTTTCTGCATATATATCCCCCTTTTTACGAGCGCTTTTGCCAGCGTTCGGCAAGATATATTATAACACAGATATTACGAGATGTCAATGATTTTTTGTACAAATAATTAAAAAAGCCCGACTTGGCAATTTATTAACCCTTGGGCAAAAAGTCAATATTTTTATATAATTGGATAATCTAACGATATACCTATACTCTAAAATTTATGCAAGCAATATATTCAAAGATATAATATATATTCAAATATATATGACCGTGCTCATTTACGCATCATCTCGCACCCCGTAAAATAATGCAGAAGTATCTCCTCACAGCCGCTTCCCTGCTTCGCCATTTCGTTCGCGCCGTGCTGACTCATGCCTACCAAATGCCCGCAGCCCAGCGCGCGGCAGGTGAATTCCCCGTCGGCATATTCTACCTCTATGTGCTGCGATGGCAGGTCGAGCAGCGCGCATATCCGCGACGCTTCGCATATCTCGCCGCCCGCGCGCATTTTCAGCACCGTGCCGCCCGGAGAACGCTCCGCCGCAGTCAGCCAGCCATCAGGCTCGCCGCTAAGGTCGCAGTCGGTGAACTCCGCCGTCAGCAGCCTTTTCATCTCCGCTTCGCTGTAATTCCGCACCGTTTCGCACTCCTGAAGCTCGGCGTCCCACTCGCTATCGACCGATGTCAGATACGGTATCTCCTCGCCCCACATCACCTGCGCCGACTCGGTCTTGCCGTAGGATATGCCGTGAAACGCTACCAATATCGGCTCGCCCTGCCAGCTGAGCGTGAGCGGTTCGGCATATTCCGCCGCAGCGGTTATCTTTTTCAGCGCCGCACCGTAACCGTCGCCGTAGACCTCCCGCGCCTGATCTTCCGTGAAAAACGCCTGATAGCGGCTGCCGTCATCGCTCATATGTGCGCCGCGCAGATCCGCCGCAGGCTCGGCGCTCTCGGCAAGTATACGCCGCCGCGCATATGTAGAAGCCAGCACCGCCTGCGCTTTCAGCGCCTCGTCCTCAAAATCGGCAGGCATCTGCGCAAATACCGCGCCTATTATGTAATCCTTCATGCTGTACTCAGCCACCCTGCCTGTTTCCTCGCAGAGTATCTTCACAGTTTCGTAACCTTGCGAACCGCCCGCGGCAGCTTTTTCCGACTCGCGCCGCGCATATCCCACGCAGGGTATCAGCAGCAGCAACACTGCAAAAACTGCAATAAGCTGTAAGTAATCTTTCATAAATATCGTCCTTTCCTTTGCTGCAGGGTGTGAAAATGAATAACTCTGCCCGATAAAATTCATATTTTCATCAAATAAAACAAATTGCTTTTAGCCAAACGGCTATGTTTGTGCAAATCTAACTTGACAAATCGGAAAAAATGTTGTAAAATATTATTTATATAATTACGTGAGAATTATTTGTATATTATTGTGAGAATTATTTGTATATTATTGCTGCGCATATTTTGGCGCGGAGAAAGCGAGATGATCTTTATATGTCAAACGAAACAGCGAGGAATATGCTTTACCAGCAATTTGTTGCCAATAACGCCATCGACCCTAAATACTACGATAAATATGTGGTAAAAAGAGGTCTGAGAAATTCCGACGGCACCGGCGTAATGGCTGGTCTTACCAACATCTGTAACGTTCACGGATATGTAATAAACGAAGGCGAAAAATCTCCGATACCGGGCAAACTCGTATTCCGCGGATATGATATCAAAGATCTCGTAGAAAACGCCGTAAAGGAAAACCGCTTTGCATATGAGGAAACGGTGTATCTGCTGCTGATGGGCAATCTGCCTACTCACGAAGAGCTTGCGGCTTTTACCGAGCTGATGGACGAAAACCGCCAACTGCCGCCCAACTTCTTTGAAGATATGATACTCAAAGCGCCCTCGAGAAATATAATGAACAAGATGGGACGCGCCCTGCTCTCTTTATATTCATATGATGAAAACCCCGAAAACAGAAGTCCCGAATTTGAAATGGCTACCGCTATCTCGATAATCTCGAAGCTGCCTAATATAATGGTATCGGCATATCAGGTAAAGCGCAGAGTTTACGACGGTCAGAGCATGATAATGCACCCGCTGATAAAGGGGCAGTCTACCGCTGAGATGATACTTTCAGCCCTGCGCCCCGACCGCAAATTCACCGACGAGGAAGCTAAGCTGCTCGACATAGTGCTTATGCTGCACGCTGAGCACGGCGGCGGAAACAACTCTACTTTCACCTGCCGCGTACTTACATCTTCCGGCACCGACCCATACTCGGCATACTCGGCGGCTATCGGCTCGCTGAAAGGCCCGAAGCACGGCGGCGCTAACATCAAAGTTAACGAGATGTTCACCTGCGTAAAAGAACATGTGCGCAACTGGGATGACGAGGGCGAAGTTGCCGACTTCCTAAGAAAGATACTAAATAAAGAGGCTTTCGACCACACGGGTCTGATATACGGTATGGGCCACGCGGTATACACCCTTTCCGACCCCCGCGCCGTGATACTCAAGGCCAACGCCGAGAAGCTCGCGCACGGAACCGAGTTTGAGAAAGAGTTCCGCTTGCTGGAGTCCATCGAGCGCCTTACTCCCGAACTTTTCGCTGAGAAGAAGGGCGATATAAAGGCTATGTGCGCGAACGTAGATATGTACTCGGGTCTGGTATACAGAATGCTGGGCATACCCGAAGACCTCTTCACGCCGCTCTTCGCCGTATCGCGTATGGCAGGCTGGTGCGCTCACCGCTTTGAAGAGCTTGTAACGGGCAAGAGAATAATCCGCCCCGCATACAAGGCTGTAATGAAAGAGCGCGAGTATATCCCGATAAACGAAAGATAACACATCATCATACTGATTATAACGCTCCCTTTCGGCGAAATATGCCGAAGCGGGGCGTTTGTTTTAATATATGTGTACTGAGATATTTATATATTAAGGCAACACCGCACAAAGACGAAGGCGGTAGTTGTGCGGTGTTGCCTTAAATATACCTGAAATATGCAGATATGCGGAAAATAATGTTGACATATCGGAAATAATATAGTATTATATATAATGGATATATCTGATGTACGCATATCGGCATATCATATATATCGCGGACATATATATTTCAGGAAAATGCCCTGACAAAAAGACGGAGATGAACAGATATATGCATATACATAAAAAAGCTGATATACTGCGCCGAGCGATATGCGCGATATGCGCGGCGGCGGTATTTATATGCGGCGGGGCGACGGCTTTTGCCGAGGGCGAGCCGAGCTTCGACGTAGAGGTGAACGTGCCGCCTAAGACGGTATTTCTGGGCGACTCGATAGCGGCGGGCTACGGGCTGAAAGGGTACGACAAAAATGACCTTACCAAGTGTCCCTCATACGCCAATATACTTGCCGAGGTATTTAAGTCAAATCTGCCGGAAGAGGCGGATTTTGCTTACGAAAACCTCGCGATAAGCGGCTATACCTCGCAGGAGCTTCTCGACCTGCTGAAAGGCGGCACCTGCGACAAAGCGCTTTCAGACGCCGACGCCGTAGTGGTATCCATCGGCGGAAACGATATGCTGGGCGTGTTTCTGGGGATAATGGGCAAGGACAACAGCGTAGGAGATATGGTGAACAGATCGCTTTCGCTGAGCGACGACCTCGATACCGCGCTTGCGCCTTTCCCCGAAAAGCTCTCAGCCATTACCGACGAGATACACGACCGCACCAAAAACGCCGACTGCAAGCTTATCATACAGACCCTTTACAACCCTTTTGAGGGGCATGTTATCTCATTGCTGGACAAGCTGGGCGAGGAGAAGATAGGCAAGCTGAATGAAACTATTTTCTCGCTTTCGGAAAACGGCGAGAATTATTTGGTCGCAGACGTAGCGTCAAGCTTTAAGGGCAGAAATCAGGAGCTTACCAACATCAAGGATATGGATATACACCCCAACGCCGAGGGTCACCAGCTCATAGCAAAAACGCTGGAGGAGCTTATAGAAAAACAGACATTTACATACCACGACGACAAGGCGGAAGCGGAGTATGTCAGCGAGCAGAAAGTAAAAAAGGCAGAGGAAGAAAGAAGATCAGACCGCAGAAAAAATATAGGCATAGCGGCGGGCGCGGCGGCTGCCGTAACAGCCTGCGCAGCGGTCAGCATAAGCATAGGCGTACACAAACGCAAGACGAAAGAATGAGGATATTTGTATGAGATCATTTCTTGTAGATTTTGAGAACGTAAAATCAAAGGGGCTGGTGGGCATAGACCAGCTGGGCAGCGACGACCATGTAGTTATATTTTACAGCGAAAACTCCGACACCATAAGCTTTGAGATGCACTGCAGCGTTATGCGCGCGGCGGCGAGCGTGGAGTATATGAAGGTGAACGTCGGCGGCAAAAACGCCCTTGATTTCCAGCTCTCTACCCTGCTGGGATACATGGTGGCGCAGCAGAACAACTCGCACATTTTCATTATCAGCAACGATAAGGGCTTCGACAAGCTGCATGATTTTTGGGAGAACACTTTCAATGACGCACCGCCCTGCGTGGTATTCAGAACGCAGAACATCGCGGCGGCGCTCAATTACGCAAAGTCGCACAAGGCGGCTTCTATCGAGCTGGGCGGCATAGCGGAGCAGGCGGAGGAGCTTATCGCCGAAGCAGTCGCACTGCCCGAGCAGACGGATACCCCCGAGGAAAAGCCCGCAAAAAAGGCGGATATGGAGATAATGGTGCCCGAGGCAATGATACAGGCTTTTCGCCCCGACAAGGAGAAAGCGAGCGCGAGCAAGCCCGCGCATGAGCGCAGGATAGAGATAACCACAAACGCATATATTCCCGAAACATCTGCGCCGAGCGAACCTAGCGAACCGAGCGAGCCCGCAGCCCGCCCCGCCGACATCACCGACGCGCAGTTCGCAAAGTACATGGATATAGCGCGCGCCGCCGAAGGCGAAGAGCTGCCGCTCAGCCTTTTCAAGCTGGAAGAGGGCAGACTGCGCAATGTGCTCAATGAGCTGAACCGCTCGATATGCCTGCGCGACCTGCGCAAAGTTCTGGTAGCGGCGATGGGCTGTGAGGACGGCGAGTACATCGCTTCCGAGCTGACCGACCATTACGACAGGATAAAAGCGCGGCTTGCTGAGCTTAGTGCGCAGGAGCAGGAAGCTGAAACTGCCGATGATGCCGAGAACGCCGAAAACGCCGCCGAGCCGAAAAAGGTAGACGCAGATATGAAGAAAAAGCTGCACGCCCTGCTAGACCCCATCGCGACGAAAGACGAATTTTCGGGCACGGTAGCGCAGATAAACATCTCCGCCACTCCGCAGCAGCTGTACATCAACATGATAAAGCGCTTCAACAAAAAGCGCGGCTGTGTGCTCTACAAGGCGATAAAGGCTGAATTCAAGCGCTTTATCGAGCCTGCCGCGGAAGAACCTGCGCCCGCCGAGCCGAAAAAGGCGGACAATACCATGAAGAAAAAACTGCACACCCTGCTCGACCCGATAGCCTCGAACGACGAATTTTCGGGCGTGGTATCGCTGATAAACCGCTCGGCAGATTCGCAGGAGCTTGCGGCGAATATGACCCAGCGCTTCGGTGCGGAACGCGGCAGCGAACTTTACGAGATAGTAGAGTCAGACTTCATGGATTTCACGGGCGAAGCGGCGGCAGTGAACGCTGTTGCCGCAGCCATTGACGAAGCGCCGAAGCAGGAAGAGCCTGCGGAGATCGCCGCGGAAAAAGCCCCCGAAAAGACGGAACAGCCCGAACAGAAAGCTAAGGAGCAGAAGCCTGCCAAAAAGCGCAGCGCAGCGGGAAAGACTAAATCAGGAAAAGCTGTAAAGCCGAAAAAGGCTGAGAAGAAAAAGGCTGAGCCTGCCGAACAGCCCGAGGAATTATCCCCCGAATATGCGGCTAAGCTGGAAGATGGCGTGCGCGCGGCGCTCAAGGGAAAATCAAACGCCGAGGAGACCGCCGCGGCGGTAGAGGTAGCCCTCGCCGCAAGAAGCAAGCACGACCTCTACATCGGCATGGTGAAAAAATTCAAGAAAAAGCGCGGACTAGTGATATATAATGAGATAAAGGAAGGCTGCGAAAAGCTCGCGGCTGAAAGGAGCGCGGCGAAATGAAATACATGATAGCTTCAGACATACACGGTTCGGCATACTGGTGCGAGAAACTGCTAGCGGCTTTTGAAAAAAGCGGCGCTGATAAGCTGATACTGCTGGGCGACATACTTTACCACGGCCCGCGCAACGACCTGCCGCAGGGCTACGAGCCGAAAAAGGTGATAGCAATGCTCAACCCCCTCGCCGACAAGCTGATATGCGTTCGCGGAAACTGCGAAGCCGAGGTAGACCAAATGGTTCTGAACTTCCCCGTGATGAGCGAGAGCGCGGTCATCTGCGACCACGGCAAGACGCTTTTCGCGACACACGGACATATATACGGCCCCGACAAGCTGCCCCCGCTGGCGGACGGCACTATCTTCCTTTACGGCCACACACATATACCCGACGACCAAACCAAACAGCAGGGCGAGAAAAGCATACGCTGCATAAACCCCGGCTCGGTTTCCATACCGAAAAACGGCTCGGCACACCGCTGCCTTATCTGGGCGGGCGGAGATTTTGAAGAAGCGGTGCTGTGAAGCATTGCCAAAAAAATCTTTTGAGAATGTTTTTTTCGTGTTAATTTGATGATTTTTCGGAAATACGGTTGCAATTTCAGAAAAAGTGTGGTATGATTATAATTAGACAAGGTATACCCTGAGCAGAAACAGAGGTATCCATTTTTAGGAAATGAAAAAGGAAGGATTTGATAGTTTTGAAAACCAGAACTTGTCCGTTTTGCGGTAAGGAGATCTCAGAAGAGGCGATACTTTGCAAATTCTGTCACAACCTGCTTATCGACGAAAACGGTAAAGATATAGAGCCGCAGTATGAAGAGCCCGAACAGCCCGCCGAGGAGGAAAACACCATAGTTTACTCTAAGGAAGAGCTGAAAAAGGCTATGGAGCAGGCTAAGGCCGAAAGCGCCGACCCCGACGAGATAGTCGCCGAGGCTGAGCAGAACCTCGAGGAAGCTTACGAAGAGCAGGCCGAAAGCCCCGAAGAAGTTTACGATGATACCGTTTACAACGAGGACGCCGACGACGAGGGCGAAGCTTATACATACGACGACGAATACGGCGACGGCAGCGAAGAAGGCGAATATGCCGAGGAAGAGTACGCTGACGGCGAGTATGCCGAAGAGGAGTACCCCGAGGGCGAATACGCTGAGGGCGAATACGCTGAGGGCGAGTACCCCGAGGAGGAATATCAGCCCGAGGAATATGAGCCTGCGCAGCCCGAAAACGCTACGCTCGGCGAATACGACCCCAAGAGAACTTTCCTCATCACAGCTATAATCACGCTGGGAATACTTATTATAATCATCGCGGCAGTAGCGGTGGGCTACAAGCTTTTCGGCTTCGGCTCAGACGACAACAGCTCGAACGCCGCGCCCGTTACTGTTACTCAGGGAAACACCGACACCGCGACCGCGACCGAGCCCGTAACTACGGAATATGTGCCGCAGGTAACTGACGATACCGCTTCGGAAAACCCGACCGACATCGCCGACAGCCTTGCCGCAGACCCCGTTACCGACTCTGCCATCAACTCGGCGGCTGACTCTATGACAGACAGCTCCGCGGCGGACAGCACTGCTGATTCTTCGGCAGACTCTTCCGCAGCCGACAGCTCCTCCGCTGCTGACGACAACAGCTCGCTGGCAGGTCCAGAGGGCGGATATTACAGCTGGAACGAAGCTACCGCTATTTGGCAGAGCTACGCTTCGAGCAACGGCCTTACCGACGGCGGCTACGCTTACGGTACTGACGGCGTAGAGATGAACTTCTACGGCACCGATGCTGACGGCGTTACCCACACTTACAGAGTAGACCTCGTTACCGGCGCGATCTCTCAGATAGGCTGATACTGACAGAATATTATCCGAATAGGCAATATCGTGCGGCAGGCGCCTTGCGGTATTGCCTATGATAAATTAAAAACTTTGGAGGAATACAGATGCAGACTAAAACTTGTCCGAACTGCGGCAGAGTGATACCTGAAGACGCTATAACCTGCAAGCACTGCGGCACAATGTTTTTCAACACGGGAGCAGGCTTCGGCTACGGCGATGTGAACCGCCAGTCCCAGCCCGAACAGCATGAATATGCACCCGAGCAGCCCGCAGATCAGGAGTATGCCGAGGGCGATTACAGTGATTACGGCGAATACGATAATTATGATGAGTACAACGATCATGAGGGCGAACAGCCCGAAGCGGACTACGACGAGGAAGCCGAAGACGACGGCATAAAAGAGCCGATTTCCGCCGACGCGCGCTACCGCAAGATAGTTATTATAGTGCTCTCCGCAATCTTTGCGCTGCTGATAATCGTTATAGTGCTGCTTTTCATTACAAAGAATGACAACGATTTCGGTCAGAAAAACGGTTCGGGAGCAGCGCTGACTACGCGTGCGCCCGTAAGCAAGAGCGATGAAAGCTCTTCCCTGCTTGACACGCTGACCGAGCTGGATTCCTCAGAGGCTGACGAGGACGAAGATTCTGAGCTTGACGAAAGCAGCGAGGAGGATACATCTTCCGAGGACGAGAGCAGCGAGGACGATTCTTCCTCAAAGGCTGACGCAACGCTGCCAGACGAGTACATACCTCCGCAGACCACCACAACGCCTGCGCCCGAGACAACGACCACCACGACTACCGAGCCAGAAACGACCACAACGCCTGCGCCGACCGAGACCGAGCCGCCGCAGACCGACCCCGAGCCGACGGATACCGAGTACCCGCCGCTGCCGGAATGATCCAGAGATCAACAAAGCGAATATACCGAAAAATTCCCGTTTGATGTAAACAAAATGTTTATCAATCGGGAATTTTTTTGCGTTTGTTCGTTATAATATACAAATGTTAATGCGCCAAACGCTGCAATTTGTTGAGCGAAAGTAATTGAAATCCCGCGAAAAATGTGGTATAATATTATTTTGAGAGATTGTAAAAAACGTTAAACAAACTTAAATACTCGGATAAACTTACTAAAATATTCGGAACGGTAAATATGATAAAAGCGAAAGGAAGAGTAAAGAAATGGTAAGAGAAGACCTTAGAAACGTTGCGATAATCGCACACGTTGACCACGGCAAGACTACTCTGGTAGACGAAATGCTAAAGCAGTCAGGCACTTTCAGAGAAAATCAGGCGGTAGAAGAGCGAGTAATGGACTCTAACGACATCGAGCGCGAAAGAGGAATAACCATACTGGCAAAAAACACCTCGATAAAGTACAAAGACGTTAAGATAAACATAATCGACACCCCCGGCCACGCCGATTTCGGCGGCGAGGTAGAGCGCGTGCTGAAGATGGTAAATGGCGTTATCCTTCTGGTAGACGCTGCCGAAGGTCCTATGCCGCAGACCAGATTCGTGCTTCAGAAAGCGCTTGAGCTGGGCCACAAGATAATCGTAGTAATAAACAAGATCGACCGTCCCGACGCGCGCCTTAACGAGGTCGGCGACGAAGTTCTCGAGCTGCTGATGGATCTCGACGCTACCGATGAACAGCTCGACAGCCCAATTCTTTACTGCTCGGGCAGAGATGGTACGGCTTCCTACAAGCCCAACGTGCCGGGCGAGAACCTTATCCCCCTGCTGGACGAGATACTCACCTACATTCCCGCGCCGGTAGTTGACGACGAGGGCGAGATGCAGTATTTGGTATCTGCTATCGACTACAACGACTACGTCGGCAGAATTGCGGTAGGACGCGTAGAGCGCGGCACTATCAAGGTAAATCAGGACGTTACCGTCGGCGACTTCCACCAGACTAAAAAGGAGTACCGCGGCAAGATCGTGACCATTTACCAGATCGAGGGACTAAACCGCGTGCCTTGCGAGAGCGCGAGCGCGGGCGACATCGTCTGCATAAGCGGTCTGGAGAACATCACCATCGGCGACACCATCTGCTCATTCGGCCACTTCGAGCCGCTGCCTTTCGTAAAGATCTCTGAGCCTACTGTAGAAATGACATTCTCGGTAAACGATTCGCCTTTCGCGGGCAGAGAGGGCAAGTTCGTGACCTCACGCCAGCTTCGCGACAGACTTTTCAAAGAGCTGCTGAAAGACGTTTCGCTGAGAGTTTCCGAGACCGACTCTACCGACAGCTTCCGCGTAGCGGGCAGAGGTGAGATGCACCTTTCAATACTGATCGAAAATATGCGCCGCGAGGGCTACGAGCTGGCAGTTTCCACCCCCCGCGTGCTTTATAAAGAAGTAAACGGCAAGCTTTGCGAGCCTATCGAGCGCCTTGTTATCGACGTTCCCGAGGGCTGCGTAGGCTCGGTAATGGAAAAGCTGGGTTCGCGCAAGGGCGAGCTTTCGCAGATGACCCCTGTCGGCAGCCGCATGAGAATAGAATTTCTCATCCCCAGCCGCGGACTTTTCGGTTACAGAAGCGAATTCCTCACCGATACCAAGGGCGAGGGCATCATGAGCTCGGTATTCTACGAGTATCAGCCGCACAAGGGCGACATCGCACGCCGCTCTACCGGTTCGCTGGTAGCTTTTGAAACGGGCGAGGCTGTTACCTACGGTCTGTACAACGCTCAGGAGCGCGGCGAGCTGTTCATCGGCGCGGGCACGCCTGTTTACGAGGGCATGGTAGTAGGCGCTTCGCCGAAGTCTGACGACCTCGTGGTAAATGTCTGCAAGAAAAAGCACCTTACCAACACCCGTGCAAGCGGAAGCGACGATGCTTTAAGACTTATCCCGCCGAGAAATCTCAGCCTTGAGGACTGCCTTGAATTCCTCGCGGACGACGAGCTGCTCGAAGTTACCCCGAAGAGCATGAGGATTCGCAAGAGAACTCTGAGCAATTCGCTGAGAGCAAAAGAGCGCGCAAAAATGTAATATAGTTTTTAACGGCGGTGAGATACCCGCCGTTTTTTTGTGCATATTCAAAAACGCCGCAGAGCTTCGTACCCTGCGGCGTTTGTTATTAACAGATGTATGCGATTATTCCTCTGCGGGCTTGTTGAAGCTGAGGGTGATCTCGTGCTCAGTTTCGAGCGCGTTTTGCTTGTCAGCGTCCTTAGCGTACTTGTTTACCAGTATCGTAGACTTTTCAACAGCCTGAAGTGTGCCCGCGCCGGCAACGCAGCCGCCGGGACAAGCCATGCCCTCGAGCAGGTAGCCATTGTACTTGCCCGCCTTAGCCAGAGTGAGCAGCTTACGGCAGTCGCGCAGACCCTGCGCCGACTCTACCTTTATCTCGCGCTCGGGGTCGAGCTTCTTGATAACGTCTGATACCGCCTTGGCAACGCCGCCGGAAACAGCGAAAATTCTGCCGTCGCCCGTGCCCTCGTTCAGCTCTACCTTTTCATCGTCGGTGATGTCCTCGAACTTAACGTCCTTAGCCTCAAACATACCCATCAGCTCTTCAAAAGTCAGTACGAAGTCAACATCGCTGCGGATAGAGCGGCGCGAAGCCTCAAGCTTCTTAGCGGCGCAAGGGCCGATGAAAGCTATGTAAGCGTCGGGATTTTCCTTCTTAACCATTCTCGCGGTAAGCACCATCGGCGTCATAGCCATAGAGATATTCTGCGCGATGTCGGGGAAAAGCTTTTTCGCCATTACCGACCATGCGGGGCAGCAGGATGTCGCCATAAACGGCTGGTTCTCGGGCACATCGCGCATGAAGTCCTTAGCCTCTTCGATAGCGCAGAGGTCAGCGCCGATAGCTACTTCTACTACGCTGTCGAAGCCGAGCTTTTTCATAGCGGCGGTGAGCTTTTCGGGCGAAGCCTTAGGGCCGAACTGACCTACAAAAGCGGGAGCGACTATCGCGATGACCTTCTTGCCCGTCTTCATAGCGTGGATAAGCTGGAAGATCTGACCCTTATCGACTATCGCGCCGAAGGGACAGTTTACAAGGCACATACCGCAGGAAACGCACTTATCGTGGTCGATCTCCGCTCTGCCCTGCTCGTCGGACTTGATAGCGTCCATACCGCAGGCGGCGGCGCAGGGGCGCTCCATTTTATTGATAGCGCCGTAGGGACAGACTCCCGCGCAGCGTCCGCACTTTATGCACTTCGACTGATCTATTACAGATTTGCCGTGAATTATCTCGATAGCTTTCTTGGGACAGACTTCCTTGCAAGGGTGAGCAAGGCAGCCCTGGCAGCAGTCGGTAACGTGGTAGTGGGCTTCGGGACAAGCGTTGCAGGCAAACTTGATGATATTTACCAGCGGCGGGTCGTAATATTTTTCAGCGATAGCCGTTTCCTCGATCCCCTCAGAGACCGACTTGTGCTCGTCGATGGGGCGCAGCGGCAGACCGATCGCCAAGCGCAGGCGCTCTTCAACTATCGCGCGCTCAAGAAATATCGACTCGCGGTAGACCGCCTCGCTGCCGGGCACGATCTTGTAAGGCAGGTCGCCGATCTTCGCCGAATAATCGCCGCCCTCGTAAGCCAGACGTGCCACTTCGGTAAACACCTTGCGGCGTATATCAGTTACCGAAGAGTAGATTCCTCTCATTTTCATACCAACATTCTCCTATTCTGTTTTATTTCTGTATATCTTGCGCGCCGTATTATGGGTAAAATGTGCGAATGGGCGCAATTATCCATCTTTATTGTATACTATTTTTTTCGTTAAGTCAAGTGATTATATACGAATTTATATAGGCGATACAGCCAAATTTGCGCGTAAAAACGGCGTAAAATCATGTAAATTCGCCGTCAAAATGTGATAAATTTCAGGCATTTTTTTGAACAAATCGTATAAATGTTCTTCAAATTTACATTATTTTAATATCGTTGATCACGAATTACTCGAAATGGCCTTTTTCCTACCCGAAAAAAGCTTGACAAATAGAGAAAATGTGTTATAATAATTATTAAGAAAATAATCTTGTGCAAATAAATCTTATGAATTAACAAAAGATTTATATATTTGAGTGATATACTAGTATTTGAACCAATTTAACGAGAGGAGAAGTTCCACATGAATGATACAGCTTTTACAGACTTTACCGCCTCGCTCATAAGCGTTTACCCCATATTCAGAGCAGCTATCTTTAAGGCTTTCGACAGCCACGCGAAGAAGCTCACACGCACCCAGCAGATAATACTGCTCACCATGCTTAAAAAGGAAACTTTTAGCATGAGCGGATTGGCGCGAAGCATCAGCACCAGCAACGAGCAGGCTACCCGCGCCATAACCCAGCTTGTGGAAAGCGGAATGGTACTGCGCGAAAAAAACAAGATCAACCGCCGCGTGATAAACATATCGCTGACCGACGAGGCGCGCGCGTATCTGGACGACATAATGCTGCTGACAAAAGAGATCATCGCGGGCGAGCTTTACAACCTGCCTGCGGAAGCCGCCAACGACCTCAAGCAGGACATGGCGGAGATAGCGGCGTATTTTAAAGACGTGAATTTCTAAATTACATACTTCTTAGTTGCAGAAAAGCGGCGTACCAAGGTGCGCCGTTTTTTTATGGACAAATTTCAAAATACGGTAATTGACTGCGCGGCGCGCGCGGGGTATACTATTTTATATAGGCACTATTTTAGATGCGAAATTTACAGGAGATGATATAAATGGGAAAAGTTATAGTTATAACAGGACACTACGGCGCGGGCAAGACCAATTTTTCGATAAATCTGGCGCTTGCGCTCGCGCAGGAACAGCCGCAGGCGCGGATAACTGTCTGCGACCTCGACATAGTGAACCCATATTTCCGCACCGCCGACCACGCCGAGCTTTTTGAGCGGCACGGAATAAAGCTCATAACGCCGCTTTTTGCGAACACCTCGCTGGATATTCCCGCGCTGGGGTTTGACATGGCGGGCGAAGCGGCGCAGAGCGACCTGCTGATACTTGACGTAGGAGGCGACGAGCAGGGGGCTATCGCTCTTGGGCGGTACGCCGACGTGCTGGTCGGCGCGCAGGGGCTGGAGATGCTTTATGTAGTCAACCGCTGCCGCAAACTCACCGAAAGCCCGCAGGAAGCGCTTGAGCTGATGTACGAGATAGAGCAAGCGGCGCGGCTGAAACACACGGGCGTGGTAAACAACTCTAACCTCGGCGCGCTCACCGACGAGGAAACGCTTCTGCGCTCGGTGCAGTACGCCGAGGACATCTGCCGCGAGGCGGGTCTGCCGCTGAGATACACCGCGGTGCGCAGCGAACTTTTTGACGCGTTGGCGAACAAGCTTCCATGCCCGCTAAAATGTGAGGTGTATGTGAAACCTGTGTGGGAATAAGGCACTTTTACCCAAAAATCAAAAAGTGTTTATTGATAAAAACAGCAAAAAGAGTATAATAAATAAGTGGGGGATAAGCTTTGCGGCGGCGAAATTCGCGCAGGCTTTTCCCTCAAATTGCGTAATGAAGCACGCAGGGCGCGTGTGGATATATATGGAGGTTCAAATACTCGAGATGAAAATGAAAGTTATCGAAGACCGCTGTAAGGGCTGCGGTCTGTGCATATCAGTCTGCCCAAAGAAAATACTGGCTATGCAGACCGAAAAGAGGAACAAGAGAGGCTGCTTTACCGCCGTCTGCACCGACCAGCAGGCTTGCGTATGCTGCACAATGTGCGCGCTGATCTGCCCCGACTGCGCCATAGAGATAGATAAGCCCGATAAGGAGGCGTGAGAGATGGCTGAGAATACTAAAAGCGGCGAAAAATATTTGATGAAGGGCAACGAAGCGCTTGCCGAAGCGGCTATACGCGCGGGCTGCAAATGCTTTTTCGGTTACCCCATAACCCCGCAGACCGAGCTTGCGGCCTACATGGCTAAGCAGATGCCGAAGCGAGGCGGAGTGTTTTTACAGGCTGAGTCGGAGCTGGCGGCGGTAAATATGCTGCTGGGCGCAGCTTCTTCGGGCGTGAGAGCCATGACTTCATCCTCCAGCCCAGGAATATCGCTGAAATCTGAGGGAATATCGTACATGGCGGGCAGCGACCTGCCGGCAGTTATCATAAACGTACAGCGCGGCGGCCCCGGCCTCGGCTCTATACAGCCCTCGCGTCGGCCAGTATAGTGACCGTTTATAATTTTGATTACGGAATGGTCCAAATCGTGAAGGCTGTGCAATACGATCTCGTATCCATCCCCAAGGTAAGCAGCCAGACCATCCAGCACCGATTTATAAGAGTCCAGAATTCTAAAATCAGTCTCGGTAAACATTACATTGCGCTCTTTCACCGTGTATCCCTACCTGTTTCGTGGATTAAATCAGTTTTCAGTATACCATAGGAATGGAAAAATTTCCACAGGGAATCCAATGAATCAGAAGACCTGTCGAAACAGAACACGGTTTGAGAGCAAAGAAACATCCCGCTCAGGGGTTTCGAGTCCGTATGCTCTGTGCTGTGCTAACCACCGGAGAACTTTGCTGTACTTTTTTGTATGGTTTTTTCTGGTTGTGGATATGCTTACGGTATCCATAAAACAGGAGGGATTTTTATGTCCGCTGATTTTGCACAAAGTGAAACCAGACTCAATCTCATGCGGGCCTTTGCCGGCGAGAGTCAGGCCCGCAACCGCTACACCTTCGCAGCCGGACTGGCCCGGAGGAAGAACCTGTATGTACTGGAGAGCGTGTTCACCTTCACCGCGGACCAGGAACGGGCCCACGCCAAGGTGTTCTACAACCTGCTGGAGCAGGTGTCCGGTCAGAACCTTCAGGTGGACGGCACCTACCCCGTAGAGCTGTTTCCCGACATTCTGGACCACCTTCGCTCGGCCCAGCACAATGAGTACCAGGAGTGGGACCACGACTACGCGGGCTTTTCCAGAACCGCCCAGGAGGAGGGGTTCCCGGAGATTGCCCACATTTTTTCCATGATTGCCGGAATTGAAAAGACCCACGGCGACCGCTTCGGCAAGTTTGCTGAGCTGCTGGAGCAGGACAAGCTGTTTGTGTCCGATGTTCAGGTCAAGTGGATGTGCCTCAACTGCGGCCAAATCATCGACGCCACCATGGCTCCCGCCGTGTGCCCCGTCTGCAAGCAT
>ENA-UESI01000937-UESI01000937.1-human-gut-metagenome-genome-assembly--contig:-NODE-937-length-20926-cov-6.573649_pt1 | contig 20926 bp, 21 predicted proteins | sample MGYA00243005_ERZ508006 | MGnify/ENA primary metagenome ERZ508006 (study PRJEB26167, sample SAMN06115436) | human gut metagenome | host: Homo sapiens | place: China:Shandong | collected 2015-06-10... | reverse complement strand
GTCGAAGCAAAGGAGGACAACTGCTCATGATTTTATCCCAGCGCCAACTTGAAGAAATTGCAGCCTCAACAACGAAGGACTTCAACCGGTTCTTTTTCGGGGATGAGGCTGACAAGCCCGACCGATCAGCTTTGCCAACGCCCATTGATCAGTTTGCAAAGAATTATCTCGGTCTTCGCGTATCATTCGCCCGTCTCTCGCCGGATGGAAGCATCTGCGGTGTCACTGCCTATGCCGACACTGAGTACAAGATCACGGAGCTTGGCATTACGCGCACACTGGCTTTGAAGCGTAATCAGGTCATCTTGGACGAGAGCTTCATTCGATCCGGCAACGTGCAGCGGCTCTGCGCCAAGCGCAGATTTACCCTTGCCCACGAGTGCGCCCATCAGATTCTCTTCCAACTGGAATCGGAAGAGGTAAAGGCATCCTGCGAAATGAGATATTCCGCACGGACTGCTTATACGCCGCGAGAGCTAAAAACCCGCGAGGACTGGAACGAGTGGCAAGCAAATGTCTTGGGCGCGGCGATCCTGCTTCCTCAAAAAGAGGTTGACCTGGCAATGCGTCGGTTTGCAGAAACGCCGCTGATCAATTACGAGGGGAGGTATTCGTATGGTGATCACTTAACGCTGCGCCTTTTCTGCCGGTTGTTCGGTGTCTCCAAGACAACGGCGTCTATCCGCCTTCGTCAGCTCGGCTACATGGTAGATCGTCCATTCAGTGAGTATGTTGACCCATTGGAGGTGTGGTAATGAAGAGAGCATCCATTCGGGTTCAGGAACCGACGCCGGAGCTGATCGAAAAAATCCGCAGGGCAAGAGTTGCCATTTCCCAGCAGAAGCCCCGATACCTGAAATGTCCCTATTGTCAGCATAATGCCATTGCTGTCTACGAAGACACGAGAGGTCATGTAGAATCCAAGTGCAAGAAATGCGGGCGGATCACAGTCTTTGATGTGCTGAATATGAGAAGACTGCGACCGCGTACCAAGTAGGAACCAGAGGACAAGCCTCTGTTCTAAAATAAAATATATGTCATAGCTGAGCTGTGGAGCCGCCTGATAGGTGAAGTCATCCTAATGCCGCATGAGACAGAGTTTAATTACTCTGTTTTATCGGCATGGGATTCAAACCTCACCGTCATGCGGCTCTTTTTCTGTCTTCACCCTTCCCGCTGCTCCCGCGCAGCGGAAAGGATGAACAATGAAAACACCTAAGACCCCTATCGAGTTCGACTACGACCTCTGGACTACGGAGGACGGAAAGTGCATGGTGCGCGTGAAAATCACCGGCGAAGTGACGGAGGTTGACCGTGAAGTCATGAAAGCCCTCCGAGCTGAGGAAAAGAGAATTAGACGCGCATTGAGATCGAACGAAGGAACCGTCAAAGATGGGATTGCGCATCAGACCCGGACATTTTCGCTAAGTGCTGTAAGCGAAAACGAACTGGAGAAATCCGACTGGCTGGTCGATCCGACATCTGATTTTGCGAATGTCGAAGCGAGGCTTTTCGTGGAGTCTGCTATGGAGATGCTTTCACCGCTTGAGCAGGAAATCTTTTCGAGCTGCCTTCTCGGAGAAATGCCTATACGCCAATTCGCAGAGCGAAATGGAATGAGAAAATCGACTGCATGGGACATGGCAAACTCCATCAGAAAAAAACTTCAAGAAATTTTTTGAGTTTTCCCGGACAAACGGCAAAAAAGTGTCCGTTGGTTATATGAAGGGGTCACTCAGACCGCTTCATCGTTCCTTGAAAACTGAATAGTTCAGTGCTGCGGATCTTTCCGCTTCTGCGAAGCAACACAGCTTCCGACGCCAAGACCCCCCGCAAGGGAGTGAGCGACCTCCGGAGAGCTATAACAGCCGTGTGGTGCGGCTGCTTGCGACGATGCAGATGCCGGGTATAATGATACTTCCGTTTTTTCTCTGAAAGGGCGGCTCGGAGCGATCCTCGGAGGGGTGAGAGTCCCATGATACCGATTGACCATTGGTAGTCCGCAGCATTCCCTATTCGGCAGGGGCGCGAGCTGCAAATATGCCGGAAGGATAACCAATATGAAAACGCCCGAAAGGGCTTTATCATCAAAAACTATGGGCAGCAGTCTACTCAAAAAGGACTGCTGCCTATCCTTTTGCTGATAAGGCAAAAACAAATCTTGTGGAGGTGAGACGGGTGAATACCGCATCAACCATTTCTCAACGCGATGCCTACAAGCTCATGCTGAAAGACTATCCCGATGTGATGAGCATTGAGCAGATGTGCGAAATACTCAGCATCAGCACAAAGACCGGCTACCGCATCCTGCGGGAAGGCAAAATCTGTTGTCTCAAAGTCGGCAGAGCCTATCGTATTCCGAAGGCTCATCTTTTCACGTTTCTCTGCATCGGTTGCGGAGAAGCGGTCACGGCGTAATGCTTGGACTCAATTTGTTTACAAAAAATGTTCGGCAGAGGTCCTCCAATTCGAACCCGGTTCTGGTATAATAGAAGCACGGTATCAGGTAGGTGTCTCTGCTACAAAGAAGGAGGATAATTATGGTAGCAGGACATCTCCGCGAAAAAAGCGGATACTACTACGCCGTGTTGAACTACACCGATTCTCTCGGAAAAAGAAAGACCAAGTGGATTTCCACCGGGCTTACTGTGAAGGGAAACAAAAAACGCGCCGAAGCGATCCTGATGGACGCACGACGCAATTTCAATCCCGAAGAGCCGAAGGTCATGAACGGAGACATTCTGTTCGCGGACTATATGGAAAAGTGGCTCGACATCATCAAAAGCTCGGTTGCAGCCCCGACATTCGCTTCATACTCGACTACGGTTAAAAAGATTGTAGCACCGTACTTCCGCGAAAAGGAAGTGACGCTCAAGAACCTGACTGCAAAAGACATTCAGGAGTTTTACCTGAGTGAGCTTGAGCGTGTCAGCCCGTCCTCCGTCATTCATTATCATGCCAACATTCACAAAGCTCTCAAGTATGCCGTGAAGATTGACCTGATTGATGTAAACCCGGCGGATAAGGTTGAGCGTCCGAAGAAAGACCGCTATGTCGGCAGTTTCTATGATGCCGATGAGGTCAACGCTCTTTTCGAGGCTGCAAAGGGAAGCAAACTTGAACTGCCAATTCTGTTCGGTGCGTTCTACGGTCTACGCCGGAGCGAAGCAATCGGTCTGAAATGGGATGCCATCGACTTTGACCAGAACACCATCACCATCCGTCATACGGTTACTTCCTGCGATCTCGACGGCAAGCGTGTTCTGGTTGCGTCGGACACCACAAAGACCAAATCGAGTATGAGAACACTGCCTCTCGTTCCTTTCATGCGGGAAAGACTTCTCACATTGAAGGAAGAACAGCAGGAAAACCGCCGCTTGTGCGGACGCAGCTACATCAAGGAATATCTTGAGTATGTATGTGTCAATGAGATTGGCGATCTAATCAAGCCTCACTACGTCACAGAGAGCTTTCCGAAGCTGCTCAAGGCAAATGGAATGAGACAGATCAGGTATCACGATCTCCGGCATAGCTGTGCCTCGCTTCTTCTGGCAAACGGTGTTCCCATGAAGCAGATTCAGGAATGGCTTGGTCACAGCGACTTCTCAACTACGGCGAACATTTACGCACACCTGGATTACAGCTCGAAGCTGACTTCGGCTGACGCAATGCTCAATGGCTTGGGCTTTGCACAGAACTGAAAAAGAAAAGCCAGCAGCCGGAAAAACCGACTACTGGCGTGATTTCTGGCGGAGCGGGTGGGATTCGAACCCACGGAACCTTGCGGTTCAACTGATTTCGAGGGGAATAATGCATAAAATATTTGCTCATATTTGTGTATAATGTTCTATTGTGCTATGGGAAATCGCTTTCTAACGGAAGAAATTCATGTTTCTTAACACAGGAGAACATCCGAGGCCATATTGTCCCAGATCAGCCAAAGCACCATTTCGGCACCACACAAATCGGTCACCCTCCCTGGGGTAACGTCAGAGACATCGCGGCTTGAGCCGCGTCAAATGAAGGCCGTGCAACCCCCTGGTTGGACGGGGGTTGTAGGCCTTCATTTGACGCCTTCCCGACAGGGCGCCGCAGGCCAAAATTTTGGCGGCATGGGAGCGCGGAGGTTGTAGGCTTGCCTACAACCTCCGCGTGCTCTATCAAGCTAAAGCTGCGAGACCAGTGCTATTCAAAAACTCGTTTGCATCACGGATTGCCCTTTCAGCTTCAACATGGTTGACCCTATTGACGCTGGCGGCTCCTTCAGAAGCCAGCACAAGCTGCACTTTGCACATCTTGAAGAGGACCCCAACCAGAAGCGCGGTGTTTTCAGTCAGTGTCTTCTCTGCATCTGTAAAGGTTTCCCAGTCGGTTTTCCCATTCAGAATGACTAGGTTCCCAAGCTGCTCCAAATGCCGCTGATAGACGCGATTGACAGCAGACAGGGCCTTTTCAAACTTTTCTTCCGTCTGGTACAGGTCCGTGAGATAGGCACAGATCACATCAATCTCTTTCTTTGCCTTCTCCATCTGGGCCATCGCCTCGTCGGCCTTGTCCGACAGCTTATTACCAGTCAAGCTGAAAATGATCCCGCCGACAAGGATTCCCATGCCCAATGTAGTTGCGCCAAGAATGGTCGTCCCAAGGGCGATGCCGCCGCCACCAGCAGCCAGTGCTCCACCGCCAAGGGCTGCCAAGGTTGCGTTCGTGGCAGCTGCACCGCTCAAAGATGCAATCGCCGTGCCGGTAGAGGCTGTTCCGAAAGCCATGACAGCAGCGGTTGTCGCACCAGCGGCGGCAAACCCTCCGGCAGTGCCCAGGGCCGCACCGCCCAAGCCGCCGAGAAGGACACCGGCTCCCACAGAGACCTCTTTCAAATCCTCCGGGTTATAGGAGGGGATTTCTACGTCCCCTCTCCGGTAGGCCTTGAATTCAGGCTTATTCTGAATGCGTTCGAAGATCGAAGAAAACTTTTCAAAGCTCTGCAAAATTTCCAGTTCCTGTTTGCCCAGCCGATCCATGGCTTCAGTGGTGTCCTTGTTTTGCTGCTCAAACCGGGCAATATTTTCCTGGTGCTCTGTCTGGGCCTTCTTCATGGTGTCGTTGGCCTTCTTCATCTTGACCCCACCATGGATGGCGCTTCCCACGCCAGTCGCACCGGCGATCGCGGCGGCAGCTCCTAAAATTGCGGGTAATGGCATAAGTACATCCTCCTATTTTTCTAAATTCTTTAGTGTCTGACAGGCCTCGTAGTTCAGGCGATAATATGTATCGATAGACATCACTTCCCTAAAGAATTTCTGGTAACTCTCATCCACCCTACACAGCAGAGGGCGTTTTTCATAAATGCTGCACAGGTTTCCAGACAAATATTTGCAGGTGCCGTCGCCCCGATCCAGTTCTGCATACAAGGCTGACAGGTTCAGATGCCGGCAGCAGGCTCCGCAGCAGTCGCACTTGAACATGGCGATTGCTCATTCGTAAACAAGATGTTGGCTCTTGTCTCTCATGAAGATATCAAAATCGCCTTCCCAGGGAAGCGGGATATGATATTTTTGGAAGGTCTCTCGGAGTACAGTATTGAGTTGCTGCTCTGTCCCCACATGGTCGATCTCATTTGCGATGCTCTGATAAACTGCCGTCTCTTCTGAAAATCGCTGGCTGTCGATTTTTTGCAGTTCAGCGGCATAGGCCTCAAAGAGTTTTGCTTGCTCACGGAAATAGTGCGTGTTGGTGCTCATAGTTGGGACTTGATTAAATTTTTCAATGAGCTGCCGCACCATCTGGCTTCTATCAATAAAGCAAAGGAGTGTACAGCTCATAATACCAGAGACAAGTGTTCCGCAGAACGTCTGGACAATCTCTCCGACAACAGGGATCATTCCGACTGGGGTTTTGGCAATCAGTTCGCTGACTGTGGTACCAACTACCACGCTTCCACCGACCGCCAAAATTTTTGTAGCAGCGCAGAGCCTGTCGCCAAACAGCAGATCATCCGGATTAAACAGAATGATTTCGGTTGCCTGAACCATAGAAGCCCAGGTCTGGCGAATGATCCGCACTGTGTGTTTGGCCGTTGTAAAAAAGATGTTGCAAAGCGTTGTGGTAAGGCTGGACAACGCTCCGGCTGTGATGCCCTCTCCAAATTTCCCGATCAGCTCCTTGTATTTGACCTTTGCGTTGGAAATTCCACGCTCAACTCCTTTTCCAATGGAGGTATAGAGTTTTTCAAATGAAAAGGGATCTTCTGTTTTTTGCAATTCCGCTTTGACTGAAAACCATACCTCGGCAAAAATGAAGCCAAACACCTGTCGCACGCCCATACGAATGCCGACATTTACGGCAGCCAGTCCGAGATCCTTTGCGAAGCGAGGGCTTGTATAGTAAGCCGTCCGGAGCTTCGCTTCATAGGATGCTTTTGCCGCATTATATTGGCGCATCATATTTGATTTGGTCTGCTCAGGGAGTTCAGGATGTAGTCGGATATATTCAGGGATTTCGACGACTTCGCCGTGCTCATTTTTGGTCGCTCCCATGGAAGAGTTTAGCCTAGAACTGGTAAATACAAGATTATCTTTTGAATTTGCAAGATCCTCTCCGCTTAGCCCGGCAAGCACACGGCCTGGATCATTGTGGATCGTGTGCGCAGTTAAAATGTGGTCGATGGATGCCTGTTTATCGGCATTTCCTTTGGCCGCACCTCTCGAGTAAAAATATAGCTTTCCGCCCGCATAGGCATCGTCAATCGGTTTTCCGGAAGCTTGAAACTCTTTCTTTGATTCACGGCGGAGTCCTGCATAATTTTCGTGCTGCCCATGGTATGCAGCATAATCGTATTCCCCACGACTTTGATATGCCTCTTTGTTTGCCTGGGACTTATAACCCATAGCGGGATCTTCCCCGATCTTTCTCACATTGAGGATCGTATCGACATCTCCGCCGTATTGATCTTTCACAATAAAATCTAAGCCAAAGGATGTAATCAGGCTCTCAATAATCACTCGCTCATATTGCTCGAAGATGTCATCAAAAATGTTGCCGTGATAGTCTGGTACAAAATCCTTGTCCACTCTTGCTGCATATGGCTGCATTTCCTTTCCCCCCCTGTCAAATTTTCTGAATATAGTTCCCCTGGCTTCTCAGCCACATTTCAATGCCCCTGCCAAAGACCTCCGCGCGGATCTCATAGCATCCGTCGCGCTCACTGAGGATCTCCGCCGTGGGGAGCCGGTCCAGTACCGCCTCCACGGAAGGGCCTTTATAGATGAAATGCACCGTTTCCAGCTTCCCACCGTACATGAACTGGACCCGCTTTCGGAACTCCCCCTCAGAGAAACGGCGGCTATACGGCACATGAAAGTGCTCGTCCAGCACCCGGATCTTCTCGATCCTGTCCACCCGGTAGATGGTGGGGAATGGATCTTCGGCATTGTCAAAATGCGCTGCCCGGTCAATGTCCTCAATAAAAGCGGTCAAATAAAAGTAGTATTCCGAAAACAGCAGGCCCACAGGCTGGAGCCTTCGCTCCTTGTGCTTGCCCCTCTGGGTATGGTAGGTAACTTCGGTCACAGAACGGCTCCAGACGGCCTGTCCCAGAGTCCAGAGGCGCTCCGAAAGCCTCTTTCCATGGTGCGGTTCGATATAATAAAACCGCTCATTTGCCAGGATCTGTTCCAGAAGTTTTCGGCTCTGCGGAGATGTGCAGCGGTCAAGCAGTTTGTCCAGGATCGCGTCCATCTCTGCCTTCGGCATGGAGCGGCTGTCCAACAGGATCTTGCATACTGCCAGCAGCTCCCCGCAGGTGAGGAAGGTCTCGGCGGCAGAGGTCAGCTCATATCGCTGCTCCTTTGCGTTGTACAGGATTTCCCGGGGCGGATCTTGCCCGGCAAAAAAATTGCGCAGACAATCAATGTCCCTCTGGATGCTGCGCTCGTTGACTCCAAAGCGGGCCGCAGCCTCTTTCTTTTGCAAACCCTCTCCACAAATCAGAGCCTCATACAGATACAGCAGGCGGCTGTTCTTATCCGTCTCCACGCCACCACCTCCTGTCTCTATCATAGCAGAAAGCATAGACAGTTTCTGTCTATGTGAAAAAATCCGCTGAAAGTTCAATGTGATTATACCCTAAAAGTTCCAACCCTTCAACCCTACAAGTTCATTTATCATCTTAACTCTCCGGGTTAAACTGATGAAAAACGGAGGGGTGCTATGGACTGGGTTTCAATCGGCGGGAGAATCCGCAGGCAGCGGGAATTTCTGGGCTACACACGGGAGCAGTTCGCGGAGCTGCTGGACGTGACGCCGAAATTTTGCTCGGACATTGAGCTGGGTGTCAAGGGGATGTCCGTCCAGACCCTGTGCCGGATCTCCGAGGTCCTGCGCCTGTCCACGGACTTCATTCTCTTCGGCAGGGAGAATGCCGAGAGTTCCAGCCCCATCACCCAGCTGCTCCGCAGCTGTTCCCCCTCTGAGCTGGCCTATGCAGAACAGCTTCTGAAAACCTTCATCATGGCAATGAACGCAAAAAAAGAATCGCTTTGACAAGCGATTCTTTTTTTGCGTCCACTCCCGATGGGGAATGGATCAGATTTCACCGCTGTAAAACAGGTCCTCCAGCTCGTCGGTGGTGAAGCCCTGGGCGGCCAGCAGGTCAACATCCTCCGGAGAATATCCGAAGGCCAGCGCCACGGTTTTCAGCTCGTCCAGGTGGGTCTGGCCTTCTGCCGTATGGGGGAAGCTGCGGCAGTACGGATCATCCATCAGGAGCCGGGGATATCTGCACCGGAACAGCTTGCTGTCGTCAAAGGTCTCCCGGTCGAGCCGCCCGGTCTGGTTGATCCGCAGGATCTCGCCGCATCGGACAGGGATCTTCCTGCTCTTTCCGAGGGGCGCTTGAATTTTCCGGAGAGCCTGACAAAGAATGTCCTCCGTGGAGGCATAGAGGTAGAGGCCGCAGTCCGGGAAGAAGTACAGGCAGAACGGGTTATCCCCCTTGACGATGTACAGGTTTCCGTCATCCCCCAGCACCGTGATCGTGAAGGAGCCTTCCAGAAGCTCCGCCATATAGCGGAGGCTGTCGAAGTTCAGGATGCCCTTCTGCTCGATCAGCTGGACGGCGATGTAGCTGTCCGTCTCGATCCTGGTCCTGGGCAGGTGCAGGCTCTTCCGCAGGCTGAAGTCATTGTCTAAAACTCCATTGTGGGCCAGGGCAAAGGTCCCGGCCTGCATGATCCCCCGGAAGGGGTGGTTGTTATAGTTCCTCCTGGCAATGCCCTGGGTCGTCATGCGGGTGTGGCCCATGGCGAAGCGGGTATCGTTCCGCAGATAGAAGTTCAGCTTGTGGCCGGGAATGGGCCGCTTGTAGATGTGGAGCGTCCTGCTGTAATCGTAGGCCACCCCCGTGGCGTCCGTCCCCCTGGCCTCGCTGGCGGAGGCCAGGGCGTGGAACATTTTTGACTTTTCCTTTCCGGTAAAGCGCAGCTCCGTGTCGATCAGTCCAAACAGGCAGCACATATTCACACCTCCGCTTCCGCCATGACCGGCTCGTTGACATACAGACGCCGCTCCTTCAGATACCGTACCAGCTCCGGGGCCTGACAGCCGGAGACAAAGGTGGTCCAGGACAGGGCTTTCAGCTCGTCGTCAGACAGATAGATCGCCACGTCGCAGATCCGGTCAACGAGCTGCAACGTGGCGATCAATGTGTTGGATTTGAGCGTTCCCCGGAACATCCGGAATTCGATGGTGTCCTGGTTGGTGAGGTTCACACAGGTATAGCGCCCGCCGTGATACCCTTTCTTAGCGTGATCCAGGATCTCCATGGGCTGCTCCTTATAGCCGTACCGGGCCGCCCACCGTTCCAGCTGGCGGGGTGTCCGGCGGCTGAATTTCAGCAGCTCTTCCCAGTGCTTCTCAAAAAAGTACAGAATACGGGCGATGACGGCATCCTGCTGCTTCTCGGTCTCTCCAAAGGCCAGACGGCTCACATGGATGTGAAGGCCGCAGGTCCCTGCCTGATAGCTGGTGTAGCCCAGATCCACGGCTCCCTTGCAGATCTGCTCCCAGGGCATCTGCCGGAGCTGGTAGTGCAGGGACATGGGATGGGTGACGATCTCAAACCCCTCTTCCAGAGAGCCGTCGTGCTTGCAGTAGATCCTCTCTTCGCCGTCATTGGCGATTTTCAGGAGCTTTCTGGCATTGGAGCCATATTCCCCGGCCCCATCGATCTCCAGCTCCACACCAAAGAACCTGGGGCCGTCTCCATAGAAGACAGGCTCCGGCTTGTAACAGTAGTCCTGGATGGGCTGGTCGCCGGCGGTCCGGGCATAGCAGGCATGGCAGAGCGGCTCTTCCTCGTCCGGGTCGTTCCGGTCGTAGTAGGCTTCATCATTGTGAAGCAGCTCTCCGCAGCGGACGCAGTTGATGTAATAGCGGTCATAGCAGTGCTCGCAGAGCGGCGTGTCACTGTTCCCAGCATTGTCATCAGTCCAGACCCGTTCTCCGCAGACATGGCAGGCCACGGTCTCTTCTGTGAAACAGTGAGGGCACAGGGATTGCCCGTCGAACTCTTCCCGCTGGGAGATGGGGTATTTGCGTCCGCAAATCGCGCAGATATAGGTTTCTTCTTTCATAACTCATTCCTCCTTCATCACTTGATCGATGATCGTACATAAGATGGCAGCGGCGGCAGCCAGGATGATCCCCAGGACATTTCTCCTGGAGTCGGTCTTCACCCCAGGGTGCAGACCTTGCGGAGCAGCTGGTCTACCAGCTCCACCAGAATGGCGCGGATCACGGAAAGCAGTGTGTTCAGCATGGTTTTCCTCCTTTTCTCTTTCAAAATGAAAAAGCGGCGGCGATTGCTGAATGCCTTTGGCATTCAGCAATCGCCGCCGTTCTATAAGAATAATATTTCTTTGAAAGGGACAGGAAAAGCAAACAAGGCGCTATCCGGGAAACAGGGGGATAATCACGCAGAATGGAGGAATTGGAAATGGATCACAGCGAATACAAAGAAGCCCTGGATGCCTATAAGCAGGAACGCCTCCCAGTGGTGCTGACCGCCGCCGAGGCCATGGACGTTCTCGGCGTGGGGAAGAACACCATGTACCGGCTCCTGAAGTCGGGGGAATTGCCGGCTGTTCGGATTGGAAGGTGTTGGAGAATTAGTCTGAATTCTCTCGAAAAGACAATTCATCAAAAAAGAAGAATAGAGGTTCAGTCGCATGATTATCTTTCATGAGTTGAGTGAGTTCATCTCCAGAAGAATGTTTAGTATCTAAAAGTGCATAAAAATCTGCGTCGTCTTCAAGAAGGGGGTTTGTGTCTCTTTCTCTACAGGATAGATAGAGGCAACGTCTTAAATTCCCCAAAAAACGCAAAAAATGCTCTCCATAATATATGTCATAAACGTCTTCTTCCACTTTGAAGTCTAGTTTCATCTCGCAAAATTGGTCAAAAGTTTCATTGACATAATTGCGAATTTTAATTGTCATACTTTCATCTGGCTCTAAGAGTCCGCGCATTCCCCCTGAATCCAAATTATCAATCATTTCCTGTGCTTCATTGTCTAATAAGCTAATATAGCCAGACATGGCTTCGAAGGCATAAAACGAAAGTGGAATATTCGTTATTTTACTCGAAGCCTTTATAAAAAGGAAAAACACCATAATCCGTCGGTATACTGCCAACGCTCTTGCCAAGTTCTTGGTGGAAACTTTACGAGCTTTTTTGTTTTTTATAAGTCTTTCGTAGGTCTTTTCCCATTTAGGAATAGACGTTAATTCATTTACACTTGCCTCAATATCAATCGGCAACTTGGTGGTGAAGAGATCCCTTACAAAGGGCTTGTTTCTGCTACTGTTTAGGGAAAAACTAGTCAATAGCAGGGGGAAAAATGCTTCTGTACGTTTAGATTGCGGAAACAGATAGTTGAATTCCGCAAAGAGTTGCTTTCGTTTTTCAGAGTTAGAAAGGTTTTCAGGAAGTCTGCTTTCAAACTCTTCCCATGGAAGACTATCTTTAGAATTGCCAAGGTAAGATATGTTCTCCAACCAAGATTTCGCTTTTCCTATTTCATAATACGTAAGGAATTCACTTTCGGCTATACTATCTGCATTATCCAAATTCTTCCAATGCAAAATTACTTCTTGCTGCATCTTTTCAAAATATTCTTTGACGGATTTTGATGTTTTTGTTACCATGCTTTTTCCCTCCTATCCGAATTTTTTATATTGTATAACTCCTTCTTTTCGCGTTTTTCTTTGTTTTCAGGGGTGGATTTTCACTTTGAAAAATGTGAAAATCCACCCCTGTGACAACTTTACCGCTCCTATGGTATGCTTTGCCCAGGTCGAGCCGGCACGACCAAAAAGGAGGAAAAACGATGTGCGATTTTTTTGATGACGATAATTTCGGCAATGGCCGGAATGACGATGACGAGTACCCGAGCATCTGCGACCGGATGCGCAAGATGGCGGAGGAAGCCGCCCGGCGGAAGATCCTGGGGCTTCCTGAAGAGAAGAAGCCCGAAGAACCCTCCCCCACGGCCAAAAGCCCCCGGAAGCGGGCCAACTTCTTCTCCGATCTGGTGGACCAGATCGCGGCGAGAGGTGTGATCCTGCTCACCGAGGACGGTGAGCCGTTCGCCTACGATGAGGAGCTGGGCCGCTACCGGCCAATTCCCCAGCTGACGGCCTGGCTGGCCAACTTCTTCCCGGAGATCACGACACGGAGCTTGTTAGCGAATGATCTGCGGGAGATCGCTCAGCGCCTGACCTGGCGGCAAGATCTCCTGTGCAAACGCGACGAGTTCAACCGGAGTAAGGAACTGGTGAATCTGGAAAACGGCGTCTTCAATCTGGAGACCGGCGAGTTGCTGGAGCATGATCCCCGGTTCCGCTTTACCTACCAGGTCAGAGCCAGCTACCTGGAAGACCCTGAATACATCAACTGCCCTACTTTTGAGGCGTTCTGCCGTTCTTCTCTCGATGGTGACCCCCAAAAGCGGCAACTGCTTCTGGAGATGATCGGGTACATCTGCTCCGACCTGACCGTCGGAAAAAGTGCCTTTTTCTTGAAGGGACAGCCAAATTCTGGGAAAAGCGTCATCGCTGAGTTCATTGGCCGCCTGTTTGACGAGCCTCTGGTTTCGGATGTACCGCTCCATGAGCTGGGAGGCAAATTTTCCAGAGCACAGCTGGCAGGGAAAAAAGTCAACATCTCTGGTGAAATTGCGGGCCGGGCGCTCAGTGACATCTCTATCTTCAAATCCGTCACTGGCCGGGACCGGATCATGGGGGAGTTTAAGGGGAAGGACCCATTCTACTTCACCCCGACCTGTAAGCTCCTGTTTGCAGGCAACACGCTGCCGCGAACGACAGAGGCGGACACTACAGCCGCCTTTGCGAATCGGCTCGTGGTCCTGCTCTTCAACCAGAGCATCCCGCCGGAACAGCAGGACAAGAGCTTGCTGGACAAACTTTGGTTGGAGTCGGATTCTATTGTGACACTTGCCCTTCATGCGATGCAGGATCTCGTGGGCAGAAATTTTGTGTTTACGCTGCCAGAAGATTCCGGGGCGTTCCTGGAATCATTTTCTAATCGTTCGAATGTGCTATCCGATTTTTTGGCGGAATGCTGTACCCTGTCTCCTGAAGCCCGCGTGTTCAACGTGGATCTCTTTGCGGCGTTCGTGGATTATTGTGCACGGAACGGGCTAGAGGCCCTCTCCCGCAGTCGCTTCTATGACCTGCTGTCCGGGGTTCCTAACGTCTACGCCAAGCGCATCCGCATCGGAAAGGAAAACCGGCAAGGGCACGTGGGTATTTCTCTAAAGAAAAGCAATCCCCCCGGAACTTTGGAACGATCTCCGCGACTGCCTGCGTATCTAAGGGGCACAAGTTCCACGGAATGTGGAACACATATCATTCCAGAGAAGGAGGAAGACGATGGCCGGCAAGAAAAAAACTGAGAATCTCCCTCTCTTCCTCACCCCGGAGCAAGCCAGCAAGGTCAGTGGTATAGGGGTCAACCGCGTCCGCCAGCTGATGGACGAAGGGCAGCTAGAGTATCTGCCGGTCGGCAACCGGCGGCTAACAACGGTCAAAGCCCTACTGGACTACTATGACCGGGCGAAGGTCTCGACTGTGGCCTGAAACACCCTGCTCAGATTTTATCACCTGGGCCTGAGTCCGTCAATATGAGTAGGCGGCGGTTTCTGCTACGCAGAAACCGCCGCCTACTCCAAAATGAAGAATGGAGGAATGATATATGGCTGTTACAGAGCGGACCGTGAAAAACAAGCGCAACAGCGCGGGAGAACTCACCGGAAAGGCCGGCACTGTGTACGATGTGAATGTCAAGTACAAGTCCGGCGGAAAGAGTAAAACCTATTCCCGCAAGGGCTTCCTGACAAAGAAGGACGCCTTGCAGCATGAGGCGGAGATGAAAGCGAAGCTGACGAACCCGGCATACACGCCGCCCTCTGCTGTTCAGCGGAAAATGACGGTGCGGGAGTACATGACGGAATGGATCGACCGGCATGGCTCGGCCAATCTCCGCCCCAGCACAGAGGCCAGCTATCGGAGCCACATGAAGAACCATATCTTCCCCTATATCGGAGATGTGTTCCTGAACCAGCTCTCCCCGGCCATGCTGGATGATATGTACCGGCAGCTCGCTGAAAAGGGCCTCTCCCAGTCCTCGGTCAAATATGCGCACCGGATCATGGGGGTCTCTCTGGAGCACGCCCGCCGGTATCACTACATCAGCAGCAATCCTGCCAGGGATATTCTGACGAAATTCGGAAAGCAGGGCAAGACGCCGGATCCCTACACAGTGGACCAGATGCGGCAGCTGCTGGCCGTTGTCATGGGGACGGAGTGGGAGCTGATCGTGGTGCTGGGAGGATTGTATGGGCTTCGCCTCAGCGAGATCATCGGACTGCGGTGGAGGAATGTAGATCTGGCTGAAAATACCTTTGGCGTTGTAGAGCAGCTTCCATTCAACACGCCTGCGAACACCACGGTGATCTCAGAGATGGCTCCCGTGAAATCCAGTGAGAGGATGCTCCCCATTACACCGCTCGTCAGGCCATATTTTGAGCGGCATCTGGAAGTCCAGAAGGAACAGAAGCGTTTTGCAAAGCAATCAGGAAAGCCGTACTTTGACAATGACCTTGTATTCGCAAAGCCTAACGGCGCTCCCAAGCGGCGGGAGCGGATCTCCGCGAATTTTGGGCAACTGCTGCGTCACGCAGAGATGCCCCATATCCGCTTTCACGATCTGCGGCACACAGCAGCCACCAATATGCACCAGTTGACCGGAGACTTTTATACGGTTGGACAGATCCTGGGGCACAGCCTGAAGGGGATCGGTATTCAGCTCCAGCTCTCCAACAACCTGGAGGCTGTCACAGCGCAGTATGTGGATGTACGGATGGAGCGCAAGCTGGTTGTCCTGAACACCTATCATGAAGCGGTACTGGGTTCCGGTCTGAAAACGTGAAGTGCGGAGATGCGCGCGATGCATGAGCATCGCGCGCATCTCCGCACTTGCCGCAGCACCGCAGTGCTGCGAATTTTTTATGATATCTACATCCAGATGGCCTGCTCAACAGTGTTTTTTATGCGCATTACAGTTTTAGGACCAATCATTTCTATTTCCTGTAATTCCGCATCGGACTTCTCTGCGACTTCACCGACTGTGTTCCAACCACGGGCCTCTAATCGTTGGATTTTATCCTCGGTTAATCCATTAGGAAATAATTTTGACTTTTTAAGAACCGAAATTGGCAAACTTAAAATTCCGATTTCCTGACTACTATCGGGGCTTCCCACAATAATACCATCAAAGGCGTTTGTACTTGCGGAAAACTGTGTATCTTCTTGGGTGTTTTCCATCCAAGACGAAAATAGCTCCTGTGTCAACCGGCTGCCAGAAACATTTTCTAGAGTATTACATAAATTAAGCGCGTAACGTGTCCCTCGTCCACCGGATTTCAAACTTCGAGATGCTTCCCTTTTAGCGATAAATCCAACATACTCAAGAATTTCTAATGGCTTTGAATATTTCGAGACCCATTGCCTATGGATAATGAAAGATGTCGATTTTCTGTTACCACATTCAGAATATATTTTCTCTGCTAGCTGTATTGATCCATCCATTAAAGGCGCATACATACCAATTTTTATTTTTACTTCTTCGAGCATCGGCCAAAAGAAGTCGCTTGCAAGCCTTAGCATGGTTTCACTCATTGAAGTAAGGGAAATTTTTTGACCATACTCAAAAAGCATTGCACATCCTTGAATGAAGGAACGCACATTTCCAAGTACAGCCATTCCAAGAAATTCCGCGACCTCTTCTATATGAAGAGCAGAAGAAAAATCGCATTTTTCAATTTGCGTATAAAATCGGCTCTTCATCACTTCTAAAAAAAATTTTTGAAAATCAGGCTGCTCTTTTCGGCGAGTAATATCAATAATCTTTGCATCATTATATACATCAAAACGGGTTCCGAATTTTGTCACACCAGGATAGATAGCCGCTTTACATGACACTTTATTGCTCGATAATGTTCGAAAAATATCAAAGAACTCCTCTAATCCTGCCTCGCGCCCAATATGTGCAGCATCATCAAATAATAGTACGAGCCTCTTTTGAAGTTTATCAGATAGATGATTTAGAGATTGATGTGTTGCGTACACATCCGAAAAAGGTTCCACCTCGCATCCAAATACCGAGGTTACTTCTTTGACTTTATCATACAGAATACGCAAGAACTCTGTTTCGTATTGGTGCCCTTGGCTTCGCAACAGTGGCAAATGCCGCAAACTCATATAGATTCCGAACGTTGGTGAAGTCACACTGCTATTCAGACGACGTGCAGCCTCACGGAGAAGTGCACTTTTTCCTGTTCCACGGCCTCCCTTTAATAATACTGGCCCATGAGCCATAAGTTGAGCTAAAATTCCTTCTTCATAAGAAAAAAAGCAATGAAAATTTGAAAACTCTTCGTTGGAAAAATCTTCGCAAGCAAGTATCAGATCCGTATGCTCTATGTGCTCACTGTAAGGCATTTGCTACCATCCTTTCTGCCTGTAAAAATTGAGTTAAGGCAATTCTCTGAGAAAATGGGAGCAATATATATGGCGAAAAATGACTTAGTAACCCCAATATACAGCACCATCTCAAAAGGTCTTCAGAAAGAGTCGTAAGTGTTATTTCGTCGTACAGTAAAGAAACCTCTGTAAGGGATTCTGCATGAACGCCTTTCGAAAATGAAGAAAATAGTTGCCTCGCATTTGAACGATACCTTTCGAAAAACGCAGTCTCATCATCTGCTAATAGTTGCTGGAGCCACGATGATGGCTGGGGGTGTGTAGATATATAATCTGTCAGCTCTAAAAAGGCAGGTTTCCATATGATCTCTCCCTGATATTTACTAAATAAGGCTCTATTAAAATCCTTTATTTTATTCTCAAAATGCCATAGTCCCTTTGCCGGAGGAGGATCATCAGCTAGAATATCCTTGCTCCAGTTTATTGCAACATTTGACGGAGCCTCTATAGAATAGCTAGCGTCATTTTGAACTTTATATGTAATGATTGCTCGAAACGGATCTATTCTAGCAAGTAACGCCGTGGCTGATATTTCCAAAATATTCCTAGCATAAAATGGTATAAAATAACGTGCACTATCCGAGCTATAATTACAGGATAGCAGTTTAGTTACAAAGAAACCCAACTTTTTTTGTAGTGCTCCTTGTATTTGCGCTAGTTCCGTTGAGTGGTTATAGCATGAATTGAGGTTTCCACATTCTAAATTTACCAAAGATTTACCTGTAATTTTCATGTATACCCACCTCTGTTTTATTTGTCTATTATATCAAAAAGGTATTTTGACCTCAAGAAAAAAGTATACTTCTTTCTATAGACTACCATAAATCTACAGATGTCCATTTTTATAGCGCGGGCACCATTTGGGCACCATGGCAGGAAAATTCCGAATATCTCATTCGCTGGCCGGGCACCACAAGCCCTGGCACCATGGGCACCATTTTGCGTTTTGGGCATATCAGAAAATTGATTCAGGAAAAGAGGAAGTCCTTGAAAACCCAGTGTTTTCAAGGACTTTATGGCGGAGACGGTGGGATTCGAACCCACGTGCCCTTGCGGACAACTTGATTTCGAGTCAAGCTCGTTGCGACCACTTCGATACGTCTCCGTGTGAAAATATGCAGTTTTTATGAATGAATCACATGATTTCGAGTCAGCCCCGTTATGACCACTTCGATACCGCTGCATATCTAGTTGTGAGAACGCAAATCAGGATAACTGTGAGCATTTTGTTAGCGTTTTTCCGAAGCGCCGCTCACACCCGCGCCCGGAAGCCCTTGGGAGACATAGCCTTTTGGCTGTTAGCACGTCCCGCCGACGTAGCGATTTCAAGTCAAGCTCGTTGTGACCACTTCGATGCCACTCTGTACAGTTCCGTCCTGCGAGACGGAAAGCGGTTTTATTATGGCATATTTTCGGGAAAGTTTCAAGGAAAACCTTTTAACTTTTCGTTCGTTTCTCTCCGCCCCGCTTTTAACCACCGGGCGGAACTCTGGACGTGCTGCCCGGATAGAATGGGCCTGAGATATTTGACAGGAGGGATCGCCTTGCGTCCAACAGTGTTTCTCTGGGGCCTGCCGGGCCAGTACATCAATTACGAGCGTGCGCTGGAGATAGCAGGTGGACGGCCCCTGGCCTCTCCGGATCTGCGGGATGCGGTGCGGTGTGCCGCCCTGTTGTTGCCCGGCGGCGGCGATATGGAGCCCCGGCGCTACGGCCAGGCAAACACCGCCAGCCGGGGGCTGGAGCCAGAGCGGGACACGGGAGAGCTGTTCCTGCTGGAGCAGTTCATTATGGAGAAAAAGCCTGTTCTGGGAATTTGCCGGGGACTGCAGGTGCTGAACGTGTTTTTCGGAGGCACGCTGATCCAGGACCTGCCCGGCCACAGCCAGGCGGCGGGTCGGGACCGGCTCCACCGGGTACGGACAGCCCCCTCTCCCCTGCAGGACCTTTTCGGAGAGACCTTGGTGGTGAACAGCGCCCATCATCAGGCGGCAGACCGGCTGGGGCAGGGACTGCGGGCGGTCCAATGGGCCATAGACGGCACGGTGGAGGCGGTCATCCACCAGTCCCTGCCGGTGTGGGGTGTCCAGTGGCACCCGGAGCGGCTGGCCGGCCCCTTATCCCTGTCCGGAGCCGCAGATGGAGGGTGCCTTTTCACCGCCTGGCTGGCGCTGGCTGGTGGCACAGGACAATCTTAGAAAAAAATTGCGGGTTTCCGCTTGACAGATGGGCTTGTCCATGGTAATATATCTAAGCTGACGATTTCCACGGAGGGCAGACGCAGGTGTAGCACAATGGTCAGGGCACCAGCCTTCCAAGCTGGGGATGCGAGTTCGATTCTCGTCACCTGCTCCAATCAAATTCGCGCCAGTAGCTCAGCTGGATAGAGCAACTGCCTTCTAAGCAGTAGGCCAGGGGTTCGAGTCCCTTCTGGCGTACCAACTCCTTCCGGGGCGGTCGGTCAGCACGCATCCTGTTTAGGATCTCGATATGTGGTGGGTGTAGCTCAGTTGGTTAGAGCACCGGATTGTGGTTCCGGGTGTCGTGGGTTCGAGTCCCATCTCCCACCCCACAAAAGAGGGGATCGGGGTCACCCCGGTCCCCTGTTTTCCTTTCCATTGGGGCGTCGCCAAGTGGTAAGGCAAGGGACTTTGACTCCCTCATCCGCTGGTTCGAGTCCAGCCGTCCCAGCCAAGACTTTCCAGCCCGCCCGCATTGGACGGCCGAAATAGAATACCATGTGATCCGTTAGCTCAGCAGGCAGAGCAACTGCCTTTTAAGCAGTGGGTCCGGGGTTCGAATCCCCGACGGGTCACCATAAAATCAAAACGGTATAGATGCCACTGGCGAAAAGCCAGTGGCATCAACCGTTTCCGGGCTTTTTCAGCTCGAAAATTCACGAATGATTCCATAGATGCCAACCACTGTTTCCCCCTAACTGGTGGGATTCGAACCCCCTTTTTTCGGCGATTGGCAAATTCGGAACCATGTGGCGCCCTTTTTAAAGCGGTTATTTTCAAAAAGGGCGCTATTTTTCTATCAATAGAATACACAAAGTTTGAGGCGTCAATTTGTTGGTTGATATGCTCCCTCTATGAGAGACAGTGAAAGAAAACACTGTCAAGCATGGAGGGAGCATTGCTATGCCAAACAAGCAAAAATTAAGCGTAGAAGAAAAGATTAGTCTTATTTGGGATTACCTCAACAACAGGATCAGCCGGAGTGAAGCAGCTCGTCGAGGCGGCGTTGCGCGAGAAACCATCAGCCAATGGGCGCGAAACTATGAGGCAGATGGCATAGCGGCGTTTATGACGCATAAGAACCGCGTGTACAGTCCGGAGCTCAAGCGTCAAGCTGTGGAAGATTATTTGTCCGGCATAGGGAGCCAAGCCGAAATTTGCCGGAAATATCATATTCGGAAACGAACGCAGCTCCAGACGTGGATTCAGGTGTATCATGCTCATGGAGATTTCAATTCCATAAAACACTCAGGAGGCGGAAGCTACATGAAGCAGAGCCGGGAAACTTCGCTGGAGGAACGCATCCAGATCGTCAGGGAATGTATTGCTTGCGGGAAGAACTACGGCGAGATGGCCTTAAAATACCAAGTAAGCTACCAACAAGTTCGTACCTGGACGCTTCGCTTTGAGCAGATGGGCGAAGTCGGCCTGGAGGACCGGCGAGGCCGACGAAAAAAGGATCAGATTCCTCGCACCGAACTGGAACGGGCTCAAATTGAGATTGAGCAGCTCAAGCACAAACTGTATCTTTCGGAAATGGAGAACACGCTGCTAAAAAAATTGGAC
>ENA-UESI01000931-UESI01000931.1-human-gut-metagenome-genome-assembly--contig:-NODE-931-length-20975-cov-14.863049_pt1 | contig 20975 bp, 16 predicted proteins | sample MGYA00243005_ERZ508006 | MGnify/ENA primary metagenome ERZ508006 (study PRJEB26167, sample SAMN06115436) | human gut metagenome | host: Homo sapiens | place: China:Shandong | collected 2015-06-10... | reverse complement strand
GTTCGGCATTTGTGACGAAATTTGGAAAGACGCTGTAATCGAGCAGCTTTCAAAAGTTCAGCACACATCAAATCTTTACTACACATACCCTTGCGCAGAGCTTGCAAAACTGCTTTGCGAAAAAACCGGAATGAAAAAGGTATTTTTCGGCAACAGCGGTGCAGAAGCTAACGAGGGCGCAATAAAATTTGCAAGAAAATACAGTTTTGACAAATACGGCGAGGGTCGCTCAACGATAATCACGCTGACAGACTCGTTCCACGGACGAACGATAACAACGCTTGCGGCGACAGGTCAGGACGAATTTCACACGACATTCGGTCCTTTTACAGACGGATTCAAATACTGCCCTGCTAATGACTGTGAAACGCTCAAAAAAATGGCGACAAACGATGTTTGCGCAATTATGTTTGAGTGTATTCAGGGTGAAGGCGGAGTCAACAACCTGACGCAGGAATTTGTAGACACGATTGCACAAATCGCAAAAGAGAAAGATATTTTGACAGTTGTTGACGAAGTACAAACCGGAAACGGCAGAACGGGAAGATATTTTGCATATGAAAATTACTCGATTAAGCCGGACATTGTAAGCACGGCAAAGGGACTTGCAGGCGGTTTGCCGATGGGCGCCGTGTTATTCGGTGAAAAGGTTGCGGACTGCGTAACTCCGTCAAGCCACGGCTCGACATTCGGCGGAAACCCGATTGCGGCGGCAGGAGCAATCAGTATCGTTAAGCGAATTGACGATGAATTTTTGCAGAAGGTAAGAGAAAAAAGCAAATACATAACCGACTTTATCAAAAACATTAAGGGTGTAAAAGCCATAACCGGTATGGGGCTTATGCTCGGCATCGAAACGGACAAGCAGGCATCGGACATTGCAAAGCAATGCCTTGAAAACGGTCTTCTTGTTTTGACGGCTCACAAAAACAGAGTTCGCCTTTTGCCGGCGCTCAATATCAGCTATGAAGAAATAGACGAAGGATTAAAAATACTGAAAGAGGTAATTGAAAAATGAAACATTTGTTAAAACTTCAGGACTTGGACAAAAACGAAATTCTCGACATACTCAATCTTGCAGACCAGCTTAAATATGAAAATCACAACGGAATCGAGCATCATCACCTCAAGGGCAAAACACTCGGTATGATTTTCCAAAAAAGTTCGACAAGAACAAGAGTAAGCTTTGAAACAGGAATGTATCAGCTCGGCGGTCAGGCGCTTTTCCTTTCTAACAGAGATTTGCAAATCGGCAGAGGCGAGCCGGTGCAGGACACAGCAAGAGTACTTTCACGCTACCTCGACGGTATTATGATAAGAACATTTGAGCAAAAAGAGGTAGAGGACCTTGCAGAATATGGTTCAATTCCGATTATCAACGGACTCACAGACTACTGCCATCCGTGCCAGGTTCTTGCAGACCTTATGACAATCAGAGAATACAAAAAGAGCTTTGACGGTCTTAAATTCTGCTTTATCGGCGACGGAAACAACATGGCAAACAGCCTTATTGTAGGTGCAATCAAAATGGGTATGGAATGTGCAATCGCCTGCCCTAACGATTATCAGCCTGACAGCGAAATTATGAAATGGGCAAACGAAAACGGCAAATTCACATGCAGTGACGATATTCTTGCATGCGCAGAAAATGCCGACATTGTTTATACCGATGTTTGGGCATCAATGGGCCAAGAGGAAGAAAAGGCAGAGAGAGAAAAAGTATTCAAGGATTTTCAAATCAACGACAAGGTAATGGGCGTTGCAAAGGACGACGCAATGGTGCTCCACTGTCTTCCGGCACACAGAGAGGAAGAAATCACGGCAAAGGTATTTGAAGAGCACGCAAACGAGATTTTTGACGAAGCAGAAAACAGACTTCACGCACAAAAAGCTGTTTTGGTTAAGCTCCTTGCCGACTGACAGCGCTTAAGAGGTTAAACAATGGCAGAAAACGAAATTTATATTTGCCTTGAAAACGGCGATGTTTTTAAAGGATATAGCTTTGGTGCAGACGGCGAGGTAATCGGCGAGCTTGTGTTCACAACGGGTATGTGCGGATATATTGAAACGCTGACCGACCCGAGCTACTACGGTCAAATAGTTATGCAGACATTTCCGCTTATCGGAAACTACGGCATAATTCCCGACGATTTTGAAAGCAAAAAGCCGTATTTGAGCGCGTACATAGTAAGAGAAAAGTGTGACAATCCGTCAAACTTCAGATGCAGTGAAACGCTTGACGAATATCTTAAGGACAACGGAATTGTCGGCGTTTACGGCGTTGACACCCGTGAAATAACAAAGACAATCCGCGAAAGCGGCGTTATGAACGCAATCATAACATCAAATCCGAACAGCGTTGACATGGAAAAAGTAAAACAATATAAGGTGACAAAAGCGGTAAAAAGCGTTTCGACCGACAAGCCTGCGCTTTTTCCGAGTGAGGAGCACAAATACAATGTTGTTTTACTTGATTTCGGTGCAAAGAAAAACATTATAAGAGAGCTTAACAAACGAGGCTGTAATGTTGCGGTTATGCCGTATGACACAAAGGCAAAGGATATTTTGAAACTCGGTGTAGACGGAATAATGCTTTCAAACGGACCCGGTGACCCTGCGGAAAACACAGAGGTTGTCGAGGAACTAAAAAAACTGATCGGCAAGGTGCCGATTTTCGGAATTTGCCTCGGTCATCAGCTGCTTGCGCTTGCAATTGGCGGCGAAACCACAAAGCTGAAATACGGTCACAGAGGCGTTAACCAGCCGGTTAAAAACCTTGCGACAGGCAGGACATACATTTCATCGCAAAATCACGGATATGCCGTTATCAGCGAAAGTGTGACGGACAAAGGCGGCGAGATTTCGTATATCAACGCAAACGACAACACTTGCGAGGGTGTCGATTATTTGGACAAGCTCGCATTTTCGGTGCAGTTTCACCCCGAGGCATGCTCCGGTCCGCACGACACGAGATTTATTTTTGACAAATTTATCAATATGATGGGAGGTAACAAATAATGCCTCTTATCAAAGACATAAAAAAAGTGCTTATGATAGGCTCAGGTCCTATTGTAATCGGTCAGGCGGCTGAGTTTGACTACGCAGGAGCGCAGGCTTGCCGTGTATTGAGGGACGAGGGCATTGAGGTTGTGCTTGTCAACTCAAACCCCGCAACGATTATGACCGACAGCGCACTTGCAGACCACATTTATCTTGAGCCGCTCACAGAAGAAACGGTTAAAAGAATAATTGAAAAAGAACGCCCCGACTCAATACTTTGCGGACTCGGCGGACAAACCGGACTTACAATCGGAATGCAGCTTGCAAAGGACGGATACCTTGACAAGATGGGTGTCAAACTGCTCGGAACGGACGCCGAGGCTATCGACAAATCCGAGGACAGACAAATGTTCCGCGACACAATGGTGAAAATCAACCAGCCTGTTGTTCCGTCGGACATTGCAAACGACCTTGAAACGGCAGAAAAAATTGCCGAGGAAATAGGATACCCGGTTATCATTCGCCCGGCGTTTACGCTCGGCGGTGCAGGCGGCGGTGTTGCACGCAACAAACACGAGCTTGACATTATCGCCAAAAACGGCTTGATGCTCTCCCCCATAACTCAAATTCTTGTTGAAAGATATATTGCAGGATGGAAAGAAATTGAGTTTGAGGTAATGCGTGACCACGCAGGCAATGTTATTGCCGTTTGCTCAATGGAAAACTTTGACCCGGTAGGCGTACACACCGGTGACAGCATAGTTATCGCACCGGCGGTGACATTATCCGACAAGGAATATCAAATGCTGCGCAGTGCGTCGCTTGATATTATAACAGAGCTTGGAATTGAGGGCGGCTGTAACTGCCAATTTGCGCTCAACCCCGAGACATTTGAATACAGCGTAATTGAGGTTAACCCGAGAGTTTCGCGTTCGTCTGCACTTGCATCAAAAGCGACGGGCTATCCGATTGCAAAGGTAACGACAAAAATCGCACTCGGCTACACTCTTGATGAAATCAAAAATGATGTAACAGGAAAGACATGCGCATGTTTTGAGCCGACGCTCGACTATGTTGTAGTCAAAATGCCGAAATGGCCGTTTGACAAATTTGTGCAAGCATCGAGAAAGCTTGGCACTCAAATGAAAGCGACCGGTGAGGTAATGAGCATTGCTCCGACATTTGAGGCGGCTATAATGAAAGCTGTGAGAGGTGCTGAAATCGGACTTGAAACGCTCAACAACAAGGCGGTCGACAAGGGCGACATTCACGAGTTGCTTGCCGCGCAGGATGATTTGAGATTATTCAGCGTATTCAGGGCAATCAAAGAAGGAATGAGCATTGAGGAAATACATAAAATCACGATGATTGACGAGTGGTTTTTATACAAGCTCAAAAACCTTGCGGATTATGAAAAGGAAATTGCAGGCAATGCGCTTTCACGCGAGCAATATTCAAAAGGCAAGGATTTGGGTTATCCCGACAAGGCGCTTGAAAAATTATGCGGCTATCCCCTTGCGTTCCACAAAAACTGTGTATATAAAATGGTTGATACCTGCGGCGCAGAATTTGCCGCAGAAACACCTTATTTTTATTCGACATATGACGAGCACTGCGAGGCACGCGAACTTTGCGACAACGAGAAAGAGAAAATCATCGTTCTCGGCTCCGGTCCTATCAGAATCGGTCAGGGTATCGAATTTGACTACTCCTCCGTTCACTGCGTATGGACGCTTAAGGAGCTTGGGTACGAGGTTATACTCGTCAACAACAATCCCGAAACGGTTTCGACCGACTTTGACACCGGCGACAGGCTTTATTTTGAGCCGCTGACCGACGAAGATGTTATGAATATCATCAAGGTTGAAAAACCAATAGGCGTTGTAGTTGCATTCGGCGGACAAACCGCTATCAAGCTGACAAAATTTCTTGATGAAAACGGAATTAAAATTCTCGGAACATCGGCAGAATCAATCGACATCGCCGAAGACAGAGAGAGATTTGACGAGCTGCTTGAAAAATTCGGTATTCGCAGACCGAAAGGCACCTCTGTTATGACTCTTGATGAGGCACTTGAGGCTGCCGACAGACTCGGATACCCTGTATTGCTCAGACCGTCATATGTAATCGGCGGTCAAAATATGACAATCGCATACACCGACGACGATGTTAAGCAATATATGGCAATCATACTTGCGCAGGGCATCGAAAACCCGGTGCTTGTTGACAAATATATGATGGGCACGGAACTTGAGGTTGACTGCATAAGCGACGGCAAGGATGTGCTTATCCCCGGAATTATGGAGCATATCGAGAGAGCAGGCGTTCACAGCGGCGACTCGATTGCTGTATATCCTCCGTACAATTTAAACGATATGATGCTCGGCAAAATTTGCGACATATCGCAAAAACTTGCACTTTCGCTCGGAACAAAGGGCCTTGTAAACATTCAGTACCTTATTTATCAAAACGAGCTTTATGTAATCGAGGTTAACCCGAGAGCGTCGAGAACGATACCTTACATAAGCAAGGTAACGGGTGTTCCGATGGTTGAACTTGCTACAAAAATCATGGTAGGCTCATCGCTCAAGGAGCTTGGCTACGGAACGGGACTGTATCATATTCCGCCGTATTTTGCGGTCAAGGTGCCTGTATTCAGCTTTGAAAAGCTAAACGATGTTAACTCACAGCTCGGACCGGAAATGAAATCGACCGGTGAGGTTTTGGGCGTCGGTAAGAATCTCAAAGAGGCATTATTCAAAGGTCTTGTAAGCGCAGGATTTAAAGTTGATGTAAACAAGCACGGTCACGGAGTGCTCATCACCGTGACGAAGCAGGACAGATACGAAATTGTAAACCTTGCGAAAAAGCTTGACGATTTGGGTGCAAAGCTTTGGGCAACGCCTGAAACGGCAAAAGAGATTGCAAGGCTTGGAATTGATGTTTCGGTTGTCAACAAGCTTCGCGTGGACAACTCGATTATGGACCTTGTTGAGTCGGGCAAGCTTGACTACATTGTTTACACCGGCAAATCGGACAGAAAATCAATCAATGACTACATTAAGCTTCACAACAGAGCAAATCAGCTTGGCATTGCAACGCTGACATCGCTTGACACGGCTAACGCGCTTGCAGACATTATTGCATCACGCTATAATCAGGAAAACACGGAGCTTGTTGACATAAACAATATGAGAAAAGAAAAAGGCGTGCTTAAATTCTCCAAGATGGAGGGTTGCGGCGACGACTACATTTTCTTCAACAACCAATGCGGAATTATCACCTGCCCTGAAAGTTTTGCAATTGAATTTTGCGACAGACACTATTCAATCGGCGGCGACGGCATTGTGCTTATTGAAACAAGCAAGATTGCTGACGCAAAGATGAGAATTTTCAACCTCGACGGCAGTGAGGGCAAAATGGCAGGCAACTCGATAAGGTCGGTTGCAAAATTTCTTTACGACAATGACATCGTTAAGAAAGACGAGATGACGATTGAAACGGCGTCGGGTGTAAAGACAGTGAGAGTATTTACACGCGAGGGCAAGGTTTCATCGGCAACCGTTGACATCGGCAAGGCAGAGCTTAAGCCCGAGAGAATCCCTGTTCTTATGAGCGGCGAAAATGTAATCAACAGACCATACAAGGTGCTTGACAAGGAATACAATATCACTTGTGTTTCGACGGGAAATCCGCACTGCGTTGTATTTGTTGACAATGTTGACAAGATTGATATTGAAACAGTCGGCAGAGCGTTTGAAAACGCCGAGATATTTCCCGAGCGTGTCAACACGGAATTTGTAAGAGTGGTTAACTCAAACACAATCAAGATGCGTGTTTGGGAGCGTGGAAACGGCGAAACGCTTGCGTGCGGTACAGGAGCGGCTGCGGCGGTTGTTGCGGCGGTTGAAAACGGATACTGCAAAAAGGGCGAGAACATCACAGTTAAGCTCCGCGGCGGCGATTTGATTGTCAACTACACCGACGAAAAAATCACGCTCACAGGCAACACAAACCTTGTTTATAAGGGCGAAATCGAATACTAAACAAAAATACTGTGCCTTAGGCGTAGTGTTCTAAAGGACACTACGCCAGTTTTATTCGCCTTTGGCGAGTTTTATTGCTTCGCAGTTATATTCGGCTACCGCCGAGTGATATTGCCTTCGGCAGTTGAACAGCGAATAAAATATCACTGCAAGGCAAAGACTTGCAATATCACTTTTGATTTATCAAAAATATCACTGTGAGACCTGTCTCACAATATAGCTTGAAAAACAAACTAAAATTTTATATAATAGACCTAGAGGTGATTCTGTGGGTTTGTTTGATATCTTTAAGAAAAAGAAGGTTGAATTAACCGAAGAACAATCAAAATGGAATAAAATGTGGGAGCTCTGGACTGAGAAAAAGGTGGATTCTCCATATGCAGAGCTTATGACATACCAAAGCGAAATCAACAATGGCGGACACGACCAATATTTCACCAATGTTGAAAACACAAGTGATTTAAACAAAGAAATTTCCGCCTTGGAACAAATCTTGTCAGCCGAACTGAAAAATAATCTGAATAAAGCATATAAAGCTTATTTGATATTAGAGAAAAAAGAGGAAGACAAAGAAGCGGAGGAAACTTTAGAACAGTGCGACGATGTATTCTATGAAAAAGAGGAAGAAATTAATCGTTTGCTTGAAGAATATGCTTGTCAAATAGAACTGTGATTTAACCTGCTGTTTACTTAGCAAGGTTGAAAGGGTTTTAGGTTCTCCTAAAGATTGGGAAATGTGCCGCACATTTTCCCTGCTTGTTACGGTATAAGACAAAATTAAGAGCTGTGCAGAAATTTTTCTACACAGCTTTTTTACTGTCCTTAAAGCTTTTTTACTGTCCTTAAAAAATATTTAGTGAAATGTTTTGCTATTGAAAAACGTGAAATAATGTGTCAAGACACATTGTGAAATATCTCGCTTTGCTCGATGTGAAATGAAATAAATCCCTATGCGCCGCAGCGCATTTCACATTGCGAAGCAATTTTTCACACGCAAAGCGTATTTCACAAATCCCGCAAGGGATTTATTTCGTTGCGTTGTGTCCTTACGGACACAACGCATAACGGCACAGTATTTTTTTGCATTATAAAAACAGCGCGGAACGAACCGCGCTGTTGAATTTTATCAATATTGACTTAATATTAATACTTGGATTTTGTTGTGTAATTAACCTTGCCGTTGACATAGCGTCTTAATGTGAATTTTTTGCCGCTTCGTGAAACTTTAAGAGTTACTTTCGGAGGCGATACATTATAGCTTGTGTAGAATGCACATGTAAGTTTGCCATTTGAGCAGGTCATTTTAATCTTAACGGGATAGCCGCTTGTGTTTTTAAACTTGAAATCTTTTGAGCCCCAATAGATTGCAGCATCTCTGCCGAGCGGACAGTACGAAACTCTTTGGCTGTGCTGTGAACGCTCAACGATTTTGAAGTTTGAATAAAGTGCAGCGTTAAACATTGTTGACGCAACCTGGCAAACACCGCCGCCGAGGCTTTGAGCAGTGCCTGAGCCGCCGGTAAAGATTGTTGCCGGCTTATAGCCCTTTGCCGCAGTTCTCTTGCCTACAACCTTATTGAACGAGAAAGTTTCGCCCGGTTTGAGTACAGTGCCGTTGATTGCCTTGCAGGCAAGCTGAAGATTTCTTGTTCTGTTTGCATTTTTAACATAACTCGTGGTGTAATACTCATAGCAATTTGAATATGAAGTTGAAAGCGTTTTGCTCCAATTGCCGTAGATTGTTATGGTTTTACCGCCCGATTTATACTTCTTGTAAGCTTTGATTCTTGCATAATAAGTCTTGCTTGTTTTCGGAATTGAAATCGAGGCAGAAGTTTTGTTGTATGCAACATTTGTTGTTTTGACGCCTTTTCTGAACTTTTTATCGGTTGAATACTGAATTGTATATCCTGAGCAAGAAATTTTATTCCAGCCGACAACAAGCTTTTTGCTGTTTTTGGTTTTTGTTGTTTTGTTGTTTGTAACGGCATTTGGGCGTGTTGCTGTTGTATAAATCGCACTCAAATCGCCGCAGACGGTTTTTTTGCCCGACTTGTAAACAGGCATAACTCTGAAACAGCAAACGGAGTTGTTTTTAAGACCGGTAACCCTGCAATAAGTTGATTTAACCTCTGCGAGATATTTTGAGTTGCCCCCCTTGCTGTCACACATATAGAGTCTGTAATGTGTAGCGCCTGTATTTTTTTGTGACGCCCACTTAACTACAACAGAAGTATTTGTTCTCTCGCCTGTATCAAAACCCGAAACCTTTGCGGGTTTAACATTAAGAGCCAATGTTTTTGAGCCTGTGAAATTGCTTTTACCGTTGATAACAACCTTGCAGGTTTTGTAGCCTGCTTTTTTGTAATTTGAGGCAGAGATTGTATAATCCGTGCCCTCCTTAAGCGTTGCACCGTTAAAGGTGAGCTTAAGTTTCGGCGCTTTGCCTGCAACTGCGTCGGAAACAACGGTAACCTTCGGCGAGCTGATTGATGCGGCGTTGACTTTGAAATTCTTTGAAACATAGCCGCTGTATGCACCCGTACCTGTTACGGTAACGGTTGCAGTGCCATGGTTGATATTGTTTGAATACGCAACGGTGTAATCTGTGCCGAGAGTGAGTGTTTTTTCGCTCGCAGCCTCTGTTTCGGTTGCAGGAACGGCGATTTTAACCGTTACGCTCGGCTTATGCTGTGAGCCGTTGTATGTATATGACGACTGACTGAGCGAAACACTTGCAGACGAAATATCCGTTGTTTCGGATGCATATGCGGTAACGCCCAAAAGACAGCAAACAGCAAACACAATTGCGGTCGAAATTGTCATTAATGCTTTTTTCATATGTTTCCTCCTATTTATTCTGACCGTAGTAAGCATTTTTGCCATGCTTTCTTTGGTAGTGTTTATCAAGCAAATAGCTTTCAATACCTATATCGGAATCGTCGCTCATAGCAGCAACTCTTTCGGTTCTTGACGCCATTTTAGCTATTTCTTCAAGGATAAGGGCATTTTCTACTGCCTTAAAAGCATCCTTACCCCAAGCGAACGGACCGTGACGGTGAATCAGGACGGCAGGGCACTCCTCGGGAGAAATGCCGCGTTTTTTGAATTCTTCGACAATAACCTTGCCGGTATTAAGCTCATACTCACCGCGAACTTCCTGCTCAGTAAGTCCTCTTGTGCACGGAACGGCACCGTTTGCAAAATCGGCGTGAGTTGTACCGTAGGCAGGAATATCTCTGCCTGCCTGCGCCCACGAGCATGCCCATGAAGAATGAGTGTGAACGATACCGCCGATATTTTCAAATTTATTATACAACTCGAGATGAGTCGGTGTATCAGATGAGGGGTTGAGGTCGCCCTCAATCTTATTTCCGTTTAAATCCATAACAACCATATCATCGGCAGTCATTTTATCATAAGGAACGCCCGACGGCTTGATTACAAACAAGCCCTTTTCCCTATCAATTGCGGAAACATTACCCCAAGTGAGGACAACCAAACCGTAATCAACGAGCTTGAGATTTGCCTCGAGCACCTTTTGCTTTAATTCTTCCAACATAATTTTAATCCTACATTCCTAATTTATATGCAACATCGTTATAGAATAATTCTTTTCTGAACGAATTGATTTCGGTATCCTTATTGATATAAACAAACTCAATGCCCATAATCTCGGCAAAATCGCGCATATGCTCTGCCGTGAGTGAATATGAAAGCACCGAATGGTGAGCACCGCCGGCATAAATCCAAGCCTCAGCGGAGGTTTGAAGGCACGGAAGCGGTTTCCACAAAACGCCTGCAACCGGGAGCTTTGGCATTTCGTTTACCTGCTCCTTACATTCTACATCGTTTACAATCATTCTGAGTCTGTCGCCCATATCGACAAGAGTTACAACGATTGCGTTGCCTGTTTGCGCCTTAAACACAAGGCGTGCCGGGTCTTCTCTGTCGCCGATACCGAGCGGATGAACTTGAATTTTCGGCTTGTTTGCGGCAACTGTCGGACAAACCTCAAGCATATGAGAGCCGAGGAGCATTTCGTTGCCCGGCTCAAAGTGATATGTATAATCCTCCATAAATGCCGTGCCGCCCTGCAAGCCCTCTGCCATTTGTTTCATAATTCTTGTCATTGCGGCAACTTTCCAGTCGCCCTCTGCGCCGAAGCCGTAGCCCTGACGCATAAGGTCCTGCGATGCAAGACCGGGGAGCTGACGAAGTCCCTGCAAATCCTCAAAGTTTGTATGGAATGCGCCGAATCCCTCTTTATCGAGGAATTTTTTAATAGCGACCTCTTCCCTCGCCTGATAGCGAACGGAGTCGATATTGTCGGTATCCATTTCGTAATATTTATTGTATTCAGCCATTTGGGCGTCGATTTCGTCCTCGGTAACGGCATCTACGAGCTTAATAATATCTCCTACGCCGTAATGGTCAACCTGCCAACCGAGTTTGATTTGAGCCTCGATTTTATCGCCGTCTGTAACGGCAACATTACGCATATTATCGGATATACGCAAAACGCGGAGCTTTCTTGACTCTGCGGCGCCGACTGCGGCACGCATCCAAACGCCCATTTTGTTTTGGAATGTTTCATCCTTCCAATAGCCTGCGACAACCTTTTGCTTTAAGCGCATACGAGCGGCGATATAGCCGTGCTCTCTGTCGCCGTGAGCAGACTGATTGAGATTCATAAAGTCCATATCAATATCGTTCCACGGAATATCGCGGTTGAACTGTGTGTTTACATGAAGGTACGGCTTTTCAAGAGCGTTAAAGCCGGCAATCCACATCTTTGACGGTGAGAAAGTATGCATCCAAGTGATAACGCCTGCGCATTTTTCATCGTTGTTTGCCTGTTGCATAACGGTGAGAATTTCCTTTGATGTTTTAACACACGGTTTTGCGACAACCTTGCAAGGGAGTTTTTCGCTCCACTCTGCCGCCATTTGAGCGGCATGGTCATTGATTACATCAAAAATCTCTTCGCCGTAGAGGAACTGCGTTCCGACAACAAACCAAAATTCATAATCCTTAATAGCCATATATATTTCTCCTTAAATATTTTTGTATGCTGATTTTTCGACTTCTAAAGCAGATTTATAAAGTTTCATATATTTGTTAAAACCTTCGACATCCGAGGCAACAGGCTCAACGGTTGTTGACTCGCAGTCGGCGAAAACGAAATCACGCAGATATTCATCAAGCGGCAGCTTACTGTCGCAAACGGAATATGCGGCAAGCACCGCCATACCCCACGCGCCGCCCTCGCCTGCTGTTTTTGTAACAGTGACGGGTGTATTCATAGCACCTGCCATAAACCTTTGACCGACATAATCTGTTTTGAACAATCCGCCGTGACCCATAAGGCAGTCGATTTTTGCATTTTCGTTTTCGAGAATTTCCATACCCAACTTGAGGGTAGCTATAGTCGAATAAATTTGAGCGCGCATAAAATTAGGCAAATTAAAATTGCAATTTTGAGAGCGCAGGAACATTGGTCTGCCGTCCTCGGTATGAGAAACCGGCTCGCCTGAGAAGTAGTTGAAATTGACAACGCCGCCGCAATCGCTGTCGCCGTCAAGAGCGGTGTTATAAAGCAAATCGTATATTTGCGGCTTTGTGAGGTTTGAGCCTGACTTGCCTGCAAAATCGGCAAACAAATTGACCCAATAATCCAAATCTGTGCAACAGTTGTTGCAATGCACCATGGCAACAGGCTTGCCAGCAGGAGTTGTAACCATATCAATCTCTTCATAAACTTTGGAAAGCTGTTTTTCCAAAACTATCATAGAGAAAATCGAAGTTCCGGCAGAGACATTGCCTGTTTTGATGGTGACGCTGTTTGTGGCAACCATACCGGTGCCTGCGTCGCCCTCGGGCGGACACATCGGAACACCCGATTGCAAATTGCCGCTGACATCGAGAAGAGCCGCGCCCTCCTTAGTCAAATATCCGCAATTGTCGCCTGCCGTTGCTGCACGAGGGAGAATGTCAAGAATATTCCACGGCAAAGCCTTTATTTCGCAAATTGAATCAAATTTTTTAACCATTTCGGCATTATATGTATTTGTTTGGCTGTCAATCGGGAACATGCCCGACGCCTCGCCGACGCCGACAGCTCTTATGCCCGACAGTTTCCAATGAACATATCCTGCAAGCGTTGTGAGATAGTCAATATCGGCAACATGCTCCTCGCCGTTGAGAACAGCTTGGTACAAATGAGCAACGCTCCACCTTTGCGGAATGTTGAAATCAAACAAGGCAGTGAGTTTTTGAGCCGCAGGAGCGGTGGTGGTATTACGCCAAGTTCTGAATTCGGCAAGCTGATTGCCGTTTTTATCGAACGGCAGATAGCCGTGCATCATAGCCGAAAATCCGAGTGACGCAAGATTTTTTATAGGTGAGCCGAATTTCTCAACACAATCTGCATTGAGTTTTGAATAAGCATCCTGAAGGCCGAGCCAAATATCATCGTTATGATAAGTCCAATAGCCGTTTTCAAGGCGATTTTCCCATGTATGACCGCCCGAGGCAATCGGATTGCAGTTTTCATCGACAAGAACCGCTTTGATTCTTGTTGAGCCGAACTCAATACCGAGCGACTCTTTTCCGTTTAGTCGATATGCAGACATAAATACCTCCGCAAATATATTATTTCACTGTTATTTTACAACAACGACAACGATATTTCAATACACTAATATAATAATTTATAACAAATAAGGAAAATTAAGAATTATTTTAGAAATCGCTTGACCTTTGAATAATATTTTTTCATATAAATAAACGAGAGCAAGACAAAAAGCCTGTCATACAAGGCGAAAAGCAGATTTGCAAGCAAAAGCAAAATCACTATCCCCCACACACCGAAAACATTGTCGAACGGAATGCCGAAAACATAAATGCAAGCAAGCTGTGAAAAAACAACGGCGACATTATATACGGCAAATTTAGCAACAATTCTCAAAATTTTTATTTTGATTTTGTCGAACGAGTCTTTAACCATCGGATACCAACCGAAAAAGAAAACATAGGTCAGCGCACATTCCTTATCGGGCAGGAGGAACACTGCAACCAGTGATGACACGACAAATACGGTCCAAGCCGAGCGTTTATTGACATTATTAATTAGAATTATCATAATCAGCCCCGAAATCAGCGGTGCGACATAAGCAAAAATCTGCACGACAGAGCCGAAAAACAGGAACAAAACCGTCAAAGCCGCCAGCATACCCGACAGCGCGGTTATTTTAGTCTTTTTCATCAAATCACCTGTCTTTAATTGTATAGCGTTGTATAAATTATGTAAATATTATGAATTAACAGTTAAGAAATTGTTCAAAATTTATGTATTCTATTTACAAGAGAGCGTTTAAAATATATAATAGTGACAATGAAAAATTTTATGGGAGTGTTATGTTTGGGAAACAAGAATAAAACACAAGCGCCGAACGAAAAACAACGCACGGCGATAATGGTGCTTGCACTTATAATCGTTATTGCATTTCTCGGTGCGGGAATTTTTTGCATTGTCAACGAATTTATGTCAAAGAAAAACGGCACTGCGTCGACGGGTTCTGCCGCAGTAGGAAATCTTGAAGAAAGTGACAATGTTTTCGGCGAAGAATATGTTGTTGTGACAGACGAAAACGGCAAAGAAGTTACCGACGAAAACGGAAAGAAAGTAACCGAAAAAGTATTATACAAAGAAACGACGGACAAAAACGGAAATGTTGTGAAAGTCCCCATCGACTCCGACGGAAACACCGTAACCGACGCGAACGGCAATGAGGTCACAATGAGTGTTGAAAAACCATCATCGACAAACGCAAGCGGAACAACAGCGCAAAACGGAAAACTTCCGACAACAAAAAAGCACACAACCGAGAAATCGACAACAGCAAAAAAGCACAGCGGTGAATCAACAACAGATTCAAAATACACCACTCTCCCCGTTTCAAAAGACAAGGTGCCGTCTACATCGGCAAGCGGAACGGCGGTTACATTCGACTCTCAGGACCAGCAGGCAATCAAATCAATGCTTGAGGTGCCATATCTTTATCGATACAACTATGAAAATGCAAACGGTATCCCGACAGGTGCCGCAAATCATGCCGCACTTTGGATGGCAGAGCGCGAGGGCTTGAAAACGAACACCTACGCATCGGGAACGATTGTGCTTGATTTGTTTAAATACTTCGGTCAAACAGTTGTAAACTACAAAACAAACTGCAACAGCGACAAAAACAAGAACATAAGCTATATTGCAAACAACGATACATTTTCGATTTCAAATTTTGAAAATCAGACACACTCTGTTTCAATCACAAGAATAGAAAGCCTCGGAAACAACAACTACTACAAGGTAGAAGGCACGGTTAAGGGATGCGACAAAAAGAAAGTTATCGCAATCATTCAGAAAAACCAACTTGATATGTCACTCGGCTTCAGTATCAAAGCGTTGAAATGGAGCAAATGACGCAAATAAAACAAGACGCAAAACGGCGGCGGAAATTGATTTTTCCGCCGCCGTTTTATATTGCCGATTTATACAGCCGACAATTTATCAATATAATTTTTTGCCGTTTTCAATATCGGCGATTTGGTCAATTCTTGTTTGGTGTCTTCCGCCCTCAAATTCCGTATTGAGAAAAACATCGACAAGCTCGATTGCAAGACCTGCGCCGACTACTCTTGCGCCCATGCAAAGGCAATTTGCGTCGTTATGAGCGCGTGTATATTTTGCGCTGAAATAGTCGCTGCAACAAGCTGCACGAATACCCTTAACCTTATTTGCCGCCATTGAAATGCCTATTCCCGTGCCGCAGCAGAGAATTGCCTTGTCAGCCTCGCCCGAAACGACCTTGTCACACGCTTTTTGGGCAGCAACGGCATAATCGTATCTCTCAGGCGAATAACAACCGACATCAATATAATCAATGCCGTTTTCCTTTAAATGCTCAATAATTTCGAGTTTAAGCGGATAACCTGCGTGGTCCGAACCTAAAACTACCATAATAAAACCTTTACCTTTCAGGCTACAAATAAATTGAACATTGCCCCTTATGTAGCCGATAAGAAAGCAAAAAGGCTGAAAATCAGCGTTTTAATTTTAACTCGCGCTCTGCCTGCGACTGACGGAGATAAACCGGCATAAGAGCAGACGGCGCAATTGCTTTTTTATTTTTAACGCATTTCGCAACCGAAAGCGCATTTTGATAAATTTTGTCATCAGCGGCGATTTTGCAATTATCGAGAGCGATATTTTGACTGCAAAGAGCCGCTCCGTCGCCTGCGATAATGACAGAATCGTATTGTTTCAGCTCCTCGCGCAAATCGTCAATTGAAATTGCACGGTCGGGAGTAATACGCGAAACGATGCCGTTTTCTACCTTAAAAATTGCATTGTAAAACTGCATTCGGCGTGCGTCCATAACGGCGCAGACAACACAATTTTCGTCAACAAAATTATAAGCGATTGCCTCAAGCGTTGAAACACCGTAGCATGGAATATTGCCGGCAAAGGCAATTCCCTTGACTGTGGCGACACCTATCCTGACACCTGTAAACGAGCCGGGTCCGGCAGTGATTGCAACGGCATCAAGGCTTGAAAATTCATTGTCGCCCATAACTCTTTTAACCATCGGGAGAAGAGTTTCGCTGTGGGTCAAGCCTGAATTGACAAATTCACTTTTTATCACCCTGTCGCCGTCGGTAAGTGCGACCGAGGCGGTGACAGCGCTCGAATCAAGAGATAAAAGCATTTGTTAAACCTCTGTTTTATCCATTATTTTAAATCGTCTGTCATTGTCGCCGAGCTTTTCAATCTCAATAATAACAGAATCGTCCGGCAATGCGCCGAAAATATTTTCGCTCCACTCGGCAAGAATGTATGCGCCCGAATCGATATAATCAAAAAAGCCGGTGGAATACAAATCGTCCCAACTTTCGATACGATACATATCGAAGTGATAAACGCGGCAATCGTTGCCTATATATTCGTTGCAAATGGCAAATGTGGGCGACGAAACATCGGCGTTTATGCCAAGTCCCTTAACAAAGCCTGAGGTAAAGGCGGTTTTGCCCATACCGAGTCCGCCGATAAAGCCGATAACAGTGCCCTTTTTGACTGTTTTTGCAAAATCAGCCGCCATTTGCAGGGTTTCATCATAGCTGTGGGTAACAAATTCCTGCATCAGAAAAGCCCCACGGTATTGCCGTTTTCGTCAATATCAATTCTGTAAGCGGCAGGTGATTTTGACAAACCGGGCATAATCATAACATTGCCAGTTTGGCAAACAACAAAACCGGCGCCGTTTGAAAGAGAAGCCGACGAAACGGTGATTCTGAAATGCTCGGGCTTGCCGAGAAGTTTTGGATTGTCGGAAAGGCTGTACTGCGTTTTAGCCATACATACCGGCATTTTGTCTGCGCCGAGCTTAATAAAGCCATCAAGCGCTGTTTTTGCCTGTTTTGTATAATCAACGCCGTCAGCGCCGTAAATTTCCTTGGCAATTTTTTCAATTTTTTCATAAAGCGGCATATCAAGATCATAAAGGAATTTAAAATCATTTTCCTTTTCGCAAGCGGAAACCACCTTTTCAGCAAGGTCGATGCCGCCTGCTCCGCCCTCGGCAAAGCATTTTGTGACAGCGAAATCAGCGCCTTTTGATTTACAATAATCCTCGATAAAATCAATTTCAGCCTGAGTGTCGGCATAAAAATGGTTGATTGCAACAACAACAGGAACACCGAATTTATGAAGATTGTCGATATGAGCACCGAGGTTTGCCGAGCCTTTTTTGAGAGCCTCGAGATTTTCCTCTTTTAAGTCCTCCTTTGCAACGCCGCCGTTGTATTTCATTGAGCGAACGGTTGAAACAAGAACGATGCAATCGGGTTTTAATCCGCCGAATCGACATTTAATATCAAGAAACTTTTCCGCGCCGAGATCAGAGCCGAAGCCTGCCTCGGTGATTGTATAATCGGCAAGCTTGAGCGCCGTTTTTGTTGCACGAAGAGAGTTGCAGCCGTGAGCGATATTTGCAAACGGACCGCCGTGCATAATTGCCGGTGTATTTTCGAGAGTTTGAATGAGGTTTGGCTTAATTGCGTCCTTTAAAAGAACGGTCATCGAGCCATTTGCTTTAATATCTCTGCAATAAACAGGCTCGCCGTCATATGTGTAGGCAACAAGAATATTGCCGAGTCTTTCTCTCAAATCGAAAATATCGCTTGCAAGGCAGAGAATTGCCATAACCTCGCTTGCAACAGTGATGCAAAAATGGTCCTCTCGCGGAACGCCGTTGAGTTTGCCGCCGAGCGAACAAATAATGTTGCGGAGTGCGCGGTCATTCATATCAAGGCAACGCTTAACCTGAATTTGGCGAGGGTCTATATTAAGCTCGTTCCCCTGTTGAATGCTGTTATCAAGCATTGCACACATAAGGTTGTTGGCGGAGGTGATGGCGTGCATATCGCCCGTGAAATGGAGATTGATGTCCTCCATAGGAACGACCTGCGAATATCCGCCGCCTGCGGCGCCGCCCTTAATGCCGAAAACGGGACCGAGCGACGGCTCACGCAATGCAACGATTGTTTTTTTGCCGATTTTATTCATAGACTGACCGAGACCGATTGAAACGGTTGTTTTGCCCTCGCCTGCCGGTGTCGGATTGACAGCGGTTACAAGAACAAGCTTGCCGTCCTTTTTATCGGCAAGGCGTTTCATAACAGAATCGGAAATTTTTGCTTTATAATGACCGTAAGGCTCGATTTCGTCGGCAGAGATGCCCAAATCGGAGGCAATATCGGTTATATTTTTCATTTTTGCGTTTTGTGCAATTTCAATATCCGTGAGCATACATTAACTCCTATAATATTATTAGTGTGATATATTATAGCACATTATAAAAAATAATCAAATAACAAAACATTTACAATTATTATATTGAAAAACAGAGCAATTGATAATATAATAGTAATACCAATTTGAAAGGAGCGTAAATGAAAAATTCAATAAACAGAGAAAAGTCGTTTTTAACCTTTCTCAAGGGAACTGATTTTGTGACGCTCCTATCTGCACTTATTGCATCGGCATACGGGCTGAGCCTTGTTTACAGTGCAACGCACTCGTCGCTTAAGGACGGCAAAATCATATCATCGGATGTAAGGTCGATGATTGTGTCTGTTTTGCTTGGTGTAATTATTGCGATTATTGTGTCAAACATTGACTACGAGATTATATCAAAACTATGGCCGATAATTGCCGCAGGATGCGCGGCGCTGATGGTATACACATTTTTCTTCGGCGTTGCACCGTCTGCAAGACAGGATGCAAAATCGTGGATTGATTTGAAAATATTTTATTTTCAGCCGTCGGAGCTTTTAAAGGTTGGTTTTATTATAAGTTTCAGCTATCATCTTGATTTAGTGAGGGACAAAATCAACAAAATAAAGACAATTATTCCGCTTGTTATTCACGGAGCGGTGCCGATTGGTCTTGTAATGATGACGGGTGACGCAGGTTCCGCGCTTATTTTCCTTGTGATGTTTATCGGAATGCTTTTTTTCGCAAGGGTAAACATTGGGTATTTCGTTGCCGGAATTTGCGCAATAATCGTAGGATTTACTGTTGCGTGGAAGGTCGGAATCATAAACGGTATTCAAAGGCAGAGAATTGTTGCGCTGTTTTATCCGAATGACTTTGCGGATGTAATGTATCAGCAAACAAACGGCAAAATCGCACTCGGCTCGGGCGGACTTTTGGGACAAGGCTACTTAAAAGGCTCGATGACTCAAAGCGGCGCTGTGCCTGAAAATCAAAACGATATGATTTTGTCGGTTGCGGGCGAGGAGCTTGGCTTTATCGGCGCGCTGTTTGTGGTTTTGATACTCGGCTTTCTTGTGCTGAGGGTGCTCAAAACGGCAATGAGCGCAAGAGATAATGTAGGATACCTTATGTGCAGCGGAATATCGGTTATGCTGTTTGCACAAATGCTTGTAAACATAGGAATGGAACTTTCGCTTTTGCCTTGTATCGGTATTACACTGCCGTTGTTTTCAGCAGGCGGCTCGTCATCGCTTTGCATATATCTGGCGCTTGGTATTGCACTGTCGGTTTACAGATATTCGCGAACAACACAGGAAACACTTTTCTACACGAAATAGGACATATGGCTGTCGCAATTTTATATTGCAAAATAAAACTTAATAGATAAAACAAAATCGGGCTTTGGCTGTAACGGTCAAAGCCTTTTTGTTTTATGGATTGGTATTGCTGAAATAAAAAAACTCCGAAATATTACGAATTATTCCGTAACACATCGGAGTTTTTAATTATTTGTAATTTTATTACTTTTGGTTTTGACAGCCTTTGCCTTGCTAACGAGCCGTTATTTTCAAACGGAGCGAAAGAAACGGCTGCGAAAGCCACTGCAAAGGCCAAAAACGATGACAATATTTTTTTGAATTTCATATCTTCCCTCTTAAAAACAATCGGGATTTTTTAACAAATTTATACAGTGCATTAATGCGTTTGGGCATCAAATTCCTTTGCCATTTTAAGCAAGGTGTTTTTATCATTAAGCGATTTATCGTCGCTGACTTTTTCGACAAGATAATTAAGGGTGTCGGAAATTGATTTGCCGCTGATTCCGACGGAGATTAAATCGTTGCCGCGTATTTTTAAATCTGAAATTCGGTACGGGTCTGTGCTGTTGATAATTTCGATTGCTTTTTGCTTTATTCGCTCAAGTTCTTCGACCTCGTGTCCCGCAAATTCGAGATTATGGCTTTCCATATCGGCGATTTTGACATCGAGGAAGTCGAGTGTAGCGCTGTCGCCGAGGCGGCGAAGCCAATATTTTATGCTTTTTGAATCGAGATAAATTTTTTCATCGTGAACAGAAATGAGGGTGACAACCT
>ENA-UESI01000905-UESI01000905.1-human-gut-metagenome-genome-assembly--contig:-NODE-905-length-21561-cov-4.024018_pt1 | contig 21561 bp, 21 predicted proteins | sample MGYA00243005_ERZ508006 | MGnify/ENA primary metagenome ERZ508006 (study PRJEB26167, sample SAMN06115436) | human gut metagenome | host: Homo sapiens | place: China:Shandong | collected 2015-06-10... | reverse complement strand
CGCCCTTTTCCTCTCCAAACACGCAGGTAATGAAGCGGATACCGGGGCGCAGATATTTGGAAACGCAGACGCTGTACTCCTTGGAGGCCAGATTGATGATGCAGTCTGTTTCCGAAAAGATATGCTCCGCAAGTTGATTATTCCAATAGCTGTAAAGGTCTTTCGCTTCGCGGATTTTCAGCTTTGCCTGCATCTCCAGGCGGTAAGGCGTCACACCATCAAAGGGGCGCAGAACGCCGTAAAAGCCGGAGAGGATGCGCAGATGCACCTGTATGTAGTCATACTCCTTATTTGTGAAGACACCCGGAGCCATGTACTGATACTGGATGCCCTCATAGGCCAGCACTGCCGGGGTTAGATTGCGGCGCAGATCCCTCTGCCGCAGTCGCTCGATGTTCAGCGCGGCAATCTGGTCATTGCACTTCCAGTGCTTTTGCAGCTCCTCCGGGGACTTGCTCTGCAGTTCCCGGCAAAGCTCCTCGGTCTGATCCAGAAAGGCAGGCAAATCGCGGACAGGCAGGCTGTCCGTATCCACGTTCATCTTTTTAGCCGGAGAAATGATAATTTTCATAGGGTTTCATCCTTTGGGCACTGATAGCGGGGTTTACCTCGACTCCGTTTGCCATATTCAATGGCCTCGGTGGGACAGCCGCAGATGCAGGCCATGCAATGGGTGCAGTGCTTATCCCAAATAGGCTTGCCGTTGTTCAGACGGATGTTGTTCAGCGGACAGGCTTCCACGCAGGCTCCGCAGCCGATGCAGACATCGGTTGCGAAGAAAGCATCCGCTTTCACGTAGAATTTATAGAAGCCCTCGTTGATGGGGCCGCTTTTCAGCTTATCCAATAGGCCGACTTTGGGGGCAGGGAAATCCTTTCCCTGCCGAATCAGCTCGCCGCCCTGCTCCAATACAGGCTTGGCCTTAGACACGATGGCACGGGACTCCTCCTCGCCGGGGGCGTTGAACATGGCGATGTAGTTCTCCGGCATCACCACCTGCAAAATGCCTTTGTAATTCAGGCCGATCTCCCCACACAGCTGGGCGGCATACTGCCCGGCGTTGCCGATCTCACCGCCGCAGGTGAGGACGAAATAGGCATCCTTGCTGCCTGTCAGCTGGGCGCTACGGATATACTCCGAGAGCACATTGGCCATTCGCCATGCGTAGATGGGAGCCACAAACACCCAAGGACGGTCAGAGTGAAGGGTATCCTTCTCCCCTGCTTTCATGCGCTGTCCGGCATTCAGAAGCTCGTCATTCAGTTGTTTGGCCAGAAACTCCGCCGCAAAGCGGCTGTTTCCGGTTCCGGAAAAGTAAACGATCATAATTACTCCTCTACATCATAGAGCCAGGTGTTGATCCCGCCAAACTCATAGACATTGGTATAGCCAAGGTCTGCCAGGACCTGTGAGGCCGTTTTACTGCGGTTTCCGCTGCGGCAGTATACCAGAACCACCGTATCCAGATCGTCGATCACAGCGGCTGCTGCGTCCTTGGTAATGGTACCCACAGGCAGCAGAACGGCTTCGGGAATATGACCGGTGTCAAACTCGTCCTGTTCCCGGACATCCAAAACGATAACTTCCTGTGTGTCCATCATGTCCTTGGCTTCTTCCTGTGTGATTTGCTGATATGTGTTCTCCATGGTGGTTCCTCCGCATCCGCTTAATACCAACAGCATGGCTAAAATCAGAGTGAGTATGCGTTTCATGGCTTACTCCCCTGCCAGATATGCAAGGATTTCTGCGGCGTTGGTGTCGGGCTTGACCTTGGGCATTACCTTTTCGATGTTGCCCTGCTCGTCGATGATGAAGGTTGTCCGCACCACGCCCATGCTGACCTTGCCGTAGAGCTTCTTTTCCTGCCAGACACCGTAAGCCTGAATGGCCTGCAGTTCGGGATCAGAGAGCAGGACGAAGGGCAGATCATGCTTCTGTGCGAATTTCAGATGGGAGGCTACGCTGTCCTTACTGATACCGATGACCACCACATCCTTGGCCTTGAAACCCTCATAAGCGGCTGCAAAAGCGCACGCCTGACGGGTACAGCCGGGGGTGTTATCCTTGGGATAGAAATACAGGACAACCTTCTTGCCCACAAAATCGGATAGACTGACGGTGTTGCCGTCCTTGTCAGGCAGAGTAAATTCAGGGGCTTTTATACCAACTTCCAGCATAATGTTTCCTCCATTTCAGGGCTGATATGTCCAGCCACAATCGTTGTGATAGATCATGAGTCGAGTCTGTCCGCCGTCGATGCAGATATTCTCGCCGGTGATAAAGCCTGCCTTGTCCGAACACAGGAACAACACCATATTGGCAATGTCCAGGGGATTGCCTACTCGGCCCGCAGGCTGCTGCACGGCGTCTGGGCCTTCGTAGACTGTATAATCGGTGTCGATCCAGCCGGGTGAGATGGAGTTGACCCGTACCTTGCCACCAAAGCTCACCGCCAGTGCGTGAGTCAAAGCGGAGATACCGCCTTTGGCAGCCGCATAGCTCTCGCTCTGGGGTTGACTCATACGGTCACGGCTGGAGGAAATATTGATGATGCTGGCTCCGGGAGCGAAATGAGGCATAAACAGCTGGGTCAGCAGGAATGCCGAGGAAACCCCCACCCGGAGAGCATAATTGAATTCCTCATAGGTGCATTCGTTGATGCCCTTGAACAGGGGCGGCGCGTTGTTGATCAGGCAGTCCACCCTGCCATGTTCTGTGATCACTTTCTCTGCAAACCGGCGCAGCGTTGCTTCGTCACCAATGTCCCCTACAAAATAAGGGTTGTCTGCAATGTCGATGATGCAGACCTTAGCGCCAGCTTTCTCAAATTCCTCCCGGATACACTTTCCGATACCGCCGGCACCGCCGGTAATGACGACTACTTTATCCTGAAACATGGTTATTCCTCCGTTTTGATTGCCACTTTGATGACGCCATCCAGCCGATTCTCAAAGATGCGGTATGCTTCTTCGATATCCTTCAGCGCATAGGTGTGGGTGAGCAGCGGCGTGGTATCGATCTTCCCTTCCGCGATCAATTCCAGCGTTTCGGCGCAGTTGCAACCGTCCACGCCGCCGGTTTTGAAGGTCAGGTTTTTGCCGTACATTTCAGGCAGAGGCAGTATCTGCGGCCCATCATACAGGGCAACTACTGTCACAATGGCGTTAGGACGGGCGCACTCCCAAGCCATGCGGAAGGTCTCCTCGCTGCCGGCTACCTCCAGCACCACATCCGCGCCGCCGTGGTCGCTGTACGCCTGCACCAGATCAGCAACCTGCTCCGGTCCGACGGTCAAAACATCCGGATAGTGGTCACAGACGAACTTCAACCGCTCGGCGTCCCGAGCGCATACAATAATACGGCGAGGATTCTTTAATAGCACACATTGTAAAGTGCAGATACCTGTCGGGCCTGCGCCGATAATCAGCACCGTATCCTGTGGCTTGATCTCAGAAATCTGTGCTGCCCAATAGCCGGTGGCCAACACATCGCCTACCAGAAGGGCCTGCTCGTCCGTCACGGTATCAGGAATCTTATTCAGTCCTTGATCTGCATAAGGTACGCGGACATACTCGGCCTGTCCCCCGTCAATCCGGCACCCCAATGCCCAACCGCCGTTGGGATCGGTGCAGTTGTTCACCCATCCGTTCTGACAGAAGAAGCACTCACCGCAGAAGGTCTCCACATTCACCGTTACCCGGTCGCCGGGCTTGATGGTAGTGACCGCCGCGCCGACTTCTTCCACGATGCCCACCATCTCGTGACCGACGGTGATACCGGGGACCGCTCTTGGAACAGAGCCGTGCTTGATGTGGAGGTCACTGGTGCAGATGCTGCCCAGCGTGACTCGCACGATGGCGTCCCGCTCATGGAGCAGAACGGGCTTTAGCTTGTCCTGTAATTCAAATTTTCCGTGTTCTACATAAGTATAAGCGAGCATAAAAGAAATTCCTTTCGTCTTTGCAACTTTTTATGCCACATCTTTGTAACGAGTATATACATATTCGTAGATTCTCTGTCGATATCCAGAGATACTTAGTTCATCATAACATTCAGGAAGTTCGTTCCACAGGGTATCCCGAATCAGATTGTCAATGGTTGCCTTGGTTTCCTGCTTATCGGTCCAATGGTCGAGTTCTGCAATCTTAGTCTTGACTTTCTGGAGAAGGTCAACGGCTACCTGCTTGATTTTCTGGATATCCTGCTTCGAGAGGTTTTCGGAGAACAACATATCATAGAGAGACAATTCTTCATCGCTGGAGAAGCCCTCGCGAACATACCGTTGCTCCTCTTGGTCCATGTCCTTGACCAGCTGCATCAGTTCATCAAAAGTTTTCTCAATCGTTGCTCTGTCCTGCTGACTGTTGTAATCTTCAATGATTTCCTGATACCGTTCATGATACTTGATACGGTCGGGGTTGTTGAACAGCAAGGCATCGAGCCGGACACGAATTAGGTCTTCCAGATCCTTCATAACCAGATTCTTTTTCTTCGCCCTGGCAAATTCCCGCCTGAGCAAATCGAAATCGATTTGGCTGATATCGAACTGTCGGGACGGTGTGATGCCCTGCGCAGCCTGCTCGATATGAACATACTCACTGATGATGTTGTTGATCTCTACCATCAGGTCAACATTGGCTACCGTCTTACGCTTTTTCTGCAGTTCACCATAGATGGCAGCAATTGCCTCATACTGCTTTCGGACATCCAACTCGATATCTTCCCGGTTGGTATACTTCATCAGGCGGATGAGTTCGGAGGCATAGGTTTGGAAGGTTTTCTTCTCCTCGATGCTGGAGGATACCGCATTTGCCGCAGTCTGCAGCAGCGCCAGCTTTTCGAAATCCCGGGCATTGATCAATGCTCGCAAGTCGAAACCGTACCCATCCAGAAACGCCTCCGCTGCAGCAATGGTTTCCAGAATACGGGCAATCAGTTTATCCTTATCGACGGTAGGATCGGAACCACCGTTTCCGGTGACGTTAGCTGTATAGTCAGCAAGAGCTTTCCGCAAAGCCTTGACAATGCCAATGTAATCGACAATCAGGCCATTACTCTTGCCCTCTGCCAGACGGTTAGCGCGGGCAATCGTCTGCATTAGAGTATGAGCTTTCAAGGGCTTGTCCAGATACAGGCAGGACAGGCACTTCACATCAAAGCCGGTGAGCCACATGGCGCAGACAAAGACGATGCGTAGCGGGTTGCTCTTGTCTTTGAACTCCTTGTCCAACTCCCGCTTTTCCATCTTTGTCCGGTGCGTTTTGATATCCAGATCCCATTTTTTGAAGGTCTGAATCTCATTCTGCTCCTGGCTGATGACCACAGCCATCTCCGTTTCCTGCATCCATTGCAGTTTGCGTTCCAGTTCCTGTGCTTCCTGCTGGGTGGCGTGTTTGATCTGAATTTTCAACGCATCAATTTCAGCCGCCCAATACTTCTGCACTAGATCATACATCCGAACGCAAGTCACCTTGTTCAGGCAAACGAACATGGCCTTTCCGCTGGTCCACAGATCAGAGTAGTGACCAACAAAATCGCGGGCGATGGACTCTAAACGAGGAGCCGCGGTCAGCAGATGTATTTCCTTGGCGAACTCCGCTTCCAGCTTGTCCTGTTGGTCAACATCCAGATCGGCCTGTTCAATAGCATCCAGAATCCGGTCGGTGATTTCGGGATTGTCTTTGATATCCAAAATCTTCTCACCACGATTTTCATAGTATAGCGGCACCGTTGCGCCGTCATCCACAGCACGCTTGAAGTCATACACGGATATGTAGCCGCCGAAGGTGCGCTCTGTGATGTTGTCGCTGGACAGCAGCGGCGTGCCGGTAAATCCAATACGGGCCGCCGTGGGCAACAGTCGGACCATGTTATCCGCAAAGATGCCGTACTGGCTGCGGTGTGCCTCATCCGACATAATGATGATATCGTGGTCAGGATAAATCGGTTCCACATCGGTTTTATTGAACTTCTGAATCAGCGTGAAGATGAAGCTGGGATTGCCCTTTAGCTTGTCGATCAGGTCTGTACCGCTGGAAGCGATGAACTGGCTGGCTTTCGTTTTGCCGAGAATACCGCAGTTCTCAAAGGTATCGCTGATTTGGGTGTTCAGTTCCTCCCGGTCGGTCAAGATCACGATGGTGGGCGAACCGGAGAATTTACGGCGGATCTTCTGAGCCAGAAATACCATAGAGTAGCTTTTGCCGCTGCCCTGGGTGTGCCAGAATACGCCCAGCTTGCCGTTATTCAGCTTTCGGGCTTCATACGCCTTAACCGCCTCATTGACACCGAGATACTGGTGGTTGCGGGCAAGGATCTTTGCCGTATGCCCACCGGAATGGTCAAAGAGAATGAAATTTTCCAGTAGATCAAGGAAGTTTTCCTTTTTGCAGATGCCGCGCAGCATAGTCTCCAGAGCCACGCTGCCTTGCTCCTGTTCGGACAGACGCTTCCATTCGTGGAAGAATTCATACTTGCTGCCCAACGTGCCTACCTTGGCTTCCGTTCCGTTGGAGAGGATCAGGAAAGCATTGTAGTAGAACAGGTGGGGAATGGTGTCCTGATAGTCGGTATAGTTGTTGGTGTATGCATCCTGCACATCTACGGTGTTCTTCTTCAGTTCGATGAACAGCAGAGGGATACCGTTGACAAAACCGACAATATCCGTACGGCGACGGTACAGATCACCGTGGATCTTCAGCTCCTTAATGGCGAGGAAGTGGTTGTTTCTGGGGTCTTTGAAGTCGATGACGGCGGCGTGCTTGCTTTCCGTTTTGCCTCCGGGTTTCTTCACGGTGACGGGGATACCGTCACGAATGAGGAAATATTTTTCCTCGTTGATCTGCAGCAAAGAAGATGTGGACAGGCGGTGCTCCAAGGTGCGCTGAGCCTCGTCCATTTGGGCAGGGGTGATCCACGGATTCAGGCGCAGCAGAGCCTCCCGAAAATACCGGGTCAGCAGGATATCCTTATAGCTTTTACGGCCAAACGTGCCGTTTTCGCCCAATTGCTCAGTATTGTAGGCAAAAGCTACATCCCAGCCAAGCTCGTTATGGAGCAGATGACCAGCACTTTCCTGCACAAGTATGTTTTCGGAATAGTCATAGCTCATATTGTTGCCTCCTATCGGCTGTACCAAGATAATTCACAAAAGCGATCCATACCATTATGTCTATTGGGTGGCACATGGTTTCTCAGCCAGTATTCTAAATAATTATCAAAACAGTTTAGACAAAGTTCTTTAACAAAACTGGTTGGGAAAAGTAATTGCCAGACCTCATCACTGACAATTCCAGTTTGGGTGACATACTGTCTGGAGCAGTTGATGTAGTACGGCTCGTGCGCGTTTTGATTTAACGACATATGCGGGGCCGAAAACTCATGTGATAAGCGGCAACGCATACGGTACAGTAAGTCAACATATCGGTGCTCAGTCGCTTTTTTGCTTGCGTACTCCTCGCCTTTTGCTTCGGTTATTGCTGCATTCAGCGTATCCGCCTTTTCTCGAACAATGCCAGATTTCGGATAATATACGCCACCGTTTTCCAAATCCTCCAAATTGACTGCTGTAGAAATTATATCCTCGACTCGGTAATAGAGTGTAACCGGGTCTGTGAGTTCGAGAAAATCATATTTGTTTTGGAATTCAAGTACGAACTTGGTAAATGTACCCTGAAGACTTTTGGTTGGGAAATCATAGTGTTCCTGCGCCATCATCTCAATTATCGAGAAATATGTTAAAAGCTTGATTTCTTTAACCTCTGTTTCTTCGACCGCATCCATCGCCTTGCTGATCCATTCGCGCCACGAATTTACAGAGTATTCAACGTAATCAAAAGTCTCATTTTCTAACAGAATTTCCATATCCCAAACCCTGTTGTCAGACATATTTACACCTCAATCTCTCTGTTTGTCAGTTCGCCGGACGAACAAACGGTGTTTTCAGCACAAAGGCAATTTTAAAGTAGCGGTAGCCAATGACATCAACTTCCAAGTTGATTAGTTGAGAATTTTAATAAATTTCCAGTATTTCAAGATATAATTCTGCACTGTTATATCGCCAACCATTATATCTCTATGGAAATTACCTGTCCACGCATCTCCTTTGAATCCAAGAATCATTCTGTAGCTTCCCAAGAGAAGCCCCCAGAGGTCATTGACATGAATATGTGTCCTGTTTCGACCGCCTTCTTGATGTAGGTAGATAGATTCGTCCTCTATAGGTTTATACTTATCACTCAGTATGGCCAGTCCAGTTAAAACCTGAGCTGTTGAAGAAAAAAGGCGATCTGGCGTTGCCGGTTCCAAAGTGAACAAGTTATGAATGCTAAAATTGTTCTTGGCAAAGACTACATTTAGACCATATTCCTTAAGTAAAGTGAGAAATAGTTCAATACATAAAATCGCCGCATCGCACTTTTCACCTGTTGGGTTCAGTAAACGGTGAGCCAGATAACTCTTCTCAACTATTGCCTTACAGGTTCGGATATCAATTCCCTTCAAAATAGTTGTGCACACATCATCAACATCTAGATCTCTCGATTTGTCATATGTGAAGCTGTCAAAATATTGCTCATATACTTTTTTGACTTCGTCAGAAACTTCTCCAACAGATAGCTTCAGTTCAAAATCTATAAATTTCGCAAGATATCGTCGGACACTTACCTCTTCGCCATAGATGCCCCTAATTGTATTTTCAAGTTGTCGCCTGTCTACTGCCAGCACCACTTGAACATTTGGGATGCTATCAAAGATATGGTGTAGGCGCTCTAAAACCTTGATTGTATATTCTGGCAAGCACCGGTCAAGTTCATCGACGACCAGAATTACAGTCTGCTCCTGTGCAAGGCTCTTTATTGTATCTGACAACTTCTGTAAAGTTTTTTTGAAATCAAAATACGAATCATAGTTATGGTTTTTTGCTATTTGCTCTGTAGCCGTTTCGTTGCCGGTCTTTATGATTTCCGCAATCTCTTTAAGATTGACACCTGTCTCCTCCTCGATAACCGTACATGCTTTCCCCCACATACTGATTCCGATGGCTTTTAATGTGGCAACGAATAGTTCTTTCTTATCCGCTGGAAGTAGGTGGACTTGCTCATCGATTTGATCTAAGGTGGCAGCAACAATTGCAATTAAAGGCTCCTCATAGTAATCGTATTGCCAGCAATTATAGTGAAACACAAGATACTTGCTAAGTGTAGTGCCTTCCTTACCATAAGAACGGATCCTTTTTTCAAAAGCGTCCAAAACATAGGTCTTTCCGACACCCCACTCACCGTTGATTGCATAGCAGGCATTTTCGCTATTTGCAGATAAAGCCTCAGTAAGATCGACTAATTGCTCAATAAATTCCTACCTATTCAGCAGATCAACATTTGTACTACCCTCTGTGGCTACCGTAATGAGGGGATATTCCACTGTTGCCAACATTGTTTCACCTCGGTTTTTTTAATTATTTCTGCGGTTTTGGAGGCGGGGGAGTTGACGGCCTGCGATATGTAGGTGTCTGCGCTCCATTACGATAATCAAAATCGGTACTCGGTTTCGGTGGCGGTGGGGTACCATTAGGTTTGTTTGTATTATTGCTCATCTCTCTACCTCATTCAAAGTATTTAAAATACTCTTCGGTCTTTTCGTCTGCCTGCAGCCTCAATGTATCAATATCGGGCAGCGAATCGTCTTTGAAATAATGTCGTTTGATTTCCGCTTGCTTTTTATCGTATTTTTGGATTGTTTCTTGAATCTTTTGGTTTGACATTTTCAAATTCTGAATGGAACGCCAGTCGTTCTCCATTTCAAGGTATACTGGCTCTAATTCGGCAAGCATTTCCCTCAATTCAAGTTTCCTTGATTCATAAGGGAATTTTTCTGAAACTGCAGAAACAACTTGAGATGCCAAAATTATAATTGCACAGATCATCCCAACCATTGCGATAGAGCCCCATGTCATCCAAGCGCCAGTTGCTAAGGTCGTAATTCCAATGATGGCATATTTTATCCGTCTGCTGATTTTTACATAACCGTCGAAATGGAGTCCATAATAAATCAGATCAAACTTCGACTGCTGAAGTTTTCGCCAAAAAGTGTTATAAAGCTGCATATCCAACGCTTCATTTACAGTTTTCCCCATATTACACCTCGATTTCTCCGCGCATCAGTTTGGGGAGCAGGCGGTCACGGGCTTCAGTCAATGCATGATTTTGGAATGCCAATGCCTTGATTCTTCGGGTAACCGTCCAAATATAGTTTTCAAACTGTTTCCGAACATTCTCTTCAGGAATTAACACTGGGTACTTGTCCATTTGTTTCCAGTCGGCACGAGGCATTTTAGCGCCTTCTTTACAGGTCTGATAGGTGTAGTCCACAAATGCCTTATCAAATACAGTCATCAGAAGCAATCCCCACAAGCCTTCCTTTGCTACCATAACGAAGCTATCTGTAGACACAACACCGCTATTGAGCGCAAAACCGACTTTATGGAAATATGGTCTGATTTTTCCGAAGATAATGTCGTCTTCGTTATACCTGAATTTATTGCTGGTAACATCCTCTGCTATTCCCCAATTTGAAAGGCAGAAATCAACACGCGGCATGTGCTCTAAACCAATGTACGGGGTCTCGGAATCAATTTTACTCGCTGGTACAGTTTCTTTTTTCAAATCACATATGCCGCCCACAGTACTTACTGTCCACCCATTTGGGACACCATCCACGATGGGTGTGGTTTCGTGGCCAGGGAAGCGCAGATCCACAAACCACTCTTTATATAGCCGCTGCGCCGCTTCCTCTAACAACTTGATCTGCTTCTGGTTGTTTTCGATCAGGTTATCATAGGCAGAAAGGACATCTACAATTCGTCGCTGTTCTTCCAACGGAGGAAGAATAACTTGAAGTTCTTGCAGATCACTACCTCGGATACCCGCCTGTGCGCACTGCGACACAATTGACTTCATTGGCGATAGCGGTGACTTGAAATAGTAATAATAAAACATCGGCAATGCGAGTGTTTTATCGAGTCTTACACGGATCAGATGAGATTCAAAAACCGTTAACGGAGATACTTCCATTACGATACTACATTTGCCAGCGCCCTCAAGAACCAAGGATTGTCTTGCGAACAACAAATCTCCACATTCAACCTTTGCGTTTATCTTTTCGGACTCCTTAAGAGGCACAAGTTCCATGGGAATGTCGTAAATCCGATCATTGGCAAATAGTTCGCCCATGTTGATCATTTTGTAGCCGGAACCTCTTACCTTGCTTGGTTTTGTTAATCCATTTCTTGATTCGACAACATACAAATCACCGAATCGTACTGTATCCCAACTCATAGCCTCATCTCCTTCATATTCTTGGAGATGGTCTGCATCAGTTCATTGGACTCCGCTTGCAAAGCCAGCAGTTCGCGGTGGATCTCGCCCATGCGTTGAGAAAAGTCCACGCCGTCCACTGCGACAGGTGCTACACCAACATAAGCGCCGGGGGTCAGGGAATAATTCTTTTCCTTGATTTCAGCACGGCTTGCTACCTTACACAGGCCAGGGATGTCATCATATTTGCCCTCGCCGAATTTTTCATAGAGCCAGACTGCTTCTTTGGCAATGGTCAGGATTTCCTCCAGAGCGGAGATCTTCTCATCGTATTCTGCTTGAACCTTCTTTTTCTCCCGCTTTGCCGCGTCCCCCACAGATTTCTTTGCTTCGGCACGAAGCGCCGCGATCTCCCCGGTAAGCAGCGCCGCCTTTTCCGCAAAGGGCAGTTCACAGCCCAAAACGGTCTGATACTCTTTCAACAGGTTGTGATACTTGTCCACCTCGCCACGATACAGCCACACGATGGCATTCAGATTTTTGAGTTGCCACTCACTCCACTCGTTCAAGGTGCGATCCACCACGGTATAGTAATTCCGGGCATCAAGGAACAGCACCTTGTCCTGTATTGCTTCCGGCTTGCCCTTATCGAAGAACCACAGGGAACAGGGCAGGCTCTTGGTGTAGAAAAAGTTGTTGCCCACGCTGACCATCACGTCCACATGGCCGGTTTTGACCAACTCTTCGCGGATATCACGATCCTTGCCGGAACTATCGGTGGCAGAGGATGCCATGACAAAGCCCGCACGGCCATTCTCGTTCAGGTAGGAGTAGAAATAGGAGATCCATAGGTAGTTGGCGTTGCCGAATTCCTTCTTGGCGTTGACCGAGGGCAAACCAAAGGGCAGACGGCCCGCGCTCTGGGCAGATTCGGAGTTGACCTTGTCCACATTGAAGGGCGGGTTGGCCATGACATAGTCACAGCATCCATCCAGATTGTGGGCGTCGTGGTAGAAGGTGTTGGCCTCGTCACCGGACTTGATGACACCGGTGAGTCCGTGGACGGCCATATTCATCAGGCAAAGCTGGGCGTTGTACTCCACCTTTTCCTGACCGTAGAAGGTCATGGTGGAGTTGGCCTCCATCCCGGTAGCATTGACAAAATCGCCGGTCTGGACAAACATACCGCCACTGCCGCAGGCCGGGTCCAGCAGAACGCCGCCGGAGGGTTCCAGCACATTGACGATCATCTTGACCAGAGATTTGGGCGTGAAGAACACACCATCGTCTTGGGCGATGTTCTTGGCAAATTTATTGAGGAAGTATTCGTAGATGCGACCAATGATGTCGCCGCCTACTTCGTCCAGTGCGCTGTTGTTGAAGATGCGCAGCAGTTCACTCAGCAGTTCGTCAGAGAACATGGTATAGTCTTTGGGAAGCACGCCGGTGAGTTGTTCAGACTGAGCCTCTACCAGTTCCATGGCGTTGTTGACTACCTCACCCAAACTGTTCATGGTATGGCCACTCTGGTTGGTCAGGCCTGCGGATGCGATATCGGCGGGGAGATTGACCAGATATTCATACTGCGCTTCCTTGGGCAGGAACAGCGCACTCTTGGAGGCAAAGTCGCTGGCTTCCACGGGCAGCACACGGCCACCGCGCATGGGGCGATTCTTCAAAATCTCCGCTTCCACCATTTTGAAGCGGCTGTATGCGTAGCGTAGGAAAATCAGACCCAACACGGGCATACAGTATTGGTTCGAGGTCAGTTTGGATCCAGCGCGGAGCAAGTCGGCGGACTCCCACAGCTCAGCTTCTAATTTTCGAATATTAATCACAGTTATCTCTCCTCAAGCGCTCTAACGTATTTTCCACTTTTTACTCGTGCATCCTTCGGCTTCTCAGCATCTGCCGGGATGGCCCAGACATAGCCCATCCGGGACGCGCCGGGGATGCGCTCCTGCTTACAGAGCACCTGAATACGGCGGGGCGAGATCCCCCACTTTTCTGCCGCCTGTGAGATAGACATATATTCCATATGGTTCCTCCCCTTCTGAAAAGCAAAAAAGCCCTACGTTTCCGTAGGGCTTTCAAAATGCGGATTCAGCCAGTTGAATTGGCCCTCGTTCCCACTTTAATTGATAGAATCATTATAGTCCGAGGAGCGAACAATGTCAATATTTCACCATTGCTTGACATGATCAAAGATCTCGCTGATTTCTTTCAAAGCCTCGGTGATTTTCTCAGTGTCCATTTGCCCGGTATAGTGAGCATGACGGGCAAGTTGGTTCAGGTTATTTCCTATGCCGGACAGCAGACTAATCAGTTTGATCCACTCCTGAGTTGGTGCCTCTCTTACGTCCCGCCCTTCAATCAACGCTCGAAGATAAGGCTCCCGGCGTAATCCACTCTTTTTAACGTTGGCATCCAGATGGGCAAATTCCTCCATAGTAAGCCATACATAAATGCGCTTTTTCTCTTGCTTCTGAATGTGCCGCTTTTGTTCTTTTCTTATGTGCTCTCTCCTTTTGCAATCGGGGATTTTAAGGGGACGCCCTTAACAAGCGCATTTTGTCACCAAAATGCTATGCTTGCGAGTTCAGCGGTGTATAGCACCGCTATCACTTCACCTTACCGAAAAAGAATTGGGTCCTCCCTCTCCTCTGCCCTCCACTTCTCCAGCAAAACCATCCGGAGATAGGCAGCACGCCCCAGTCCGCAAAGGGCTGAACTCTTGGTAAGTCGTGTGTATTCCGTATCCGAGAGCCGCAGGTTGATCTGCCGGGCGCGGGGTTCTGGGATATTTCTTGCTTCGGTTTCTTCCCTTGTTTTCATTTGGGTTTCTCCTTATTTCTTTTTCGGCCAGGTAGTATATCGTTACTACTCTTTTAAGGCTAATTCCTATCAGTCTTATTGGCATCTGAATTTCGGAGTTCCTGACATCCGAAAATCGGATTTCCGGAGATCTGATTTTCAGACTTCAGGGATTTTGAGAAAAGAAAGTGAATACAGTCGATCCGGTTTGCATAGCCCCTGTCTGACTCTATGCAGCAGATGATGACGCTCTAAGTCCGCCAACAGCTTGCCTGCTTTTTCGTGGCCGCAGCCCAAGTCCTCCATGATGTTTTCTATCGTATAGTAGATATAAATCCGCCTCTGCTTATCCATCCATTCATTCTTTTTAGATAAGGACATTCTGTCGATCAAAAGTCCGTACAGTAATTTCGCTTCACAGGATAGGCTTTTGAAACGTTTGTCGGTGATTAAGAGTTTCGGGATACGGTAGAACGAAAAGAACTCTGACTGATCGCCATAGAAAAAATCCATGCATCGTCCTCCTAACAAAAAGCAGCGGAGAACAGGCTTTTTACCTGTTCTCCGCTGCTTGATAATGATATGTTTTTACTCTCGTTTGCAGGCCCGTGCCTCCTCGGCTTCGGCAAAGGAATACGGGCTGCGGGTGGTTTCTCTGGCAATTCCCGCGGCCAGTTGAAAGCCTGCTACGAAGCTCTCCAAAGATACTGCATCGCAGTACGCGTTTGTACTGTCCATGAGCCGCAAAAGCTGTTTGCGCTGATACTTGGGCAGCATATCCCGAAGTCTTCGGTACAACTTTTCGGAGGTTTCGTCCTCTGATTCTCTCAGACAGAACTGTGCCCAGAGGGCCATCATATAGTCGTACTTCCTCATTAGGGTTCCTCCCGGAAGAACTCTCGGGCGGCGCTTTTGATGTTGTTCATAGCCCCTACCCATGCCATAGGATCACGCTCTTTCAAGTCCTCGTCAATGCCCTGCGCATTTGCTATCTGCTGAATAATTAGGTCCAGAAGATCTTCTTCCGTGTTCTCCGGCTCGGGAGGCAGCAGGCAGGGATAATACTGCTCACCGCACAGCTTGTACCAAATGCCGTTTCGAAAAATCTCAGGTTCTAATGGTTCCATACACTTCGCCCCTTTCTGCTTTCATTGTAAGGTGCGCACCTGTATAGCGCCAGTGTACGAAATTATCGTTCCTGCCCACGGTGCTTGCTGCGGTAGCGGTCCTCCAACAGCTTCAGGATGGCTTTTTCCATCTGCTGCGTGCTGTAATGGCTGGGAAAATACTTTTTCAGCGACTCCGTTTTGATGCGGATCTGTTCCTTTTGATTGGGCTTTTCCTCGGAAAGGATGGCGAAGATCGCCTCGGGAGTCAGCTTTGCCATACGGGACAGTTGCTTCATACGGATGGCTTGGGATAGGGACGGCGTAGCGTCCTCCTGTTCGATCAAGTCCCACAGTTCCGCCTGCTCTTCCTTCGTCAGATAAGACAGTTCTACGGCAGGAGAAAAAGCGATGCGGCCCTCGTCCACCAGTTTCAGAAGCGGTGGGACAAGGTTTGTAAGGCGGATATAGCGTTGAATGGTTCTGCCACTCTCCCCTGACATTTCTCCGACAACATCTGCACTTTCGAAATTCCCGACAAGTTGTCGGGGATTTACTTTGCGCGGTCTGCCTGCTGATCTACGTATAGCCTCCAGCTTCATCTTATAGGCAAACGCCTTCTCGCTGGGCAGCAGATGCTCTCGTTGCAGGTTGCTGTCCACCATCAGGATCACCGATTCATCGTCGGACATCTCCCGCACCAGCACCGGAACGGCCGCCAGCCCCAGTTTAGAAGCCGCCAGACGCCGCCGGTGACCGCTGACTAACTCGTACCCCTCCCCTTTTGGACGGGCCAGCAGGGGCGATAACACGCCGTAGCAACGGATGCTCTCCATCAGTTCCTCCATCGATTCGTCCTCCCGCACCTGAAAGGGATGTTTTGCAAAAGGCGTCAGCTTGTCCGGTGAAAGCAGTTGCACAAACTCCTTCACAGCCACCTACCTCCTTCCGGAAGCGCCACCAGCACGTCTACCTGATAGTGCCTGTCCCATCTACGGCGGTGATCGTCCAGCTCCAGTTCACACAACCACCCCGGTTTTCGCACATTCGCCGTTTCGACGCTGTTTGACGCCGCAAAGCCTTGCGGCGCAATAATTTTGGACGCGCCCCTCCATTGCCCCTCCACAGCAGGTACTGAGGAATTAGGGCACCTGGAGATGATTGGTGCGATTGTACACCAGCTCACCCGAAATCTGACTGAGGAACAGATCCGCACTGCGGGCTTTGACACCTATTTTGTAGACCGGACTGCCGGTGTTTATCCCACTGCTGCGTCTGGCTTCCCCTGGAGCGCCGCCAGCATGGCGGTGAAGGGCGACCTGATCGCCGACCTTACAGAAGATCTGGCGGCAGAGCAAAAGGCTCGAGTCACCTATGATAATATCTTGCGCCTCTCCGATGATCCGGATGTAAACGATGTCATCAAATTTCTCAGGGCCAGAGAGATCGTCCACTTCCAGCGGTTTGGCGAAGGTCTGCGACTGGCCAAGGATAAAATGGACGAGAAAAACGTCTATTTTGTCAACCCCTCTTTCGACAAATAACAAAAGTGCCGTGGCTGTTGCCACGGCACTTTATTTTATTCCAGCATCCGGGCAAACTCTTCTTCTGTCAGCACCGGAATTCCAAGCTCCTGCGCCTTTTGCAGTTTGCTGCCCGCAGCCTCACCCGCCACTACATAGGTGGTCTTTTTACTGACAGAGCCAGCGGCTTTTCCCCCCCGCTTCTCAATCAAATCCTCTGCCATTTTGCGGTCAAACTGCGTAAGAGTCCCCGTGAGTACAAACGTCATGCCAGAAAAACGCTGGTCTACCAGCTCTGTTGTGCTCTTCATATTGACGCCCGCCTCTCTCAGTCGGCGAATCAGATCCTGTGCCTGGGGCTGCGCCAAATACTCCACAATACACTGTGCCGTCACTGCACCTACGTCGTTGATCTCTGTCAGCTCTTCCACGGTAGCGGCGGAAAGCGCGTCAAAGGTTTTGAAATGCAAAGCCAAAACCTTGGCAGCCTTCTCTCCCACCTGCCGAATGCCAAGACCATAGATCAGTCGGCTGAGATCGTTGGAGCGGGAATTTGCTATCGCACGGATCAGATTTTCAGCAGACTTCTTTCCCATCCGGTCCAGCTTAGCGATCTCCGGAGCTTGGAGGCCATACAGATCCGCCGCAGTATGCACCAGATCGTTTTCTACCAGCTGCTGCACCACTGCGGGGCCAAGCCCCTCAATATCCATCGCATCCCGACTGGCAAAATGCGTAAGATTTCTCAGAAGCTGGGCCGGGCACTCTGCGCCGGTACACCGTAGAGCCACTCCATCCTCATCCTGGACCACCTGTGCTCCGCAGACAGGGCAAACCCTGGGGAGCGTGTAAGGGACTGTACCGCTAGGCCGTCTTTCAAAGAGCACTTCGACGATTTCCGGAATGATCTCCCCAGCCTTCTGCACCACGACAGTATCGCCGATACGGATATCCTTCTCCGCAATATAGTTCTGATTGTGAAGCGTCGCACTTGTGACCGTGGTTCCCGCTAAACGTACCGGTGTCAGCTGTGCCTTTGGTGTTAGGACTCCGGTGCGGCCCACCTGGACGGCAATATCTAAAACCTGAGCGTTTTTTTTCTCCGGCGGATATTTAAAGGCCACCGCCCACTTGGGGCACTTCGCAGTAGAGCCAAGTATTCCACGTTCTATCAAGGAATTAACCTTAATAACCGCTCCGTCAATGTCAAAGGGGTACTCCAGTCGTTGGTCGTTGATGCGGTCAATCTCTGCCTGAACCTCCGCTGTCTTTGAGAGAACCTTGTAGGGAATGACTTTGAATCTCTGAGTAGTAAGATATTCCAGTGTTTCCGCGTGGGTGGAGAACTCTCTCCCCTCTGCCAGCTGAAGATTAAAAATCTGAATATCTAACCGTCGCTCCGCGCAGACCTTGGGATTCAACTGACGCAGGGAACCTGCCGCCGCATTTCTGGGATTGGCCATCAGTGCTTTCCCCTCCAACTCGCGGCGGGTGTTAATCTGCTCAAATACCGAACGAGACATGAAAACTTCACCCCGGACAATGAGTCGCGGCAGCCGCTCCGGCAAAACCATGGGGATAGAGCGAATGGTCTTAAGGTTTTCCGTTACATCCTCACCGACACGTCCATCGCCCCGGGTTGCGCCCTGATAAAAGACCCCATCCCTATACTCTAGTGCAACAGAGAGTCCATCCACTTTCGGCTCCACGGAATAGATCGCGCGATCACCCAGGGCCTCTTCCATGCGCTGGCAGAAATCAGTGACTTCACCGGCATCAAAGACATCTTGCAGGCTCTCCAGAGGTACCTCGTGGGTATAGGTGGAAAAGCCTTTCAGCAGCTTTCCGCCAATGCGCTGGGTCGGAGAATCCGGAGTGACCTCCTCTGGGTGCTGAGATTCCAGCTCCTCCAATTCCCGGTTGAGCAGGTCGTACTCCCGATCGCTCATAGTGGGTGCATCCAATACATAATATCGATACCCGTTTTCATTCAAAATATCTCGCAGTTGCTTGATTCTCTCGCGGTAGTCCATGATATCTGCCTTTCGTATCAGTTCTTGTTTAAAATATAGTCTTTTGTATCCTCCAAATAGGTGTCAGACTCTGTTGTGAACGAGGTATAGGTATCCGGTACCGCACCAACGATGACAGTCTCAGCTACAATGAAGGAGTTGGATACCTCTGTTGCAGTGGTGAAACCAGGCAGCAAAATACTCACAGATACATCAACTGTTAATATGATCTGGTGCTTAGTCTGGTTGATGCCGGCAGAGGTGAACGCATTGTGAAAGTTGGCCTCTGATGATCCAACGGACTCCATTCTGACTGTAATACGGGGACCGCGTCCAGCTAAAAGCGCAGAACCAGTCAGACTTCCGATGGGTATGGATAAATCTCTTGTGGATACATGATCAATCCGGTTCAAAACTGTATGAAGAATTTCTGCCTGCAGGTGGTTGAACGCTGCCATATTACTGTGGACAGCGGTAATTTTCCCCTCATTATCCTTTTCAAATGTCACAAGCCCGTCATACTGCAATTCTCCGTTCTCAATAGCCTCATAAACTGCCTCCGACACAATGCTCGTCACGGCATTAGAGACCTTTGTGGTTGCTAAGCTGCTCAAAAGAGGCCGCATCTGAACAGCGGCAACCAGTAGTAACGCTACAATTCCAGATATAGCAAAAAGCAGAAGAACTCTCAGCAGATTCCTCCGATCCGTATGGCGGCGGTAATAGAAAAAGCCGGGACGCATGGGTTCCACCTCCCTCCCGCATCTTATGCGGCGGAGGGTTGGCCTTATGGCAGTTGGTTGACAATGTTCTTAAAAGTCTTGCCTCGGTCCATGAAGTTGGCAAAGCGATCAAAGGAGGTACTGGCTGGAGAGAGGATCACCACATCCCCCTCCCTGGAATGGCTGTCTGCCAAGGAGACTGCCTCTTGATAGTCCTCTACATCCAAAATTTCCAGCCCATTATAGTTGGCGGCCTGTTCCACGGATTGGCGGATGACTCCTGCAGTGGCACCGCACAGCAGCAACAGCTTTACTCTCTCGTTGATCACAGGCCCCAGGCTCTCATAAGAGATGCCTTTGTCCTTACCACCAGCAATCAGAATCACCTTTTGATGGAAAGAGTTCAGTCCGGCAATGGTACGACTGGGGCTGGAGGCAATGGAGTCATTATACCAGCGGACACCCTTGCGTGTACGAATCAGTTCAATCCGGTGCTCAACGCCCTGAAACGTTCCAGCAAAATCCTGAATAATCTCATCGGGCACCATGCCGTCTACAACGGAAATAGCAGCCAGATAGTTCTCCACGTTGTGAACACCTGGGAGCTTAATGTGGTTGGTTGTCATGATCTGACGCTCCTGGCCACGGGAGCGGGCAATGATGGCCTCTCCACGAAGAAACACACCATCCTTCACTTCCTGTTTTCTGGAAAACAGGCGCGTCCGCCCCAAAGCCCTACATGCTTCCTCCGCAGTTATTGTATTATCTGCGTTAAAAACAGCAATATCCTTTGTCATTTGGTGTGTAAAGATATTTTCCTTTGCAGCAATATACTCCGCGAAATTCCGGTGAACATCCAGATGATTCGGCGCTAGATTCGTAATAACGGCAATGTGGGGGCTGCGCGTCATGGTCATCAACTGGAAGGAACTCAGTTCCAAAACAGCGATATCCTCCGGATGTATGTCTCCCGCTTCTGCCAGGAGTGGGTGGCCAATATTGCCCCCAAGATGGACGGTCTTTCCAGCGCGGCGAAGCAACTCTGCAATCATGGTCGTGGTGGTGGTTTTCCCGTCGCTGCCTGTTACCGCAATGATAGGACAAGGACAGATTTCAAAAAAAATCTCCATCTCGCTGGTCAAACGGCTTCCATTCGCAATGGCTGCTTGCAGTTCTGGAAGATCCGGTCGCATTCCAGGAGTGCGAAAGATAATATCCTCCCTCAGATTCTGTAAATAATCTGCCCCCAGGCGCAGTTTGGCACCTTTGGATGTCAGTGTATCTCCGAGAACGCCCAGCTCTTCCCTGCTTTTCCTGTCACAAGCAGTAACTTCAATCCCATGGGACAGCAGTACATCAATCAGCGGCTGGTTAGACACGCCAATTCCAATCACTGCCACAGTCTTTCCTCTCAGAGAATCCAGATACTCCTTCAATTTCATAGAAGTGCTCCTTATGTCCCCTCCGCCTGAAGGCGGAAAATATCATACTGATCATTATACCGCAGATGCCTAAAAAATACAACACGGGAAAGTGGTACTTCCTTTTGCCTTTTGGAATAACTCAGGATATCAATAACTCCTAATGGAAGGAGGTCGTAGATAGCAACCACTCGATAAATTGGAAAATTGGAATTTTATGATTTTAGATCTGTAAAATATCGTTTTTTATCTATGATAATTTTATATCCATCAGATAATACTCGATAAGTCCCATTATCTAAAAGGCATTGAAATCCATGGCGGTTCTACAATTCCAAATTCAGCTTCTCTTCCATCCTCGTACCACACACGAATAGAAGTACAAGCACCGTAATATTCAGTTTGTTGCTCTGGCATAAGAGCCTACAATAATTATGCTCTCAATATGAGAAGTATTTCTTGCATATTCTTGAAGTTCTTGGAAAAAATCTTCGCACAAAATATGATCATTCCTCTAAATCGTGATTGGTCTATAACAGCAAAAGATAAAATTGTACGATCTTTTGAAATCCTCCTGAAAGAATGTATAAAACTCCCTGGCATTAAAGATGGGTCTTTGTTCCAGAAAAATGTACGACAGAGTTTAGGCAT
>ENA-UESI01000904-UESI01000904.1-human-gut-metagenome-genome-assembly--contig:-NODE-904-length-21575-cov-7.204065_pt1 | contig 21575 bp, 19 predicted proteins | sample MGYA00243005_ERZ508006 | MGnify/ENA primary metagenome ERZ508006 (study PRJEB26167, sample SAMN06115436) | human gut metagenome | host: Homo sapiens | place: China:Shandong | collected 2015-06-10... | reverse complement strand
AATCCGGATATGAGGTTTTTTCAGCAGAATCAGTGAAAAAAGCGAAAAGAATTGCAAGTGATAATAATGTGGATGTTGCCATTTGTGATGTGAATCTTCCGGATGGAAACGGATTAGAGCTTGTCAGATGGATGCGGAATTGTCAAAATGTATATATTATCTGTCTTACCGCGTTGGATCAGGAGACAGATCAGGTCATGGGATATGAAGCCGGTGCGGACGATTATATGACGAAACCGTTCAGCCTTTCCGTACTTCTTCTGAAAATCGAGGCTCATTTCCGCCGCAGAAAGAATGAACCCGGAACTCCAAAAATTCATTCAAAGGATATCGTATTTATCCCCGGAGAGATGAGGGCGTTCGTAAAGGAAAGAGAAATAAGCCTTACGAAGAATGAACTGAAAATGCTGTCCTTTTTTCTTCAAAACCCGAAACAGATTCTTTCAAAAACACAGCTGTTAGAAAACGTGTTTGATCTGGATGGTGATTTTATGGATGAAAATACGGTAGCTGTGAACATCAGAAGGCTTCGGGAGAAAATCGAAGAGGATCCGGCGGCTCCGGTCTATATTAAAAACATCCGCGGGCTTGGGTATATATGGAATCAGGAGGTAAGTCAGTGACGGAACGACATCGTAAAAAGTGGGTTGATGCCTTGTCACTGGTGCTGCCGGTTCTGCTCTTTTTTGCGGTATTGAACTGCTTTACCACCTATTTATATTATCAGGATTATCAATGTAAAATGGATATCCTGACAGAAGTTGCGGCGGGCGCAGAGACCACCGGCATGGATGTTGCCGCAGGATGGCTGAAAGGAAACGACCATCAAGCCAATGAACAAGGTAAGCAATTATTAGAGCAATACGGGTACTGGGAAAACAAAGGGACTTCGTTTTATGTGCGCTTCCGGCAGAATATCATGATAACCGGCTGTACAAGTGCAGTGCTATGTCTGTCTTTGCTAACGTTCCTGTTTTACCGGAAGAAAGCTGAGGCGAAAGAAAGTCAGAAACGATTGGAGCAGCTAGAGCAAATCCTGATTGCATTTCGGGAAAATCACTTTGAGGTAGTGCCGGACACAGAAGATCATGTCGGGCAGGAAAGACTGAAATTTCAGCTTGAAGCAATCGGACATCATATCCAGCTGCTGCAAGAGGAAGCCAGAGCGGAGAAGGAAAGCACAAAGGAAATGGTATCCGACATTTCCCATCAGCTGAAAACCCCGGTTGCAGCCTTGGATACCTGCTTTAGCATATTGCTGCGGAACAATCTGAGCCAGACGGAGCAACAGGAATTTCGCATCCGCTGCCGGAGTGCATTGGACGGACTGGAAACATTGTTGCAGTCTCTGCTGGAAATATCCAAACTGGAGACAGGTTTGATTCAGCTTGATCAGAAAACACTTCCCATTATGGATACGATCATCTCCGCAGTAAACCGAACGTATCCAAAGGCAGCGGAGAAAGGGATAGAACTTATTTTCGACTGCGACGAATCACTGGAGCATTGTGCACTCATGCAGGATAAACGTTGGCTTGGAGAAGCAATCATTAACGTTTTGGACAATGCCATCAAATACAGCCCAGAACATTCAAAAATCACGATCCGTCTACAAAAAAGAACCGGCTTTGTGAGAATTGAGATCGAGGATCAGGGAATCGGAATCCCGCAGAGTGAATACCATAAAATATTCCAGCGGTTTTACAGAGGGACTGCGCCGGAAGTCCGCGAAAAGAGCGGAACTGGCATCGGTCTGTATCTGTCCAGACAGATTATTGAGCAGCATGGTGGGACAATCACGGTAGCCTCCGGCAAAGTCAGGAAAGGAAGTACCTTTTTGATTCAGCTGCCGGAGAATGGACTTTCGTAGAGATGATGAGCAGAAGTCTTTCAAATCTGTAAGACTTCTGCTCTCTTTTTGAAAGTGAAATGAAAGATTGTCCTGATACAATTTGGATGTAGGTTGAAAAAAAGACCAAATATATAAACAGGCAAAGAAAGCGTGCTGAAAAGGTACGCTTTACAGAATTGAAAAGGAGACAACACATGAGTGTGATATTAGAAACCAAGCAGCTTTGTAAGTTTTATGGCGCAGGTGAGAATCAGGTCAAAGCGGTCAATCAGGTGGACATTCAGATTGAGCAGGGAGAATTTGTAGCAATTGTTGGAAAGTCAGGTTCCGGTAAAAGTACATTACTTCATATGCTTGGAGGGCTTCAGGGCGATCAACGTCGCCACCAGGGAGATGCCCAATACAAATGCGGTGTTGATGGTGCTCTGGGTCTTGGGAGGCGTGTTTGGCTTCCAGCAGTCCACCACGAAGTCCTTGGCCAGTATGGACGCACCGGCCATGGCCAGCCCCGCGAGAGAGGACTGGATAGCAGCAAAGATACCGCAGAAAATGATGCCGCCCATCCAGGAGGGCAGGAGATTGGTGGCGTTGAAGATGGTCGTATAGTCCGCAGTCTCCAGGCCGGGGTTAATGGCCCGGGTCAGGGGGCCGGTGAAGCACATGATGCCCTGGATCAGAGTAAATACACAGCAGGAAATGATGACGCCCTGCTTCAGCTTCTTATGGTTGTTGTAGGTCATCGTGACCGACAGGGCGTGGGGTACAGCGCCCAGGCCCACGCCGGCAAACAACGCAGTGCCCATGGCGTTCCAGAAGGTGAAGCCTGTGTCCGCCTGGATCGCGCCGGGGAAGGCTGTGCCCAGATACTCCATGGCGGCCTGGACACTGCCGTACTTTTCCACGTTGTCGGCAATCAGAACACCGATGATGGAGAACGTGGCAATCAGCATGATGACACCTTGAATGCTGGCCACCTTGGCCATGGACTTGATCCCGCCGGAGACGGTGTAGATCACAGTGATGACGATGGTCAGCAGGATGCCCAAGTAGTAGGAGTTGGAGCCGGTGACAGCGGCGAAGACCTTGGCGCCGGAGGTGATCTGACCCACGGCGAAAAAAGTCAGGCCGAAAGCTCCGGTGATAGCCAGCGCCCCCACGACCTTTTTAGACTGGAACCGCAGCCCCAAAAGCTGCTGGAACGTGACGGCACCGGTGCGGTCACGCAGGATCGCCACTTTGCGCCCCACGCTGCCCAGGCCATAGGCAGCAGTCAGGAAACCGGCGTAATAGACCAATGCAGCTGTGAATCCAACGGAATACCCAAGGCCGGGCGCGGCCACCATGGTGCCGCCGGCCATGGAATTTGTAGCGGCGATCATGGCGATGGCAAAGGCTCCCAGCCCGCCGCCGCCCGTCAGAAAGGAGGCTAGGCCGTCTTTACCGCCCTTTTTGGATTGATATTTGATGTAGAAGCCGAAGCCCACGATAACAACGCTGTAAACGGCAAAGATGATCAACATGACCCGAGATGTGGACGCGGTTACAGAGAATCCGCCCAGATCATAACTCATGCTTGTTCCCCTCCCTCTTTCTTGTTCATACTGTCTTTCTTAAACCTTGCGGTCAGCGGAAACTCCTCCCATTTGACCAGCCAGATCATCCCCACCACAAACATGGCCAGATAAATCACGATTGCGCCAGACACCCACATGGGCATGCCCAGAAAGTACCTCATCTCTGCGGGATCGCCGGTTCCGAAGGCGTACATCCAGATGGTGGCGATCACTGTGGCCACCACACCCAGCACGTGAAAGAACACGGCGTCTTTTTTGCCCACCTCCAGGCGGCGGTCCAGATTGCCCACCTGGGCGGGGTCATAGTCGGTACTCTCCAGATCGACATTTGACAGTTTTTTGTTTTCCATGATTCTCACTCCTTTAAAATTCTCTTCCGGCCGGCAGATTCCGGTCCGGCTTGCTGCTCTTCTTTTTAGCAAAAGATATGCCATTCATTTATTGTCCGTTTTGCCTAAATTGTCCTTGCAATTTTGTCGTTTTCCAAGATATATTAGAAAAAAATGCCCTCTGATTTTCTCTGATTAGCGAATTTGTTTTTCGCATTTCGGCGAAATGCAAATTTTTCAGAAAGGAATTGACCACAGCATGGTACAGAGACCGGAAACACATCTGGCCGGGGATCTGGCTTCAACCCCCGCAGCTCAGAAGGAATATGAGTTGTTGAAGATCTTGGCGGAGCACTACTTCGGCAGCATGCTGGTCACGGATGACCGGGGCCGTTTTCTCTATGTCAGCGACGGCACCTGTCGCCTTTTGGGTGTCGACCGTGAGACGCTGCTGCAGCTCTCGATCTATGATACCCTCAAGGGCTACTGCTTTGCCACCAGCGCTTCTTCCATCAAGACGTTGGAAACAAAGCAGGAGTGTCTCAGCAACCACACGCTGACCGCCTCCGGCCGACAGGTGCTTGCCCTGTCCCGGCCTCACTTCGGCCCGGACGGGGAGCTGCAATACGTCCCTACATACAGCTGGGATGAGGAGGAGCTGTACACCTTGCTGGAGAAGTTCGACCAGGAGCGGGACAACGTCCGCAACGTCATTCGCTTCATGCAGGGCACTGACAAAACTCCATCCATGATCATCGCGGAGAGTGATGCCATGGTGAAACTGCTGGAGTATGCCGATCATGTAGCTGCGGTGGACAGCACCGTCATTCTGTACGGCGAGTCCGGCAGCGGCAAGGAGATGTTCGCCAAATACATCCATGCCCGCAGTGACCGAGCCGATCAGGTTTTCATCCCGATCAACTGCGCCTCTCTCCCCCCCTCTTTACTGGAAGAGGAGATGTTCGGTTACGAACGGGGCACCTTTACCGGCGGTTCCAAGGACGGCAGGATCGGCCTGTTCGAGTTCGCCGACAAGGGCACTATCTTTTTGGATGAGATCGGCGAAATGTCTCTGGAACTCCAGGCCAAACTGCTGCGGATCATCGAGACCGGCGAAGTCAAGCGTCTGGGCAGCAACCGGATCCAGAAATGCGACGTACGGATCATTGCCGCCACCAATCGGAATCTGCGGGAGATGGTAGAGGAAAAGGCATTCCGGGCAGACCTGTATTACCGATTGAACGTATTGACCATCCACGTGCCGCCTCTGCGGGAACGAGTGGCGGATATCGCCCCACTGACCCGGTACTTTGTCCAGCTTTTCAACAAAAAGTATGGCTTTACAAAACATCTGATGCCCGCTCTGATTCGGGCTCTGGAACAGTGGTCCTGGCCGGGCAATGTCCGAGAGCTTCGCAACACCGTGGAGCGGATGATGGTGGAGAGCCGGGATTCCATCATCGATGCGGCGGCCTTCCGGGAAATCCCACCGGGCATATCCTCTCCAAAAACCAGCGAATGCCCAGTCCCGGACCTTCTGCCCTATCAGCAGGCCATGAATATCTATGAGCGGGAATACCTCTCCGCCATGGTGGCATCCTGCGGCGGGGACCTTCGAAAAGCCGCCGGAAAGATGGAGCTCCACCTTTCCACCCTGTACCGGAAGCTGGAGAAGCTGGGTTTGAAGCCACCCCGGACATCCGGGAACTGCCAGGGCCCCGGAGAAGAACCGCTCCACTGAAAAAGCCGGCATGAAAATTGCTTAATAATTTTGACGTGGTGTTGAACACCGCGGGAGAGAAGGAACCGATTTTGCTGGAGAATCTGCTGTTCAGCCTCAATATGAGCCTGCCCCTCTTCATCGTTATGGGGCTTGGCTGTATTCTCACCCACAAGGGGTTTTTCACAGAGAATTACATTGCCCATACCACCAATCTGGTGTACTACGTACTGCTGCCCGGAAAAATGTTTCTGGACATCGCCACCAGCGATCTCAGCACCGCCTTTGACATCAGATATGTCGCGGTGGCAACGGGCGGCGTGGTGCTGCAGTTCGCGCTGGCCTGGGCAGCCGGCTGGCTGCTGTGTCCGGACCGCAGCAAGCAGAGCGCCTTTTCCCATGCCGCCTACCGGGGCAATTTCGTCTATCTGGGCACGGCTCTTCTGCGAAATATCTATGGAGTCTCCCATGTGCCCAGCGCAACGCTGATCCTGGCGCTGGTGATCCCCCTTTACAATATTCAGGGCGTTGTTCTGATGACTGTCAAGGAGCGCCAGGGCCGGTTCCGCCTGTCCACCGTGCTTCTGAACGTTCTGAAAAACCCCATGATCCTGGCTGTGCTTGCAGCCATCCCCTTCGCCTATTTCAAAATCCAGCTGCCCTTCGTGGTCTCTGAGAGCCTGGGCTATTTCCAGGCCGCCACCAATACCATGGCGCTGCTGGTGGTGGGCGGAAGCATCCGTCTCAGTGCCCTGAAGAACGATCTGCCGCTGCTCATGCGTCTCTGCGGTGTCAAGCTGTTGCTGATGCCGGCCATCTGGGCTGCCATGGGGATCGCCGCCGGCCTTCCGGCGGAGCAGTTGGTCACCCTGATCATCGTCGGCGCCATGCCGGCCGCCGTCAATGTCTACATCATCACAGACAAGATGGGCGGCGACGGAGCCCTGGCCTGCAGCGCCGTAGTAGTGACCCACTTGGTGTCTCTGTTCACCATGACAGCCATCATCTTTGCCATGCGCACAGCGCGGCTCATATAGGGCGTACGCCGTAACGTTTTGAAACATTGTCTCCGTTACATAAGACACGCCATGCAACTCTCCGGTGGTCAAGCGTATCCTCTGCGGACTATATCCGCAGGTCGAACAAATATCATGCCAATCAGCAAATATGGAAAGGAGTTTTTCACAATGGATCTACCGAAACGCATTGAGCTGATCGAAGTCTGCCCCAGAGACGGCTTTCAGAGCGTCCATGATATCATTCCCTTTGAGGGCAAGGTCGCTATCATCAAGAAGCTGGCAGAGGCCGGCTTCAAGCGGCTGGAGGTTGTCTCCTTCGTCAGCCCCAAAGCCATCCCCCAGATGGCCGACGCCAAGGAGGTTGTGGCCGCTGTGCGGGATACGCTGAAGGCGCACGGCGTCCGCACGGTAGCGCTGGTCCCCAACGCCCGGGGCGTGGAGACCGCCGTGGAGTGCGGCATCAACGAACTGACCTATGTCATCAGTGTCAGCCGCTCTCACAACATGGCCAATGTCCGCCGGACGCCGGAGGAATCCATGGAACAGTTCAAGACCCTGATTCAGGAGTACGGCCACAAGATCGACTTCCGCCTGGCTCTGGCTACCGCTCTGGGCTGTCCTTTTGGAGAGGAGATCCGCACCGAGCGGGTGGCGGAAATGGTGCAGTTCGGCCTGGATCTGGGCTGCAAGGAAATCTCCATTGCCGACACGGCAGGCATGTCCAATCCCAAGCGCACCTATGACCTGATGAATGCGCTCACCGCCCAGTTCGGAGCGGACAAGTTCGTCATGCATCTCCACGACACCCGGGGCCTGGCTCTGGCCAACACCCTGGCCGCCATGCAACTGGGCGTCCACAAGTTTGAAACCGCGGCCGGCGGCCTGGGCGGCTGTCCCTTCGCCCCCGGCGCAGCCGGTAATGTTGCCACAGAGGATACCCTGAACATGATGCATGAGATGGGCATTGAGACCGGCATCGACAACGATGCACTCCATGAGGCGGTGCTGCTGCTCCAACAGTATGTCCACGCCCCTATCGTCAGCCATCTGATGTCCCTGTACAAGCCGAAGCCCTGCGTCTAAGGGATCAGCGGCACAGAATGGCACCAGCGGCGTTTCACTCGCTGCTGACGCCGGTCCTTCCCCGGACTTGGGAGCCTTTTAGGGAAAATCACTCCCATCCCAGTGCAACGTTTTTCTGGTGCATCCCTTCGCTGGCGCGTAGTGCGGACAGATTTCAGTCGGTCCATCCGTATCTGCGTTCAAAACGTAGAGCAGAGAGGTATATATGTGGAGATATTGAATTGGAAAGACGTTCAGCATGTCAACGATATCTGTGTTATGGCCCCGACCCTACAGTTGGCGGAAAAAGCTGAGATGCTGATCAAACAGGAGAATTATCAGAACATTGATGTAGTGGTGGCCGCCAGCGGCCGCCAGGAGACGGTCAAGTGTGCACAGACACTGGCAGCTGCGGGTGCCGAAATCATTATCACCCGCAAAGGGACCCGCCGGATCGTGGAAGAGGTCACCAACCTGAAAGTCGTGAGCCTGAACAACTCCCTCTCCGACTATCTTTGGATGCTGAAGGAGCGTGGTCTGCACACACCTGGACTGATTGCTTTTTTTTCCTATGATCCCATGAGTTCTGATATTCTGCAGATGTGTGAGATGCTGGAGGTGCAGACAAAGAACTACATCTTCAAAAGCTTTGCCGACTGCCGGGGCTGCGTGGAGCGTGCCCTGAAAGACGGCGCGGTGTTTAGTGTGGGCGGTGCCTGGACCGATCCGTGGGCCAAAAGGTTGGGACTTCCCCATGTGATCGTGGAAAATTCCGTGGAGACCATTCTCAATGCACTGGAGAGTGCCACTCAGTTGCGCCGTGTCCAGGTGGAGGAAGCAGAAAAGCAGTGCCTCTTTAAGACTCAATCAGAGATGTATCAGGCAGTACTGGACTTCACGCATGACGCCATCCTGGCCATTGATGAAAACGGCCGGATTCAGGTCCTCAATCCTCCGGCAGAGCGGATCATGGGCTGCCGGGCCGCGGATTCCGTGGGACAGCCGGTGGAGGCGGTCCTGCCCAATACCCTTCTGCCGGATGTGCTGGAGAGCGGCGAGAAGCAGCTGGACCAGATCATGCAGATCCACCAGACCCTGTGCAACACCAACCGGATCCCCATCCTGGTGGACGGCCAGCGCCGGGGCGTAGTGGCCACCTTTCAGGACGTGAAGCAGCTGCAGAACAGCGAACAGAAGATCCGCCTCAAGTTGCACGAAAAGGGCTTGGTGGCCAAGTACGCCTTCAACGATATCCTGGGGGACTCCCCAGCCATCCGCAGCACCATCCAGATTGCCCGGAGCTATGCCGCCTCCCGTGCCTCCGTGCTGATTCTGGGGGAGACCGGCACCGGCAAGGAGCTGTTCGCCCAGTCCATCCACAACGCCAGTGACCGCCGGGACGGCCCCTTTGTGGCCATCAACTGCGCCGCTGTCAGCAACAGCCTGCTGGAGAGCGAGCTGTTCGGCTATGAGGCCGGGTCCTTTACCGGCGCCTCCCGGGGCGGCCGGGAGGGCGTGTTTGAACTGGCCCACGGCGGTACCCTGTTTCTGGACGAGATCGGCGAGATCCCCCGGGAGACCCAGGTGGAGCTGCTGCGGGTCCTGCAGGAAAAAGAGATCCGCCGGGTGGGCGGAAGCCGGGTGATCCCTGTGGACGTGCGCATCATCGCCGCCACCAACAAGGATCTGCTGCAGGAGACCGTGGAAGGCCGCTTCCGGGAGGACCTGTATTACCGTCTGGACGTGCTGGACCTGAAGCTCCCGCCTCTGCGGGAGCGGGGTGACGATGTGAAGATCTTAGGCCTCCATCTGTTCCGCCAGCTGCCCGGCGGCAAGGACCCCATCATGCAGAGCCAGTTCTTGTATCTGCTTGAACAGGTCGGTCCCTATCAGTGGTACGGCAATATCCGGGAGCTACAAAACTTTGTGGAGCGGGCCAATATTCTGATGAGGAACGCCGGAGCCTCCTCCGTGACGGTGTCGGATATTCTGCGCCGCCGCGCTGAGCCTGCGCCGGAACCCTGCCAGGAAACGGAATCACGTGACCGCCGCGCCATCGAGGCCGCTCTGCACAACCACCCCGGCTCTATGGCGGATGCCGCCAGAAGCCTTGGCTGCAGTCGACAAACTCTATGGCGGAAGATGAAAAAATACGGCATCCAACGGTGATCGTTTCATTTTCTGCTGCGCCTTTAACCGTTTGCAACACACGTTTAACAAATCGCGTTACACTCCCCCGGCCAAACGCCTTGTCTGCCTATTTCCATTCGCGGGCAAGGCGTTTTTTGTGCATTTTTACCCCCTTTTTGTAAATTTTCTACAGCTTTTTCAAACATTTAGTCAAATATATGAATTTTTCCCGAAGGATTGGCACATTTTTTGCTATATCTGTAATAATAGCTTTTGACGTCGTGGGCGAGCTGCGTCTGGGCAGGTCACAGGGGATCCTGTGGCAAGACTCTACTATCTTTTAGGAGGAGATTCCATGGGTAAAACAAAAGTCCAAAAGATCGGCTTCCTTGTCGGCATCGTTGCCATGCTGGTCATCGGCTTCATGCCGACGCCTGAAGGGCTGTCGCTGGTGGGGCAGCGGGTGCTGGCCGTCACCGTACTGATGGTGGTCTTTTGGATCACTGAGGCCATGCCGATCCCGTTCACAGCGCTGTTGCCGATCTTCCTGTTCCCGGTAATGCAAATCACCGGCTCCAAGGGACAGAATGACATCACGCTGTTCGCGCACTATGCCTACTCCACCTGCTACCTGCTGGTGGGCGTGGGCTTCCTGTCCGGCGCCATGGTGAAGCACGGCCTGCACAAGCGTATTGCTCTGGGCATCGTCAGCAAGGTCGGCAAGAAGCCCACCACTCTGATCCTGGGATTCATCATTGCCGTAGGCTTTGTGTCCATGTGGATGTCCAACACGACCGCCACTGTCATGATGCTGCCTGTAGCTCTGGCTATTTCCAGCACCTTGGGCGATAATGCCGCCGGTCTAAAGAAAGCCATGGTCCTGGCCATCCCCTACGCCGCCACCATCGGCGGCATGGCAACTGTCATCGGCACCACCACCAACCCCACCGGCATCGGCCTGATCCGTGAGACCATTGGCATCGACATCGACTTTCTGGACTGGATGAAGATCGGCCTGCCTTTCACCGTCATCCTGATCCCCTTCTTCTGGCTCTATATGGTGAAGTTCTTTAAGGTCGACAAGATGCCCCCTACTGACATCTCCATCGCCCGCAGGCAGTATGAGGAACTGGGGCCCATGAACAAGGGCGAGAAGTGGGTTGCCGCCATCTTCGTTCTGTGTGTCATCCTGTGGGTCACCCGTTCTCTGGTCTGGGGTGACTGGTTCCCCTATGCCACGGATGAAACTATCGCCATGTTCGGTGCAATCTTGGTTATGATTGCACCTATGGATTATAAGAAAGGTGAGTACGTCTGCGACTGGAAGACCGGCTTCAATGACATCCCCTGGAACGCCGTTATTCTGCTGGGCGGCTCCATGGTCATGGGCAACGCCTTCCGGGATGCCGGTTGCGCGGAGTGGATCGCCAATATGCTCTCCGGCTTGGCGGGCATGAACTCCATCCTGATTGTAATTCTGGTTGGTATTGTCACCGCTGTTCTCACTGAACTGACTACCAACGCCGTAGTCGTGGCCGCCTTTATCCCGGTCCTGGCCGGTGTGGGCGAGGCTATCGGAGTCAGTCCCTTTGCCATGATGATCGCCTGCATGTTGGCCTGCAACTTTGCTTTCATGCTGCCTCCCGGAACGCCCCCCAACGCCATTGCTTATGGCTCCGGCGAAATCGAGCTGAAAGATATGTTGAAATGCGGCCTTGGCCTGAAGCTCATCGCTCTGATCATCTTCCCCATCGTTCTGTATTTCATCACCATGGGCATCTTCGGTGTCGGCACGGTTTGACCGTCCCTGGTACATCTGTCACAAGGGCTCCGCACAGTATGTGCGGAGCCCTTTCCTGTCCCCCCGCTCCTCCGCTCCAGCGATCCAGCTGCTGGAGTTCACAGGCACAGCACAGGTGTGCGGACCGATCCACACCGTCTCTTCCAGCTGTCTCACAGGCGGCCTCAGGAGAATCATAGGGTACATACACCCCCGAGTACAGAGTCTGTAATCCCCAGGGCCAGCCCGTCCAAAGCCCTGTGCGTCAGCCCTTTCTCGTGCTGTGTTCTTCTCTCTGTACGGGCTCTGCGTAAGCCGCCGCAGAATCCCCGCCTGCATCTCCTTCGCCCAGCCCTGCAGAAAAACCCCGCCCCCTTCCATTTGGGAAGGGGGCGGGAAGGAGTGTGTGTTAGATGACTTATCGCCCAGGCTTGCAGGGAGTCTCTTTTTCTACATGGATATGGTGGCCGCTGTATGTACCGGGGATGGCCTGCATCTGGGCCTTCGCAGCAGCCAGCAGCTTGGAGAAGGAAATGCCAGTGTCGCAGCCCATCTCATTGAGAGTCCACACCACATCCTCTGTGGACAGATTTCCAGAGGCACCGGGGGCAAAGGGGCAGCCTCCCAGACCACCCAGAGCAGCCTGCACCTTGGTAACCCCCATATCCATGGCCGCCAGGGTGTTGGCCATGCCCAGGCCGCGGGTATCATGGAAGTGGACCATCAGATCCAGACCGGGATATGCGTTCTTCACGGCGCCGATCACTGCGCGCACCTGGGCGGGATCGGCAATGCCGATAGTATCGCACAGGCAGCAGGTCTTCATACCGGCGTCCACATAGTCTTTCAGAAAATTTACCGCGGCGGAGGGATTGTCGTATTTCCCCTCAAAGGGACAGCCAAAGGTGGTGGCCAGATCCACGATGATGTCCAGGTCGGGATAGGCAGCCCGGATTTCCTTGTACGCCTCCAGAGACTGCTCGTGGGTGCGGTTGATGTTGGCCTTGTTATGGCTCTTGCTGAGAGAGACCACATAGCACACCCGCCGCAAGCCCAGCTCATAGGCGTTCTGTGCGCCCCGCAGGTTGGGGATCAGGGCGAACAGATCCATGTCCGGATATTTCTCCAGCACCACCCGGGTCACGTCAGCCGCGTCTGCCAGCTGGGGAATGGCCTTGGGGCTGACGAAGGAGGTATACTCGATGTGCTTCACTCCGGCAGCCACCAGTTGATCGATGACGGTCAGCTTCTGCTCCGTGGTGATCGGGGTGCATTTGACACTCTGGAATCCGTCCCGGGGCCCCACTTCGATGACTTCAACTTGCTTGCTCATGACAGGAAATCCTCCTCTAAAATCAGATAACGCCTTTCTCCTTCAGCTCGGTCAGTTTGGCCTCGTCGAAGTCCAGCATCTCACCGTAGATCGCGGCATTGTCCTCGCCAAGCAGGGGCGCCCCCTTTCTGGGGCAGGACTTGGTGCGGGTCAGCTTCTGGGCCATGGCCGTGATCTGCAGCTTGCCCATGCCGGGCTGGTCGATCTCCGGGAACATTCCGCGGTCGCCGGCGATCTGGGGGTCCTTCACCAGACGGTCAATAGTGTTCACCGGACAGGCTGGGCAGCCGGCGTCATTGAGCATCTTGTCGATTTCGTCAATGGTATGGTTTTTGGTCCAACTGCTGATGATCTCCCGCAACTCCTCGTGATTTGCGATGCGCTCCTGGATGCCTGCAAACTTGGGGGCATCAGCCAGCTCGGGGCTGCCCATCACACTGCACAGGATCTTCCAAAGCTTGGCGTTTCCGGCGGCGATGACCACGTCGCCGTCACTGGCCGGGAACACATCATAGGGATAGGTGGACTCATAACGGTTGCCGATCCGCTGGGGGATACGGCCGGTAGACTGATAGATCATGGTGATATTCTCCATAGCGGAGGCCACAGAGTCCACCAGTGCCACGTCGACCTTTTCACCCAGACCTGTCCTCTGCTTGTTCACCAGGGCCGCCAGCACGCCGACGGTCAGGTTCAGCCCTCCCAGCACGTCGCCCATGGGGGTGCCGCAGCGGGTGGCAGGGCCGCCAGGCCAGCCGGTGGTGCTCATCAGTCCGCCCATGGCCTGACCTACAATATCATAACCCGCACGCTTGCTGTATGGGCCTGTGTGGCCGAAGCCGGAGCAAGCGCCATAGATGATGCCGGGGTTGATCTCCTTCAGCACATCATATCCCAGGCCCATCTTCTCCATGGTGCCGGGACGGTAGTTCTCGATCACCACGTCGGCCTTCTTCACCATCTCCTTAAAGATCTCCTTGGCCTCGGGGGCTTTCAGGTTCAGGGTGACGCCCATCTTACTGCGGTTAAAGTTGGCAAAGTAAACGCTTTGATCATTGATAAAGGGGCCCATGCTCCGACTGTCATCACCCTTGCCAGGCTGCTCGACCTTGATAACCGTAGCGCCCATATCCGCCAGCAACGCACCGCAGTAGGGTCCTGCCAACACACGGGTCAGATCCAGAATAACAATGCCTTCCAGCAGGCCTTTTTCGTGCTCCATGATAAACCTTCCTTTTCCGTCAATAATATGCCTTCAGAATTGGCCTATCGCTCTGGGGGCGAGACCAGAGGAGGGCCTTATCCTATCGGGATATTAAGCAATTTTTGTGCCAACATTTTGGAGCAGCCCAGACGTCGTAATACCACAGATATCGGTCTGTTTTTTTGAACCGTCCGCCATCAAGCTGCTAATTTGTATCAGTAAGTATTAAATGTGCCGTAACATATTGTTACATCCCGTAACACTTCAAGAAGACCTACTGCGGAGCCAAATTTTCCGGTCGGATGCGCCTATCGTCCGCAGCTTTCAACTCCTGAGAGCATGGCGTTCATGCGCCTGGGAAATGCCACATTCGCTCCCATCTGGTTCTATTGGCAGTCATGCCAATATCTGAGCAATGTTCCGGTCGATAGAATGCTGCTCCTTTATTTTACAGTAGATATTGAAATGAAGAAAATAGCGCCTCATCCGCCTTCTCCCCCACCAACTTGCGGCTCTTCCTTGATCATTCCTGGAATTATGTGGTGCCAGACATTGATCTCTCTGGCTGAATGAACTATCAGTGTCGACAGGTTCTTCACACAGCTCCTCTCAATTTGCAGCCTGCTGCCGGCAACATACAACTGCATTTTTGACAAACTTTTCCCGCTGAGATGGGCGAGCCCTTGCCCTCATTTCCCAAAGCAGGCGCACTGCCAACTGCGCAACACCCCGATATGAAGTTGTGGTACTGTCCGGGCGTATTCTCTCAAAGAGTTGAAGAAAAGTTTTACAGCCGAAACCTTGTGTCTAAAAAGCCGTATTAAATTTTGTTTTTTGATTTTTCTTTTTTACTGCCGTCGTATTCTGCACAGTTTTGAAACCTCAGAAATTGCAATGCCTATAGGCAAAAAATCTCTGCTTTTTGAGAAAAGCGTTCGAAAAGCAGAGCTTCTTCATTTGTCATATCTTGATAAAAAAGATGCATGGGCTCAGGGATTCTCTGGTGGCATCAGTGGGGTTCAGCTTTCACTATTTTCACGTTTTGCGTCTTGATTTCGCCCTGTTTGTATTTGAGCGGTGACATGGGCCGTCTTATATGTGAAAGCCAAAACCATTGCGGTGCAACGGTTTCGGGTATAAAATGGCCCCACCTATCCTGAACAATGACAACTCTTTGTTCAGGTCAGGTAGGGTCATTTATTTTGGTACACCCGATTGGATTCGAACCAGCGGCCTTCAGAGTCGGAGTTATCAGGCCGTCAAATGGAAATCCGTTGCGGCGCAAAGAGTTCAGTAGGTTTGCACAATTTTTTGGCATTTACGGAAAAAGTCCGGAGTCATTGCGCCACAATGACTCCGGGAGTTTTGCAAATAGTCGTCAAATAGTAGTCAGCAACTCATCCTTTCAGCCGTTCAATCAGCTCTTTTGCCGCATCCATACAATCCTGTGCCTCTCCCTCAGATACCGGCATATAGGAATCAGACGGATAGCGCGTCTCGATGTAAAACTGATTAACATAAGCGCAGTCCCGGAGAACCCCCTTCAACGGCGCCCCGGCGGAGATTGCCTTTCTGCACAAGAAAACAAGGCTGTGCCCCTCCAGGAGCTCCCCCGTAGTTTTCAAGAGCCAGCCTTTTAGAGCTTTCTCCATCGCCTGCTGGCAGTGAAACGCAACCAAGTCGTTGCCTCCGCCATGGGCCATCAGAATCTCTGCCCCGCGCAAATCCTGCGCAGCCTTTTCAAACCAGTCCTTATATCGCAGACTGTCACCCATAGAGAACAACCCCTTCTCGATTTAACTTGTGCGCAAAGCTTTGGCGATCCTCCACACACTGCTTCCACTCCTCTGGTGTGTAAAGCAGGAAGTCAATGGGGATATTGGATTCCGTATCACAGTACAGATCCGTCAGCAGTGCCCGCTTATTCTCTGTGGAGGCAATCACGCAAAGGTCGATATCGCTCTTTGAAGTAGCTGTACCCTTGGCCTGGGAACCAAACAACAGGATTTTCTGAGGACGGCAGAGATGAATGATCTGCTCCTGAATGGCCTGCAACTCTTCCATTGTACCGCCTCCCTGCGCTTGGTTTCTTCTGATAATCAGCGTGGCATGATCTCATCCGGCGGGCTTCATGCATTCGCCTGCTGAAGATAAAACTCACTGTCCGTGACCTTGGTGACGAAATCATATTCCAGTCGAGTCGCTTTGGATGCAATAATATTATACCGTTTGCATACAGCTTGAAAATGAATAAGATATGCAGTATCTTCCTGGGTAAGAGGTGTGACCCAGCCATTCTCGGCACCGTGCTGTTCGATCTGTTGTAAATATTGCAGTTCCTGTTTATCCATTCTCACTCACCGTCCGATACTCTGAAATCAACTGATACGCTGCGTCTTCCCAAATGATCATGCGAAAAGGATCATACTGTCCCAAAGGAACTGCTCCGAATGCTTTCATATAATATGTTCGAAGCTCCGTGGTTTTTGCCCGGAAAACAATACTCCGCCAAAGCCAACGTCTACTGATATCTTTGCGGCATAAGCAAAGAGGGCCTTGGCGATACCAATATATTTCTTCCCACCAGTTTACTTCAGCAAATTTGCGTTGCTGTGTCCTGCACTCTCCATATAGACTACTCCTACGGCCATTTCCTTTTCGTTGATCTGATAGGACATCAACCCCAGCAATTCATCGTCTTTGCATTTGTGGAGAGCCACTTTGTTCGGCATACCTTGAGCCGCCAAAGTTGTCCTCTGGGTCTGCCACTTTTGCGTGAGGCCAAAATCTATATCTGTAGCCGGAACAACTTTCACTGGGATTTTCTCACGCATTGTGTCATTCCATACAAACAGCTGCCTTCCGGACGGCCTCCTTTTTAATGTCACTGTACCACAGTTTCAGGGGAATAGCAAGCATTGAAGTGTGCTACGTTCTGATTTACTTTATCACTTCTATCTTCGGAGGTGCAGTCCAAGTCAGAAAATCTTCTAGAGAAACCAACAGAAGTAGCATTGAAGCCCTTCCCCTGGATGCCCCCCTCCTAGCCCGTCTATTCCCGGATGGGCTTTCTTTTCTCGGGGACCTCGTTAAATTCCATCTTGTTTTCTCCCGCAATTACCAAATGTATATCTCAGTTTGCCTTTCTGCTTTCCTCGTCTTAACGCATCTATCATGTGATTACAATTCAATCTTTTTTCCACAGACAATTTCAAAATGATAAAGCTTGTGTTATAATATAAAATATTTGAAATGTAACTCCTTCTTTTCCTATCTCCGCCTCTTCTGAAAGGGACATTTTTATGGACATCAAACAACTCACCTATTTTATGGCCGTCGCACAGGAGGGCAGCTACTCCAAGGCGGCGGAAAAGCTCAGCATCTCTCAGCCGACGCTGTCCATCGCCGTGAAAAGTTGGAGGAGGAACTTAGTCTCCCCCTCTTCTATACCTTCAACCGCAGGCAGGTCCTCACGGACGGCGGTCTCCGCTTGATGAACGGCGGCAGGCAGCTGATTGACCTCTATCAAAAGACAGTAGAGGATGTCAAGGTCACGGACTCCCATAGCGCGGGGGCATTTACGCTGGGACTCTCTCCGTTGTTTGGCGCCTGTTTTTTCGGAGATCTGATCCCCAACTTCTCCGCAGTCTACCCCAATATCCGCATCACCATGATCGAGGACGGCGCCAACAAGATCAACCAGCGAATCGAGGAAGGCACCGTGGACCTGGCCGTGACCCTAAAGACGGACCGCACGCAGACCTATGGGAACTGTCACTTTTCCACCCAACGCAACGTAGCACTGCTCCACAAGGACCATCCTCTGGCCCAGGAAAAGTCCTTCACTGTGTCCCAGCTGCGGAATGAGCAGTTTGCCATTTTTAACCAGGACTTCATCCTCCACCGGCAGATCATGTCTGCCTGCCAGACAGCCGGCTTTCGACCGAAGATTGCCTTACTCAGCTCCCAGTGGAATTTTATGGTAGAACTGGTAGCCCGGAACCGCGCCGTCTCCATCCTTCCAAAGCCGGTTCTGGGCAAACACCCGGATCCCAACATCTGCTGTATTCCCCTGGAGGACGATATGAAGTACTGGGACATCCTGCTGGCCTGGAATCAGCAGAAATATATGCCCCGTTCCTGCACACTGTTCCTGGATTATGTCCGGCAGCATTTGCCCCCGGATGACCTGCGACCCTGCCCCGCCTTCCGGAAAGGCTGGGCAGTTTTTGTCGTTTTGGGGGCCAGTGTTATTTTTAATTATAAATTATTTCAATATATATTAGCAATTTATATTTATAAAATTATTGCAAACATATAAATTTAATTCTGCTTTTTACATTATTGATTTTTATTTTGAAAGGCTTATACCTTGAAATAGGTAAGTACTATAGCAATGCGAAAAAAGTGAAAGTGGTGTTGCGTGTGGACATCAATGAACAGTCCCAAAAATTGATGGACAAAATCTGCGCCAAAAAAGGAAAACCTCTGTTTTTGAACACAGTGGAAGCTGTGCGGGAGGCAAATATCAAGCAGTACTGCACAAATGCTCCTCTGGTGGAGATTGGAAGGACTGAGGACAAATTCGTTCCCTGTCCCTGGGGAACTCTGCGGATCAAACTGTATTATCCAAAAGGCACTGGAGATGCAGGGCTGCTCCCGGTGGTTGTTTTTTATCATGGTGGCGGTTGGACAGTCGATACTGTGGAGGCACATGACAAGGCTGTCCATGTGATGTGTGCAGCCAGTGGCTGCGTGTTTGCCTCCGTGGACTATCGGCTTGCGCCGGAACACAAATTCCCGGCAGGTATCGAAGACGCATATACCGGGCTCCAGTGGGTGTACGACAACGCCGAGCAGATCGGCGTGGATCGAAACCGGATCGCGGTGTGCGGTGACAGTTCCGGCGGCAATTTTGCGGCGGTCATGTGTCAGTTGGCCCGGGATCGAAACGGAGTCCCCATCCAAAAGCAGGTCCTCATCTATCCCAATACGGATTTCGTCATGGCGGGATGGGAGTCCGCCCAGACAGTCGGTAGCGGGTATTACTGCACGAAAGACGCTCTGCTGTGGTATTGGAACCACTATGTGGGCGATTCCTATAACCTGGAAAATCCCTACCTCTGCCCGATGCGGGCTAAGTCGTTTGAAAACCTTCCGGATGCTTATGTGGTCGTGGCTACCTACGCCCCACTGCATGATGAGGGCGCGGCATATGCCCGGGCATTGGAACAAGCGGGAGCAGATGTCGTATTCCGTGATTGCACTAATCTGATGCATGGCTTTATTCTCTTCTGGGATGAGATCGACGAGGCCCATGATGTGCTGGTCGAAATCGGGGAATACCTGAAGAACAATCTCTGATCATTGTGTGAAATCTAGGAGGTTATTTTATGCTTGGCATTATTGGTATCATATTGGCAATTCTCTTTCTGATGATCGGCTCTTATAAAGGCCTGTCCGCGCTTCCGCTGACGCTTCTGGCAGCCTTGATCGTTGTGCTTACAAATGGGATGGGACTATGGGAGTCCTTCTCTTCTCTGTACATGGACGGATATGTAGGCACTTACCTGAATTACTTCTTGATCTTCTGCTGCTCCGCTCTCTACGCCCATGTGATGACGGAGTCTGGCAGCACCCTGTCAATCGCCTACAAGCTGCTGGGCTGGTTTGGGAAAAAGCGGGTGATTCTTGCCTCCATCATCGTTGCGATCCTGACCTATGGCGGCGTGATCCTGTTCGTCGTGATGTTTGCTGTGGGCCCATCCTGTATACCATGTTCCAGGAAGCGTATCTTTCCAGACATCTGATTGCGGCGGTCCTGTTTGCAGGGTCCTGCACCTTTACCATGACCTGCCTGCCGGGCAGCCCGCAGCTGACCAATATCATCCCATCTCAGTATCTCGGCATGCCGCTGACGGCGGCGCCTGTGTTCGGCTACATTGCAGCTGTGGCGATGTTTCTGATGGATTACGCATATTGCCAGTACTGCGCCGTCCGCGCCAGAAAAAACGGGGAGCATTGGTCCTTCCAGAAGGACTTCGACGCTTCGAAATACCAGACCAGTGACCGGGATACGCTACCCTCTGCGCTGGTCGCATTTCTTCCGATGCTCCTGCTGGTCCTCTTTATCTTCATCGGCGGCAGATTCATCAGCGATACCGCACTGCTGTCCGTGAGCGCGATGCTATTGGGTTCACTTAGTTGCTACCTGCTCAACTTCAAGAAATTCCAGGGCATGGAGCTGCGCAAGATCCTCTGCAGCCTGAATAACGGCATTACATCCATTGGAAGCCTCTCCGCAGTTTGCGGCTTCGGCGCAGTGGTACAGGGTTCTGTGGCCTACTCCAATATTGTCGAGGGCGTTACTTCCTGGGAAATGAGCCCCTATCTGCTGGCTGTTGTTGCCACAGCAGTCTTGGCCGGCGTGGCCGGTTCTTCTTCCGGCGGTGCTCGTCTGATGCTGTCCAGTATGTCGGACTATTTCCTCTCTACAGGTGCGGATACGCAGATCCTGCACCGGCTGATCGCGATTTCCGCCGGAAGCCTGGACTCCCTGCCGCACGCCACTGGAATTTTCCTGTTCAACGACTATCTGGGAACTACACACAAGGACATTTACTGGCATTGCTTCTGGACGGCTCTCGTTCCGCCCGCGATCATCGCACTGGTCAGTGCCGGTATCTTCACAGTGATTGCCTGACGGAATGCGTTGCACGGGCATTATGGCCGCGCGTGGCTGTGATGCCCGCGCAACGTAGTATCAAAAGATGCTGCTACCTTTACACAGAGATATCTATCCTGTGATAGACGACCATATATTGCACTACAAAGATAGAGGAAATTCTGTTTATAGATTTTGCATATGGCATATGAAGGAGGAACTTCTATGAAATCCGCATTGATCACCGGCGCGGCTTCCGGCCTCGGAAGGGCTTGCGCTGAGCGTATGGCACGGGAGGGCTACGGCGTGGTGATCGCCGACGTGAATCTGCCCGCTGCTCAGGACCTTGCCGACAGCCTTGCTGAAGAGGGCCTGTCCGCCATCGCCATCCACATGGATGTCTCCAGCGAAGAAGAGGTGGAGGCTGGCTTTGACCGGATGATGGAGACCTACAGCTCCTGCGATCTGGTGATGTCCAACGCCGGGGTCCAAATCGTCCACCCCTTTGAGGACTACCCCTTTGCCGACTGGCGGAAGATGATGGCCATCCATGCGGACGGTGCCTTCCTGGTGTCCCGGGCGGCCTACCGCCGCATGAAGACCTCTGGCCGAGGCGGGAAGATCGTATTTACCGGCTCTGTCCAGACATTCGTTGGCTCCAAGCTGAAGGCACCTTACAACTTTGTCAAGCACGGTGTGGCTGGGCTTTCCAAATCCATCGCCCGTGAAGGTGCTGAATACGGCATCCATACCTACGTCATCTGCCCCAGCTTTATCAAGACACCGCTGGTGGAAAAGCAGATCCCGGAGCAAGCAGCCTCCTTGGGCATCTCCGAAGAAGAGGTCGTGAAAAACATCATGCTGCGGGACACAGTGGACGGCGTGTTCACCACCGTGGAGGATGTGGC
>ENA-UESI01000892-UESI01000892.1-human-gut-metagenome-genome-assembly--contig:-NODE-892-length-21709-cov-5.235438_pt1 | contig 21709 bp, 17 predicted proteins | sample MGYA00243005_ERZ508006 | MGnify/ENA primary metagenome ERZ508006 (study PRJEB26167, sample SAMN06115436) | human gut metagenome | host: Homo sapiens | place: China:Shandong | collected 2015-06-10... | reverse complement strand
AATAGTTGTACTGCTTTTTCGAATATTTCATCTTTATTTTCGATTTTTGAAGTGTCAACTTATTCAGTACACTACACTTTCCAGAGTATCCGGAACCCGATCGCATTAGTCCATACTCCTTTACGGACGATCTGCAATAATGCCTGTCCCGAGAATATGAAGTATGATCTATTACTTGTTATCAGGCATATAGATTACCTTGACGAACATTTGGATAAGTTGTCCGGATTAAAATACCTGCATAATCATCCCGGAAACCTGGATATTGCCGAACATGAATTAGGAAACTTTTTGAAAGACAGATTTCGTTCCCTTCAAAGTTATGCAACCGACAAACACATAAAATTAACTGTAAAGACAGCATTCAATTACGCCAGCGCATGGTTTGATAAAGGTAAAGTCACACCTATAATCGAAAAATTTGTTATGAATGCAATTGACTGTTCCGAACCGGAATCGAACATTATATTACTAATTTCAATCTGTCAGGAACATTGGGAAATAAGTGTAACCGATTCAGAAAACGGTAAACTGACAAAACTGTATAATGAGCATAAACGCTGGATGCCTAAGTATAAATCTGAGTTTGAATGCCATTTCGTAAAAAGCATATTATTGAAAAAACTAACAAATTTGTGCAGCGGTAAGATTTTAGTGAATAATTCAAGTCATGCGATCACATTAAGGTTTCCAGTGAAATGTACTTGTGGAAACAAACCGAATCACCCGACATTGTGTATCACTAATAGTCCTGAGAATGAAAAGATAGATACTCTGCTCGTAAAGGCTCCCTGCAAAAGAAATTCCCATAAACCGGTAGTTGTACTTGCTGACAGTAATGATGATTTCCGTTCCTACCTGGAAGGTTGTCTGACAGAAGATTATACAGTTAAAAGTTTTGGAGACGGTGCTGAAGCTATGGATTACATAAAAAATGAATATCCTGATTTAGTGATTTGTGATACGGAACTTCACAGCATGAATGGCGTTGAATTCTCATCAAGGTTGAAAACATCCTGCCATACGTTAATTATCCCTATCATTCTTTATGGCTCGCATATAGATATTGACCGATACAATAGAAGAAAGACTTCTTTGGCTGATACATTTTTGCAGATACCTTTTGGAGTGGAAGAATTGAAGATTGAGACGTCAATCCTTATCAAAAACAATCGTTTCCTTAGAAAATCGTTCTTACAGAGAGTGTTCGGAGAGAAGTTTCTGGAGATAAAAGCTACAGAAATTTTAAAGACTGACGAAAGCCCCCTGATAAATAAAGTGACTCAAATCATTCTGAAGAATCTGGATAATGAAAAAATGACCATAAAGTTCATAGCCGAAGAACTTGGAACAAGCCGGACTAGCCTCTACAATAAATGGATCCAACTAACAGGCGAACCTCTTAGGAATTTCATTCGCAAAATCCGCATGGAAAAGGCGTATGAAATGTTGGAGAGCGGGAACTATCGAGTAAGTGAAGTTCCGGAAAAAATAGGAATGAAAAATGTGAGTAACTTCCGTGAAAGCTATAAGGACTATTTTGGGAAAACGCCTAGTGAAACAATCAAAAATATTTGACATATTTATATCAATAAGAAGTTTTAAGTAAAGTAATCTGAGTTCGATATGAGAACCGTTGATGCAATCAATCAGGTTCTTATTATCGTACTCAGATTAATATATCCATTCAACAGCTAAAAGTCTCAAAACGCCAATGTAGCAATAGGAGAATACCATCCTGCCGCTTTCCTTGCAGAATTTGGACTGCCAGTGCAAAGATTGTATCCATAACTATGTTGTTCAGTCGTTCCTGTCTTGCCGCTTCCTCTTTTACAGACAGGGCAAATAAAGATATATCTTCATAAAAACCTTCGTATGCTTCCGGTTGTGCAAAGTGAAACAGGTTACTCGAACAGGCAATCCGAGGCTGTTTCCGTGCAAAGTGCATGAGCGGACTTAGGTGTATTAGCTACCTTGACACTGCCTTGGTAGCTACCTTTATAGGCTCAAAGTGACTACCTTCGTGCAGTGTAAAATTATATCAACAAACACCTCGTATTACCTATTTTCCTTGATATCAGCTTTAATACGGATTTGCCAGATAATCCTCCACCATCTTATCTATGTTTTCGATAAAGATGCTACCCATTTCCGTACCGGCAATCATGGCACGAGTGCCCTTCATGGTAATATTTTGCCCATTAATCTCTGTGATAGTGATACTTTTATCCCATTTTTTCATCATCTCCAGAAAGCCCCCGTCCGGATTAATGATACTCCACTTTCCGGTAGCAGGATTTCTGTAGCAGATACTTAGTTTGGTTGCCGTACCTGCCAGCGCATAGTCTCCATAAATAGCTACCGGCTTGCCTACGGCCGCTCTTGCTTTAGGACCGTCCCATCCTTCCTCTTGCCTTGTAGCCACATTATAAATATGCACATCGGAATCGCCAGTACCTTCCTGCATAATAACTCTCTTTCCATCAGTGGCAACACGTTGGTTGTCTCCCACCACATAACCAAATAACTTGACCCATTTTTTTTGGTTCGGATCATATTCATAAACGCCACTGTTGGTAGCCAAAACGCTTCCATAAATAGAACTTTTATATGCGGATATACCTGACGGCGTATCTTGTACAGTACCCAGGTTTCCATTCTCATCGATGGGATATATGTAAGAGCGATTGGCATAACTTCCGGTGGATACATGATTTCCACTCACTAAAAAATCTTCACTGATGCAGACGCTGTATCCATGTCCTTGAATTCGTCCATTCGCGCAATACCATTTTCCGGTATTCTTGCTCTTTTTTATAAAATAAGTGGAATTATTATTGTTTCCGTTATCGGCAGCTATTACAATATAATCTCCTGAAATCCCGACATCTGCACCAGTTCTCAAAATGCTGCTATATGTTTTAGTTGGAAACTCTATTGTTCCCTCTTCATCCTCATATACCGGTACACCTTCTCCCCACGAACCATCTGGCTGCTTGTCGTACACACGGTAGCGATACTCTCCATTACCAGCATTAATAATACAAATCAGGCGGTTACCGGAAAAGGCACTGTTACGAGCATCAGGTATCGCCGTCAACTTCGGCTCAAAAGTTGAACTATCACTCGCTTTCAGCGTAGCATTCAGAATTGTTTTCTTTCCTGCCGACAATGTAAGATCACTGCCTACGCTGCAAACATACTCCTTTCCGTTTGCCAAAGTGATAGTGATATTTTGCTCTTCACCCAATGTCTGGGGTGGCAGCAGGCATTCAAAATCCAAATGAAACACTTGCTGGTCCGACCACGATTGCTTCATTCGAATGCTCTGTGTGCCTGCCTTGTCATTCGTCACACTCAACTGGTACTCATCAGAAGCATCCGTAGCTATCGTTCCGTCCGCATAAATATGATTGATTCGTGCCGTTGCCCCCATCACATCCGGTTGCGTCACCGTGGGATCCACAATATCCACGGACAGGTAAAGGCGTGCCGTAAGATGATGGAAAGTGAAATCTAGCGTATTAGTGGTGGAGGATGCCGACTGGTGTGCCGCCATGCAGATGCCGGACAGCAACTTGCTTTCCGAAGTCTGGTCTTGTGGGATGGCAATGCTCGTCCCCACTGCGGGCAGAGTGCTGTTCATGGTTCCGTACCAAGCATATACATCTACCGCTGAGGAGGTGTTCAGTAGCCCCGTCCATAGCTCCCGGTCGGCAGCAGCATCCGGAGCAAATGAACTATTCGTTCCCGAATAGCGATATTTGTAAGAAGCACTTCCGCTCCACCCGATAAGAATCGCATCACCTTCGGTGAAGGTAGTCCGATCATTCCTGTCTGCCACACGAGACATTGTATCGGTGTTTTCTATAATAGCAGTTACCCGGAAATCCCTATTATTCTGTTCGCTGCGTTCCGTTTCGTTCATGCAGGAAACTGAAAGCAGCAGTCCTGCTATCAATATCTGATATTTCTTCATAATATTCTAAATCTTACCTATTAAGTAGTACATTTTAACTATTTTTTATCTGTATAAATCCAGTGTCACTTGCTCCACAGTGCCCCTTGAATCGGTAGTTTCTTTCCAGAGCGCCCACCCCGTATGCTTCTCAGCTTCTGCATTCAGCAAAGCGCATAGCCCGGTAAAATCCGTAAATGAGGCTATCCCTGTAGCCGAATCGTCCGGTGTGCACCCTGCGGCAGTATTTCCCGCCATATAGTGGCAGGCACTGAAACTGACTCCCGGCTTGCTACCAGCCAGCCAACCGGCAGCGGGAGTATCTCCGGCCTGATTGCTCAATTGGGAAAGCTGTACATAACAATTGCTTACCATCTTACCGGATGCCACACCACCCGCCAGTCCACCGATACCGCTTCCCGCCGATGCTTTGCTAAAACTCACTGTAGAACCGGAAAGGGAGGATGAACCTTCAAAAACAGCAGAGTTTAGGATATTGCCATTACAATAACCTGCCAATCCTCCTATATACATGGCACTTGTGACTGAGGAATTTGTATCAACCACCGTTGTTTTGACTAGTTCCACCGAACAGTTCAGAATGTCCCCGTCTACTTTCCCCACCAACACGCCTGCATACGTGGCACCCGAGGACTCGATGCTGTAACCGGTAGTAGTGCTGTTACCGGGAATAGTTGCCACCCGCAGGTTACTAATACCTGCCTGTGTATACCCCACAATGCCCGAATACGTTCCCTTAATAAGTTGGGAACTGTTCTGCAAGTCAATGCTGATTTGCCATCCCTGCCCGTCTATGGGCAAAGTAAGCGGATGGGTGTCTGTACCTACAGGTGTATAAAGCTCGCCTGTGACGGTTCCTGTCAGCAAGAACGAAGCGGTCAGTTTGATGGTAAAAATTCGACTTGTACCTTTCGTCTCATACCGGCCATAGTCTTCATACAATGTATAGTCGGGTGTCGTTCCGTCAGCCGAGGTAGGAAGTCCGTTGGTATTCCATAGCTTGGTGAAGGTCACCCACTCAATGACGGAACCAATACCTTTTTCTTTACCCGATATGTCGCCTCCCGCCCCGGAGCTCCAGTCCTGACCTGCGGTCGCGGTTACCTTTCCATCTTTCTTTACATTGAGCGTATACCTCACACCCGCTCCCTGCTGCCATACAGTGGGGGTGGTAGGAAACGCTATGCCGGTTTTAGTAACCTGCATACTTGGGTTTCCGTCCTGTGTATAGGTAATGGAGAGGGTGGCGGCAGCTTTGTTGGGCAACAAAAAGAAGGTGGCAAGTGCTGTGGCATCGGTGACATTGGGCGCCACTTCCGTACCACCACTGGCAAGGGTTGCGTTTACAGTCTTTGTTCCTGTATAGCTTCCCCAGTCGAAACCACTGTCCGCGAATGTCAGTGTCACCGTTGCCGGAGCATTGTTTACAGACAAGGCGGTCACTTTAATCCCAACTTCGCTCCTGATGCTGACATTTACTTTGGTAAGGGCATGTTTCAAGTTGAATTTCACCTTTTCGCTATCGGTGGAAGGTACTGTACGGTTCATCAGCGGCGTGGCGGCAAGAAGGTCTGTCTGGTCGGCTTCGGCTGTGGGAACGGTGTAGGTCAGTTTCGGGAAACCTGTTGCCGTCTTGCCCTGAAAAGAGGGATTGCTGCCACCCGATGCCGCTTCGTCCACGTAGGGGGCGTATGCAAAGAAACTGATTTTGTCCATCGTGTTGCCCGGCCAGTATTTCACAGGGGAGTATGTCCAGCTGCCGTCACCCGTCTGTCGTTCCACCTGCTGGTTATACATGAAGTTGGGGGTGGAACTGCCTTCGCTGAATGCACCGTTGGTAAAGTAAGCGAACACGCCTATGTCCGTAAGGTCGGCTGCCGATTCATATTCTTTCGTTGCCCTCGTCCCGGGCACATCGCCCGAAAAGCCTACCGGAATATTTCCTTGCGGCGTATGCGGTGTGTCATCCTCCGCTTGGCAACCGGAGAGTGCCGCCAGCAGGCCGAGTACCACGGCTGTCAGGTAGTTTGTTTTCATCATCCTTGAATATTCTTTTTGTTCTATCCTTTTTTATTGTGTGACCGGAAAGGGACATTCAACCCCGTCCGGCCTGTATGCTTTCCCCGGAAAGCGGTTTAACCATCGGGAACGTCCGTTAAATGTCGCCTGTGTCGCCGGAAGTACCGTCTTTCCAGTCCGTAATAGCATCATCCACAGTTACCTGTACCGGATTCAGTGCCAGGTTGAAGGTGTAGGTGTAAGCCGTACCCAGTTTCAATGCCCCCGAGGGAAGGTCCACCAAAGCCTCCGTCTCGCTGACCAGATATTTGTTGGTTGGGTCGTTCACATCGGGTGTAATCGCATCATACGTCAGGCGGACTTTGATTTCGCCATTAGCCGTCGTTCCGGTTTCCACACCCGGAGTTTCACTGTCATTGACCGGTATCAGGAACAGGAACTCACCATCTTTGAACAGGGATTTGGCACTGGTAGTCGCTTCAATGGCTGTTTTGGTATAATCGCCCACTCCCGAAACGGCAGCGACATTCATGATATTCGCTACGTCGAAGTCGGTGGCCGGAATGTTGGCAGCATCATATTGCCAGTGCTGGTTTTTATATTCCGCTTTCGTATAGAATTTGGAAGTTCCGTTATTGGTGGTTCCCAGTATCTCCAGTTTCTTTACGAATATCCGGGTGTTTCCGGACAATGCGTTTTTCAGTTTCACCTTGAACAATACTTTGGAAAGGATGTGCCCGAACTTGAAATTCACCGTACCGCTGTTTTCCGAATATTTCTGGTCGTGCTGGTCGGCAACTACCAAATCCACCATTTCGGTCAGTTTGGTCGCGTCTTTCAAGGTAAAGTCTATGAAGGGGATGCCTTTGTCCGTTTTTCCCGACAGTACAATGCCTTTGTTTGTTCCGACTGCGGGAGCGGCTTCATAAGGGGCATAGGCAAAGAAAGATATCATGTGGTTGGGGTTGCTGGGCCAATACTTGATATTGTCATAAGCCCAACTGATAGCGCTTGCATCATAATGCACCTTTTCGTTGTACATGAAGTTGGGTTGTGTGGTAGTCTTTGCCGTTTCCCAGTTGCTTGCGCCGGTATAAAAGGCAAGGATACCGAAATTACCTTTGGTGTTGTCTTTCAAGGTAGCGGTGGTGGTTTCCGCCCCTCTGGTCGGCACACCCGTGTACACGTCAAAGCCCACTGTCGGATGCGTGTCCGGATTCACGTCTGTCACTTCATTCTGAGAGCAGCCCGCCATTGCAAAGGCTGCCATCGCCATCATCAAATTTTTCGTCCTCATTTTCTGTCAAATTTTAAATTTATTATTAAAGTTTCCTTATATGTCTATATCCTCGTTCTCTTCTTCATCCCAGCCGTCCACATCGGCATCCATGCCCGAACTGCCTTCAGGTTTCACCGTAGGCACGGTTTCACTACATGTCACATCAATGGTGATGCTGACAACTCCTTCGCTGTCTTCCGATACGTTCACCTTCATATCCGTAAGCTCTTCCGTAAACTCCGTCTTTCCGTCCACGAGCTGGGCCTCAAAACGTACTTCATGGAGAATGTTCTCGTCAAAACCGAACACGCTGAGCGTGGCGCTCATCGTGCCTTCCGTCTGCGAGCCGGGCAGGTAAACGGAATGGTCCAGTTCGAACTGTTGCGTCATAGTCTGCTCCGAAGGCTTGCCCGAAACGAGGAATACGGATTCCGGCACACCGCCCAGCGTACAGGTAGCGGTACGGATATTGTTCAGTCCCTTGATGTGGATGGTGGCGGTTATCTCCTTGGTCAGCTTCCGGGGGGTGAAGCAGATACGGCAGGGGGACGGATTTTCTGTCCCTCTTGTAGCGGAAGGTTCATAATTGCCCAGCATACCGGGAGTCACTTCAAACTCTTCCACATAGCCGGCGGCAAGTTCGTCGGGGCTGTCCGTAGCCACTTTGCCGTTATCCGTTCCTTTGGCCTGTGCATTCCTGACATAAGCTTCCAAAGTGTGGTGGGCATCCGTCCCACGGAAAGCGATGCCGCTGAAATCGTCGAACGAACGGTTGAACACAACTACGTTGTAGCGCCCTTCTTTCATCCGGACGGTCTTGCGGTTACGGTCGCCCATCAGCACGGTGACCGGGCTACCTCCGCCTATAGGGTAGAATACGGCGGTAGCTCCGTATTGTCCTTCCAGTTTGCTCAACCCTGTCTTGCTCCAATCGGCGGTGATGGTTATCTCCGCCTCGTCGGAATAGGTAAGGTCGCGGCGGTCGCAGGAGCAGAGACACAGGCATACAAACAAAAGTACGGACAAGGGATAATATGCTCTTTTGTTCTTCTGTCTGAAAACAGAGATATGGAGCACAGTCCGCTTGTCACTTATCACTCTATCACTTACCACCTGTCTCATCTTCCACCTCCTTTCCCTGTTTTCACCTTGCGGTTGAGCAACCACACCAGCGAGATTTTCACTTTCGTAGGACCGAACCATGTATATTTGCCGTTCTCCTGCCAGAGCAACGTCCGGTAGTTGTCACGGGCATGGTAGTGCTGGTAATCGGTACGTAACAGCCCGATACCGATGTTATATTCCAGTCGCAGGTTACCCCCTATCCGGTGGGCATACCCGTAGCTGATACCTGCGGCGATAAAGAACTCGCCCTGATAACCGTTATCCTGCCATTGCAGGTCGTACTTGCCGCCTCCGGCATACAGTCCGAGGAAATGGCCGGTAAGCACTTCTTTTGTTTGCCGCTTTTTGCTGTTGCCCAGCCAGTAGCGGCCTTCCAGACCACCCATGAAGATTTGAAGGCAATATTTATCACCGTCCATCAGCCACCAGGGGAACATCAGTTCACCGTTGAGCGAGTAGCGGTTGTGCTTGCCCACAGGTAATTCGATTTCTACATTAGGCATCAGGGCGGCATCGAACAGCAGGTTGGTTTTCAAGGCGAACAGTGGACGCTTTTCTTTGGTTTGTGCATTCCGAAACGTTGCCTGTGCTTGTTTCCGGATGCTTTTCATCCCCGGATACAGCAGTTCGCACGGTTTATTCAGGGACTCTGTATCGGGAGATACGGGACGGGGCAATGCGGGCAGGCTGTCCGGTTTTACCCACACCAGGCACACGGCGGCATTGCGCAGGTATTGCAACATCCTCTCCCTGATGTAGCGGTAAGAACTCCCACCGTCCAACTTCCTGAGCAATGATTTGCAATGGTCGCTGTCCGAAGTGTGATCAATGATTTGCAGCACTTTTTCCCGGTTGGGAAGGTGCTCGTCACCGGCTATCAACCGGCGTAGTTCCTGCCAGTTCTCACCCTGTGGCCGGGGATGGATCCGGTATTGGTCGAGGTACGGGTATTTCCATACCAGATATCCCTTTACGGCTGTGGAGCGTTGCCGTGCCAGACGTTCGTTATACTTCCGGTTACCGTCAGGAGAGGCGAAAGAAAGGATATTGATCGAGTCGATCCGCCCCGTCAGGCTACCATCGGAAAGCACTTCATCCAGATGACGGAGGGTACGGGCATTGTCCATGTATCCGTTATCCACTAACGCCTTGCCTAAACGGAAATAGAGTAGCATCGGTTGCCCGGAAAGATCCGGTCTGGGAATGCTCTCCTGTGAATGCACACCCGTCAGCAGCCCGAAAAATAGTCCGAAGCCGAAGGCAATGCGTTTTACATTTATAATAGGTAAGTAATTCATATTGGGGCTGATTGAGGGGTTACCAGTCGGCTATTTTAATATCTGCCAGAAAGGTACGTGCCACTTGATTGAAAATACCGATCTTATTGGCGATTTGACTATGATAGATATAAAATTCTTCCGGAGTGGGCATATTGCAACGAATGGGTTCATTCAATGCCTGGAGCACATCCAACAGGGAGATTTCCGACAGAGGATGCCATAAGGCATACGAAGAGAGATTCCCCGGCTCTTTGTCCGGCAGACACCGGATAAGATGGCCTTTTTCTAATTTGTCGAACAAGTCTTTCCATTCTTCCGCGGAAAGAAGGTAATTGACTGATTGCAGGGCATTGCCTAAAGCAATGTCATGCAGTACAGAGATGGCTGTTTGGGTACATATAGATAGCATCTGCGTTTGTTTTGGGGTTGACTAAAAAGCTCCCCCTCGAAAAAAAGTTCTCTCTATCCACTGATATGAGAGAACTTTTATGTATATTTAGGCTACCAAACGCATAAAATATACTTAGTCAAAGATATGCAAAAAGTTCAATTTAAACAATATAATGAGGGTGAAATTTTATTATTCCCCGACCGTTTAGACTTAACAATCAGCGATAATCACCTTGTTCGTGTGGTCAACCATACGGTTAATCAGCTCGACCTGACGTTTCTTTTATCCACTTACTGCGGTGGCGGTACTACTGCCTACCATCCCCGTATGCTTCTGAAAGTTCTTTTGTATGCTTATTGCCTCAAACTCTATACCGGTCGTAAGATCGCCAATGCTCTTCGTTCAGACATCACCTTTATGTGGCTTTCAGGCAAACAATATCCGGATTTCCGCACTATCAACAATTTCCGCAGCGGTCGTCTGAAAGATAGTATCCATACTGTATTTGCCTCTCTGCTTCTTCTCCTGTTTAATGAAGGTTATATTCGTCTGGAAGAATATTATTGCGATGGTACTACTATTCAGGCTGATGCCAACAAGCACAAGGTTGTCTGGAAGAAAAATCCTTCCCGCTATCTTGAAGGAGTGGAAGCACGCATAGACTCTACGTTGCTTGAAATCGACAAACTTGTTAAAGAGGAAAACGAGCAGTATGGCGAGGATGACCTGGAACTCCTTGGCAAATCCGATGCCGGTCGTAAAGACCGTATTGAGGAATCCATATCCCAACTGAATGCTATCATCAATAAGGATAAAACGCCCAAGAGTAAGAAATCCCGTGCTGCTTCCCGTCTAAAAAATGAATTAGAAGAGGCTGGTTTACGCAAGAGAATCTATGAAGAACAGAAACAAATCTGTGGTGACCGTAGTGGATACAGTAGAACAGATCCCCAAGCTACCCCTATGCGAACCAAAGAATGCCAGGAAGACCTCCGTCCCGCTTATAATGGCATGGTCGGTTCCGAAAAGCAGTATATTACGGGAGTCAGTGTCCATCAGAACTCTAATGACGGCACCTGCTTTAAGGCTCACATGGAGCAGGTTATGCCTCTTCTGCCAGGGAAACCGCAACAGGTCATTGCTGACGCTATTTTTGGTACGGAAGAAAACTATGAATTTCTGGATGCAGAGAAGATGGAGGCTCTGCTGAAATACCCTTCCTACGATAAGGAACAGACCAAGGAATTTAGAGAGAGTCCTTTCTATAAAGAAAACATGCCCTATGATAAAGACAAGGATACTTTTCTATGCCCCAACAATAAACAATTGATTTATACAGGTGAAGTGAAGGTTACAAACAAGAATGGATTTGTCTCTACATTGCGAAACTATGAATGCCGGGATTGTGCCGGGTGCCCATTAGCTGGGCAATGCGGAAATAAACGGCAACAGGGGAACAACAGAACGATACAAATAAATCAAAAACTGGAGGAGTACAAGCAACAAATACGCCGGAGACTACTAACGGATGAAGGAAAAAGGCTAATGAAAAATCGGGCACATGATATTGAAACATGTTTTGGAGACATAAAACAAAATATGTTGTTCCGCAGAGTTCATTTGAGGGGACTACAAAAAGTAGAAACAGAATGTATTATTATCGCAATAGCCCATAATTTAAGAAAAATGAATGGGCCTAATGCCAAGGAGGTTGCATGAAGAGCTTAGGGGGAGGAAACAAGGCGATTGATACAATAAAAAGTCCCCATAAAAGGGAGACTTTTTATGAAATAAGGAATATTGCACATAAGAAGGAGAACAAAGAAAATATCAAGGAGAGACTTTTTAGTCAGCCCCATTTAAGATACTACTGACTTTTTAGTCAGCCTCATTGGAGATACTAGCGACTTTTTAGTCAACCTCTACCCGCAGGGGGAGGTGGTAGGTGAACATGTAGTCCTTACAGCTTGACCTTCTTACTTACCGATTTTGACTCATTATGAATACGGTCTAAAGCCGTCACCACATAGCGGTATTTGGTCTTACCCGTTTCATACGGCAGTTTGTAGAACGGATTTCGGGTGATAGCTACGATATGTGACGGATCATCAAGATTCACCTTTTCTTTGGAACCGAAACGGTATACTACGTACTGAATGGCTTTGTCCATTTCAGTCTCCGCTTTCGGAGCAGTCCAGAAAAGTATATAGCCATCTTCTGTCCATACCTTTTTCATCTTGCGTACTTTACCCGGAGCTTTATCATCCATAAAGTCGAATACCGGAATCAAAGCCGGATATTTATGATACTCCTGTACCAAGGCATCCCGATATTTTCCAGCGTTCTCGACTACGGCTGCCGCATACCATTGGCAACTTCCGCCGATAGTCTGATAAGAACGCTGCAAAGCCATCTTTCGTGGAAGCTGGTTGATAGAAGGATTCTTCGGATCGGCATGCTGAATGGTATTCATGACTGCCTGACCGATAAACAACGGACGGTTTTCCGAATGCTTCGCCCACCAGTCAACCAGTGTTTCGTAATCGGCTGCCTTGTGTCCTATCTCCCAATAAATCTGAGGAATGTTATAATCAATCCATCCTTCACGTGCCCAAAGCAATACGTCGGCATAAAGATCATCATAGTTCTGCAAACCATTTGTGTTGCTGCCCAACGGATCTGTTTTCTGATTGCGGTAAATACCGAACGGGCTGATTCCGAACTTCACCCACGGTTTGATGCCCCGTATCGTTTCATGAAGTTTCTTGATCAGGATATTCACGTTGCCACGACGCCAGTCCGCCTTATTGCTGAAACCGCCTCCGTAACGGGCAAAGCTCGCATTGTCCGGGAAATCGACTCCCTTGATCGGATAAGGATAGAAATAATCGTCCATGTGGATAGCATCTACATCGTAACGGGATACAATATCGGAAACAATCTTGCAGATATGCTCACGGCTTTCGGGAAGTGCCGGATCAAAATAGATCTGATCGCCATAAGTGACAAACCATTCCGGATGTTCATGATAAATATGTGTCGGTGCCAATTGATTCTTCAATGAAGTCTTCACACGGTAGGGATTGATCCATGCATGGAATTCCATATTCCGTTTATGGCATTCTTCGATCATGAATTGCATCGGATCCCACATCGGAGAAGGCATTTGCCCTTGTGTTCCTGTCAGGAAACGACTCCACGGTTCGTGTTGTGAAGCATACAATGCATCCGCTTCGGGACGCACTTGAAAGATGATCGCATTAATACCCGCTCCCTGAAGAGAGTTCAGCTGACCAACCAGTGTCTGTTTCAGCTTCTCTGTCGGTATGCCACGGAACTGTCCGTTGACAGCCTGTATCCATGCAGCACGAAACTCACGTTTAGGATATGCATTGCCCGACGGCGCCTGCGCTCTTACTCCTGCCGCCAGAAGCAGAACTAATAAGAAAAGATAGTTTTTCAGATTCATAATGTTCTTGAGTCATAAAATAATGTGGTGCAAAGATAATAGATGCAGATACTATCTCCAACTATTATTGAGGCCATTCGACAACAAATCTTGCACCACCCGCGTAGCTAGTGTCCAGATAGACATTTCCATCCACTAATTCCATGATCTGACGGATAATAGACAATCCCAGTCCGGTGCCCTGAGTGAAGGCATCGATCTTCGCGAACCGTTCGAAAATGGAGTCCCGGTAGTTTTCATCGATTCCGGGACCGGAATCTTCGATAATAAAACGTACCAGACGATTCGGTTTGTCTTCTGCATAACTGAGACGTATAAAGCCGGATTCCGTGAATTTATTGGCATTGTTCAGCAAACCGAGCAGCACACGCTTCATCCAAATTTCAACCGTACACACTTCGACCGGAGTGGAAGAAGGCATATATTGCAACTTGATTCCTTCTTTCAGATTCTGACGAATCAATCCCAAACATTCCTGACAACACGCATCTACACTCACTGGCTTCTTCGGTATATCATCCGTCTGAGAGTCCATGTCGGCTATATCAATCACATTATTTACCAAATCAAGCAGATATGCGTTGCTGCTCTCCATTTGACGGGCATATTCTTCCATCTCTTCCTGTGTCAGCCCACCGGCAGCCATCAAGGATGAAAAACCGATAATCGAATTGAGCGGAGTACGGATTTCATGTGTAATATGCTGGATAAAAGAGCTTTTCATGTGGCTAGCCTTGATGACTGCCTTATTTGCCGCATCCAGTTTCCGGTTCAACGACAAAGAACGCATATAGTAAAACGTGATAACAATCAACAATATCAACACCAGGCATCCGACAATCACGGAAGTTATAAAGAGATTGCGGTTGACCTCCGCCCGCAATTCCAGCTTATCGTGCTCCAACTTATCCACTTCGAACTGCACGGTATATTTGCTTAATTGCTCGTCCAGTTCTGCCGAACGAATGGAATCATTAATATGTGCATAAGATTTATAAACCTCGCAGGCATCTTCAAAGCGTCCCATCTGCTCCATAAACTGTGCTTTCAACAGGTGATTGGCAGGATAACAGCTCCCCACCGAATGATGATAATCCATCAATGAGTCCAGATAGTTGAGTGCCATCTGATTGTCATTCAACGTCCGCGCACAAAGAATTTTATATCCCAACCATCCTTCACGGGGAAAAGCATTCATATTTTCGTGATAAAACTTATCCGCTTCTGCAATAAACGGTTGCGCCTCCTTCTTCCCTTTCAATGCCAGCGTAGCAATCACTTGAAACTGATAATAACGCATGGTAAGCTCCGGTCGGACAGGGATATCCTTACGCTTCATTTTCTCAATCAGTCCCGGCATACGGTTCAAGTATTCCATCGCATTGGCATACTCCCCTCTAGCCAGATAAGTCTGGATGATATTCAGTGACACCACATAGGCATCTTCATAAAAACCCGCATCGCTAAATTTTTTCAGTGCGGAAGAATAGTATTCAAGACAGAGCTTGACGTTGTTGCTGAACACCCGATGATTATATCCGATACACATCTCGCTGCAAGCCATTCCGAAAGCACTTTTGGCCGCATCCGCATCCTTCTGAAGAAGTCCAGTCTCACGCATGGCCTCATCCTGCAAACCTTTCTCGGTAAGCAACTGAATATACTGGCGCCACTGCGTATAGCGATTATTGATATTACCACGCTTCAGACACCAGTCCATATATTCATATGCAACCACTTTCAAGCTATCCGTATTTCTCAACCGGTAATAATGGGAAGCAATCTGAGAATAAGCATCGTCGATTTTAGCAGTATCATTCTGCTGCCTTGCCAATCGCATATATTCCTGATAGAAAGGTATAAAATCTTTCTGACCTATTTTATTTGAGACACTGTCGGAAAGGGCTTCCAACTGTTTTTCTTTGTTTGTGCTACTAAAGGCTAAAGTAGATGCAAAACACAGAATGAATAAGCTAATAACCATCCGGATGTTTTTCACGATTCAAGTCAATTTGTTATTATTTTGAAATGTTTGTTGTAAATTCCGGACCAAGATACGCCAATTATCCCGAAGCAATTTCTTTTTATTACCAATTATAACATATCTTAACCCGACCAAAAACCTTTCTTCTATCAATAAAATCGCTAACTTTGCCGACTATCATAAAAAAGGAGTATTTTATGTCAGAAAACAAACATATTTCGATCAAAGGAGCGCGGGTTAACAACCTGAAAAACATCGATGTAGATATTCCACGCAACAAACTTGTCGTGATCACCGGACTATCCGGTTCGGGGAAATCGTCGCTCGCTTTTGATACTCTCTATGCAGAAGGACAACGTCGTTATGTCGAGAGCCTTAGCAGCTACGCACGCCAGTTTCTGGGACGAATGAGCAAACCCGAATGTGATTTTATTAAAGGAATCCCACCGGCAATCGCCATCGAACAGAAAGTGAACAGCCGCAATCCGAGATCTACCGTAGGAACTTCCACCGAGATTTATGAATATCTGCGCTTGCTTTATGCGCGGGTGGGACGGACATATAGCCCCATCAGCGGAGAAGAAGTCAAGAAGCATTCGACGGAGGACATCGTCAACTGTATGCTTTCGCATCCGGAGGGGACCAGATATACCGTATTGACCCCTATCCGCCTGCGCGAAGACCGTACCCTGCAGCAACAACTGGAGATAGACCTGAAACAAGGCTTCAACCGGGTGGAAGTGAACGGTGAAATGAAGCGTATCGATGAATACAAGCCAGTGGCAGGCGACGAAGTTTATCTGCTGGTAGACCGTATGGCAGTGGCAAACACGAAAGATGCCATCAGCCGACTGACGGACTCTGCCGAAACTGCCATGTATGAAGGGGACGGTACGTGTATGCTACGTTTTTATCTGCCGGACGGCACCACCAGGCTATATAATTTCAGTACGAAATTCGAAGCGGACGGCATCACTTTTGAGGAGCCGAACGATCAGATGTTCTCGTTCAACTCTCCTATCGGTGCCTGCCCCGTATGCGAGGGCTTCGGCAAGGTGATCGGCATTGACGAGCATCTGGTAGTGCCCAACCGCTCGCTATCCGTGTATGAAGGGGCCATCGTCTGCTGGCGTGGCGAGAAGATGGGAGAATGGAAAGATGAACTGATTCATAATGCGGATAAGTTCGATTTCCCGATTTTCACTCCTTACTATGAGCTGACAGACGAGCAACGTCGCACACTCTGGGAAGGAAACCAATACTTCCATGGCATCAACGATTTCTTCAAGATGCTGGAAGAGAATCAATATAAGATACAATACAGGGTAATGCTGGCACGCTACCGGGGAAAAACAATCTGTCCGAAATGTCACGGTACACGTTTGAAACCGGAGGCAGGATATGTGCGGGTAGACGGAAAGAGCATTTCCGAACTGGTAGATTTACCCATCACGGAACTAAAAGAGTTCTTCGACCATCTGAACCTCAACGAACACGATAGCAATGTAGCCCGCAGAATTCTGATTGAAATCAACAGCCGCATCCGCTTTCTGATAGATGTAGGGTTGGGATATCTGACTTTAAACCGGCTCAGCAACTCGCTGTCGGGTGGAGAAAGCCAGCGTATCAACCTGGCAACGTCATTAGGAAGCAGCCTCGTCGGCAGTCTCTATATTCTGGATGAGCCGAGTATCGGTTTGCACAGCCGTGACACCGACCGTCTGATCCGCGTATTGCGTCAATTGCAGGAACTCGGCAATACGGTGGTAGTGGTAGAGCACGATGAAGAAATAATCCGTGCCGCCGATTACATCATTGATATCGGTCCAAATGCCGGCCGCCTGGGAGGAGAAGTCGTTTATCAGGGCGATATGAAAGACCTGAAAAAAGGCAGCAATAGTCATACGGTACGTTATCTGTTGGGAGAAGAGGAGATTCCCGTTCCCGAACATCGTCGGCCGTGGAACAATTATATCGAACTGACAGGTGCCCGCGAAAACAATCTGAAAGGAGTGAATGTAAAGTTTCCTCTCAATGTGATGACAGTAGTCACGGGTGTTTCCGGTTCCGGTAAGAGTACGTTAGTGCGGGATATCTTCTATCGGGCACTAAAGCGCGAACTGGATGAATGCAGCGACCGCCCGGGAGAGTTCTCTTCTATCGGTGGAAGCCTACGTGACTTGAGAAATATCGAATTTGTCGATCAAAACCCAATAGGCAAATCGTCCCGTTCCAATCCGGTGACTTACATCAAGGCTTATGATGAAATCCGGAAGCTATGGGCGGAACAGCCTCTGGCAAAACAAATGGGATACACAGCCGGACATTTCAGTTTTAACAGCGAAGGCGGACGATGCGAGGAATGTAAAGGCGAAGGAACCATCACCGTAGAAATGCAGTTTATGGCAGACTTGGTGCTGGAATGCGAATCCTGTCACGGTAAACGTTTTAAAGCAGATACACTGGAAGTGAAATTCCAGGATAAGAACATCTATGATGTACTGGAAATGACAGTAAACCAAGCCGTCGAATTCTTCACCGAACATGGTCAGAAGAAAATTGTAAAAAGACTGCTTCCACTACAGGATGTCGGACTGGGATATATCAAATTAGGCCAGTCCTCTTCTACCCTATCCGGTGGCGAAAACCAACGTGTGAAGCTGGCATTCTACCTGAGTCAGGAGAAAGCCGACCCGACCCTGTTTATTTTTGACGAACCAACCACCGGACTGCACTTCCACGACATCCGCAAGCTGTTGGATGCCTTCGACGCACTCATCCGACGGGGACACAGCATTGTCATCATCGAACATAATATGGACGTTATCAAATGTGCCGATTATGTAATCGACCTCGGACCGGAAGGCGGAGACAAAGGCGGAAATATCGTAGCGGTAGGTACCCCGGAAGAAGTAGCCACTTGCGGAGCAAGCTATACGGGGCAGTTTCTGAAAGAAAAGCTTGCTTAATGAATAATGGATAATTGAAAATGGATAATGGCTATGCAGTAAACAGCGCAGCTCATTATCCATTTTCAATTATCCATTATCCATTGTTAAAAGTAGAATCCGAATCCGACCTTAACGCCGAAACGTGACATGTCGCTATCGTTGAAGCGCCATTTGTAATATACGGCGGGTTCGATGGTTACGGTGCGGGAAAGGAAGTAAGCGTATCCGGCTTCGATGCCTAGCCCCCAGTCAGTCTGGTGATGTCCTCCGCTCCAACGGAAGCGGTTCCAGTCGAGACCTCCGCCCAGATAAACACCGGTGGAATTAAAGTAGAAACGCATTCCTGTCCCTAATGTGTATTCGTCTACAGGTTTTGACCAATCAGCACCGACATTAACCATCAATGCGATACCGTCGGCAAGGAATGTACCGGCTTGCGCACCAATACCAAACTTCGCCTTATCGTTTTTACTATACGAAAAATCCAATCCCGTTACAGAAGGATTAAGAATCATTTTTCCTTTCTCAAATTGTGCCTGGGCAGCTATTGATACCACCAGCAGACAAATAGCTAAAGCTAATTTCTTCATAAATTTACTTTTTTAAGTGAATAGATTGTTCGTCTTTTTTACGGCGTTCACGCATTTGTTCCTTCTTCCGGAGCACGAGCCAAAGCAAGAGTACGATGACGTAAGAACCTACCACCGTAAGAATCTTCTCCGTCTGGCCGACTTCCGTGTTGCGAGGTAACAAATAGGCTGCCGTTACTGATACATAAATAAGGAATGCGATAGCAACTCCTGTCGATTTTTTTATTTTCTTCATTCTGATAGTTTTCTAGTTTTTTGTTTTCCCAGCCAGATAAAGAACCAGGCAATAGCTACCACTACGCATCCTATACCGATGCAGTAGGAAACTATATGCGAGAGTCCCAGCCCTTCGGGAGCAATACATATATAAGTAGAACAAACACTCGTCATAAATAAGGCGGGGATCAGCGTAATCCAATAAGGCTTTTTGGCTACCACAAGGTAGACTGTGATAGCCCAGAGGGTGAACACCGCCAATGTCTGGTTGGCCCAGGCAAAGTAACGCCAGATCATGTTAAATCCGTCCGCGTCACGCAAGCTATAAAGAAGCAGACCGATAGCTACTGCGAACATCGGAATACAAATGTATAAACGACGGCGCATACTTTTTTGTTCCAGTCCCAGAAAGTCCGCCACAATCAGACGGGCGGAACGGAAAGCGGTATCTCCCGAAGTAATGGGAGCCGCAATTACTCCAAGAATGGCGAGCACTCCACCGATAGCTCCCAGCCAGTCTTTAGTGATAGCGTCTACTATCACGGAAGCATTACTTTCTTCCATTCCATTTTCATGGAAGAAATAAGTAGCGGCTGCCGCCCATATCAAAGCAACGATGCCTTCGGTAATCATTGCACCATAGAAAACCGGACGTCCATGACGTTCTGAAGTCATGCAGCGGGCCATTAAAGGACTCTGCGTGGCATGGAAACCGGATATGGCACCACAGGCGATACTCACAAACATAATCGGGAAGATCGGCAGTTCACTGGCATCCGGATTGGTATTCTGCAAGCCGTCCCATAGTTCGGGCAAAACAGGGTGATTGACATAAAGCATTACCACATCCGGAACAATTGTCCAAACGCTTTCTTATCTCCCCTGACAATTGCCTTTATCAAAACCTCTGTATGTTCATTTACCTCCATGGATTCCAGAAAAACGTTCGATTAATTTAGTCGAAAATTTATCTGGTGACAAAGAAAAAAATTTAATGCAAGTAATCCAACAATTTACGACGGATTATTTCGAAAAATTCTTCTAAGCGTCTCTTCAGACAATACTCCATATCGTTACAAGAATCCTCTGGACAAGTATTCAAAACGATTACATCTTGTATATATAGAAAGGCAATTATATATATTTACACTTATAGAGGTAGGTCTATTCCGTTACTAGTTCGTCTGCGGTAATCGGAATTGGCGACCCGATCACTTCTGTCGGTAGTCTGTCTTTTTCTTTCACTGACCGGTGGTGTCTGACGGAAACGTAACGTAAAGTTTTTTTGCGAAGTGAGGAGTTCCGCCGGCCAGTGAGTTCTTCTCTTGCCCGGAAAAACAAAATCTTTTGTTTTTCCGGGCAAGAGAAGAACCGATGAAATCAACGGAAGCCTTACCGGACTGTTCCAGGCGAACCGGTCTGACGATATAAAACCCGGAAGCGGAATAGAAAAAAATCTACATTTAGGGTAAACATGTATATAAACACCAAAATCTATTCTTCAACAAACTATATCGAATCGTTTAAAATATAAAATAACAAGACATTTTTTCAATCATTCCGTAGAAACACCAGAAAGAAAGAGGTCAAAACTAAAGAGCTATGTTAGAAACATTGAATAACTGGATTATTTCTGCGAACGATTGGATTTGGACATACCTATTAATTATCCTTCTGATTCTGATCGGTTTATATTTTACGTTTAAAAGCCGTTTTGTACAATTCCGCTATTTCGGAGAAATGTTCAGGTTATTAGGCCAGGGAGTCAGTAACGGCAAAGGTAAAAATTCCGTTTCTTCGTTCCAGGCTTTCTGTATAGCGACCGCCTCCCGGGTAGGAACGGGTAATTTAGCCGGAGTAGCGACTGCCGTTGCTTTAGGAGGGTCCGGGGCTGTTTTCTGGATGTGGGTACTGGCCCTGATCGGTTCTGTCTCGGCTTTCGTCGAGTCGACTTTAGCTCAAATTTATAAAGAAAAAGGTGAACGCTCATTCATCGGAGGCCCCGCCTTCTATATCGGGAAAGGACTAAAAAAGAAAGGCCTGGCCCTGCTTTTCGCCTTCATTATTATCATCACTTTCGGCTTGGTCTTCAATTCCGTCCAAGCCAATACAATCGCAATCGCTTTTCACGAGATATACGGAACCGGCCAATTAGGTCCGGCCATCATCCTGACCTTTTTCACGCTAATCACTATTTTCGGAGGGATACACCGGATAGCACGGGTAGCGGGTATCATCGTTCCGTTTATGGCGATTGCCTATATTTTAGTGGCCTTATTCATTTTATTCAATCATATGACCGCTATCCCGGCCCTGATCGGCCATATTTTCTCCAATGCTTTCGGAATAGAGCAAGTTGTCGGTGGAGTGGAACTATTTTATTGGTTTTAAGGTAGAAGATGTGAATCATGGTGAGTTGGGTGAGA
>ENA-UESI01000886-UESI01000886.1-human-gut-metagenome-genome-assembly--contig:-NODE-886-length-21896-cov-6.531784_pt1 | contig 21896 bp, 17 predicted proteins | sample MGYA00243005_ERZ508006 | MGnify/ENA primary metagenome ERZ508006 (study PRJEB26167, sample SAMN06115436) | human gut metagenome | host: Homo sapiens | place: China:Shandong | collected 2015-06-10... | reverse complement strand
ATTCTTCTTCATTGACTTGAAATTCGAGTAGTAAATTTTCACGTATGGCTTCTTTTTCCGCATCTGAATAACCATTATCTAAAGACTTCGAGTCATGGTTATCGCATAACTCATACAAATTATTTTGAAAAACTCCAAAAACAAAAAAGATGCTAAGCAGCGCAAAAATCTGTGAAATCAGCAAAATAACAAAAAGCGCTGTATGCCTTTTCATCAAATCCGTTACATTCTTAAAAACCATTTATGCTCCCTCCTTTGGTTTTCCGTACGCATACTTAATTTTATGCTTTTTTGCCCATTTTTCTGCGTAAGAGTGTTTTTTCACATAAAGGGTAACTTTATCTTTGCAATCTCTGAACTCGTACTCGTCTAGTTTCTTTACCCTGTCAGGAATTATAACCGTCTTTAAATTTGGACATGTTACAAAACCATATTCTATCGTTTCAATTCCCTCTTCAATTTCTACATATGTAAGATAATTGGAAAATGTCCCCTCACTGCATGTAACATCCAATGACCGAACTTTTTCTCCTTCATAGACAGCCGGAACAACGAGTTTACTCTTTCTCTTTAATTCAGTATCCGAAAAAATACTTAAGCGCCCTTCAATAACGGACCATCTGTCTGCCTCAACTTTTTTGTTTCCAGGCGCATCATTCTCCACTTCTGTCACAGTATTCCTTTGAGCATTCTGCAAGTTCTGAGCACCACCTGAAAAATCAATAAGAAACAGGCATCCAATTCCCAGTATCAACGCGATAACAACAAAGATTATTATGATTCGTGAACTTCTAGCCATATATAATTCCTCCCTATAAAATATGTTTCAGAATAAAAACGCTTGCTTTTTGCAATATTTGTAACGGTAGTACTTGCTGTATTACCATTTCCTTCTGCTTCCATTTTCGCAATAGTTTTTGATTTTGTGTATGTGTAATTCTTTTCGGTATTCCACTACCATATGAAAAGAACGCTTTTTTCAATCATTACTCTGTAAATCATATCTGAATACATTCTGTCACGTATAATCCAATTATCCTCTTTTGAGGGTAATGGATTATTCTCCTTTCTCCCAATCTCTTGGGTTTTATTGAATACTCCATTATAATACTTAAAGCACTGTGGATCTGTATCTATTCTATTACAGCTTTGACTGTTCGGAGATGACTCAGACCACAGCTTTTCGTCTATTACTGGTAATTAGTTTGTTAACGCTTGACGTTTCTATTTACGTGATTACACAGCCGAATTCTCTGTGGAAGACAGCAGTGCTAAATATTATTTCAGGAGGTATATTTCTATGTCCATGTACTTTGTTGGAATTGACATTTCCAAGTACAAACATGATTGCAGCATCTGCAGCCGATACAGCTTCTTCAACCTCTCCCACAAAATCAAAAAAACCAGGAGTATCGAGAATATTTATTTTGACATTATCCCACTCTATCGGTACAACCGATGTATGTATAGAGAACTGACGCTTTATCTCTTCTTTGTCAAAATCGCTGATAGTGCTGCCATCCGCTACAGTGCCCATTCTGGTGGTCTGTCCTGCCAGATATGCCATAGCTTCCACGAGTGATGTCTTGCCACAGCCGCTATGGCCTAAAAGCACGACGTTTCGAATCTTCTCAGTAGTGTAAACATTCATTTCAAGTACCTCCCTGACATTATTATAGTATGTAAACATTGTACTAATATTTTATATAATTTACAACACTTTTATGCAATCTGACGATTATTTTTTATTATTATATTTGAATAAATATGCCAATAATTTATTGCTTTATAGTGTTAAATTGGATATAATATATTGTAAATATTCAAAACCACTATAGTGCGATTTTTAGAATGTGCGTGTGGTGATTCTGAATAGTTACAATAAAGAATTAGGAGATACACATAAATGCATTTTGATAAAGTTGGCTTTATAGGGCTCGGTCTGATTGGCGGCTCTATAGCCAGAAAAATGAAAGAAAATAATCCAAAGGTCTCAATTATCGCAACAGCCGGGCATCAACAGACCATAGATGATGCCTTTGGGCTTGGCCTGATAGATAATAATGAGCTTTTAGAGCTTAACTCTTTTAAAGACTGCGACGTAATCTTTCTGTGTGCACCGGTAAACAAAAATATCGAATACCTCACACAGCTTAAGGATATCATAAAGGATGACTGTATCATCACAGATGTGGGCAGCACCAAAACCCAGATTCACGAAAAGGTTATAGAGCTTGGCCTTGAGCGCAATTTCATCGGCGGTCATCCTATGACCGGCTCCGAAAAGACAGGCATACTCAATTCAGACAAACAGCTTTTGGAGAACGCCTACTATATTATCACTCCTACTGCAGCAACGACTGAAGAAAATCAAAATGATTTCAAGCAGTTTGTACTTTCTCTTGGCTCGATAGCACTCATTTTAGACTACAGGGAGCATGATCACGCTACCGCAGCCATCAGCCACCTGCCACATATGATTGCATACTCTCTCGTCAATCTGATTGAGCATATTGATTCCGAAAAAGAGACTATGAAAACTATCGCTGCCGGAGGCTTCCGCGATGTGACACGTATCGCTGCAAGCTCCCCTGTCATGTGGGAAAATATATGTGAGTCCAACAAAAATCAGCTGCTCTCACTCATGGACCAGTATGAAGCCAATTTCCATAAGCTTCGCGAAATAATTGCAGACGGCAGTTCTCAAAAGATGCTCGATTATTTTCAGGACTCAAAGAATTACAGAGATTCACTCACACTGCCCGGTGCCAAAATCCGCAAGGATTTCCACGAGGTATTTGTCGATATTGCTGACGAGGCAGGCGGTATTGCAGTGCTTGCAAGCCTTTTAGCCTTCAATGGCATCAGCATCAAGAATATCGGCATCATAAACAACCGTGAGTTTGAGGAGGGTGTACTGCGCATAGAGTTCTATGACGAAGATGCTCTTGAATCGGCTATCAGCGTACTTAAAGAAAGAAACTATACTATTCACCGCAGATGATTTATCCTGTTATATGGTTTTAATCCCAAAAACAAAGAGCCGTAAAACGAATTTGATTCGTTTTACGGCTCTTTTTATACCGTCCAATGCAGCACTGTTTACAAATAAGCAGAAACCAATAACACTTTATTAATATACGCTCTCCTCAAGTACCTCATAAAAATCCTCAAAGGTCTTGCGGCAGCAATAAGGGTCTATTATCTCAACACCCTCTGCCTTAAGCCCCGGCAAAGTAAATGACATGGCTACGCGATGATCGTCATACGTTTTAATTTTACAAGGCTTAATACGCTCTGCCGGATAAATCCTTAAGCCATTTTCAATTTCTTCAACCCTCACACCTAATTCCGTCAGGTTTTCCTCGATGGCGTTTATCCTGTCACACTCCTGCAGACGAATATGCGAAATGCCTTCTATCCCTACAGGTGCATTTGCAAACGGTGCAATCGCAGCAAGTGTCAGCGCCTGGTCTGAGAATGTTGACAAATCCCAGCTTCCGCCATGTATATGAGCATTCTTTGGTGGCATACACACTATGCCGTCTGCCTCGTCGGAAATTGTGCAGCCCATATCCGCAAGCACATCAAGAAATGCCACATCTCCCTGCAAGCTGTTCTGGTGCACCCCAATCACCTTTGACTTAACATGTAAAAGCGGGCTCATTGCATAAAAATAGCATGCAGCCGACACATCCGGCTCTATATCATAGTCTAAGCTTTCATACGCCGCTTTCTTAGGGATAATAAAGCTGTTATTCTTTTTGTCCTGCATCACATCGAGCCCAAACTGCTTCATCATAAGACGCGTCATCTCAACATATGCCATACCATGCGTTCCTGTGACATTAATCGTAAAGTCCTTTTCCATCACTATAGCCGAGATAAGAAGGGCACTCAAAAACTGGCTGCTCTTGTCTACGTTTATATCAACAGTATCAGCATACTCCCCTGTATTTCCGATGGTAAAAGGAAAATGATATTCGTTCTCATCATACTCAATATGGGCACCCAGCTTTTCAAGCGATACAAGCAGATCCTTCATAGGACGCTTCTTCATCTGCTCAGAGGACACTATATGGTATCTGCCCTTTGACAGTCCAAGAAGAGCTGTAAGAAAACGCGCAGCGGTACCTGCACTTCCCACATCTATCTCAGCTTCATTCTTTGGTATCCTGCCTCCAAAGCCTGTTATTGTTATTTCTCTTTTATCCTCATCCACCAAAACCGGAAATCCCAGACGAATCAGTGCATCTATAAAATGTCTCGAATCATCACTAAAAAGACACCCTTTTAAAACGCTGCGCCCGCTTGCGAGTGCAGCGATTAAAAGGGCTCTGTTTGTGATACTCTTTGAGCCAGGTACACTGGTTACAATATCATGTGGATGATTTACTTTTTTTACTTTATAAATCATTGAAAATCTGATAAATATCAATCTTGAGTGCATCAGTGTCTGTCATACCGATAAACACAGCACCATAGTGATATACTCCTTCTTCACTGTCTGTTCTTCGTACAATCTCGACAACCGCATCCACAACCTCCTTGGTCCAAATTTGGATCCTGGTGTCATAATATGTATGTATATCAAGAGGTACCTTTGCATTAAATCCGATACCGCTTCTGGAAATATCTGTGACATCCACATGACAATACTTAAGTGTTGTCACTCCGTCCTCATCCAGCCGCTCTAACTGTACCGATACATCAATGTCAAGTCTTTTATGTCTTCTCTTTTCTTCCATTCACTTTACCCCATCTATTATATTATTGTCTAAGGGAACAAATTACCCTCAAACAACATATTAGTATATATGACTGATTTTTACAAGTAAAATTTATTCAGCTGCCTCATCGTCCATATGCATATCGTTCGTTATAAACATCGCATCACCAAAGCTGAAAAACCTGTATCTTTCCTCTACAGCCTCTTTGTATGCATTGAGGACATGCTCTCTGCCTGCTAATGCTGACACAAGCATGACAAGTGTAGACTGTGGCAGATGGAAATTTGTAATCAGACAGTCAATCACCTTAAAGCTGTATCCCGGATAAATAAAGATATCCGTCCATCCGCTGCACTCTTTTAGCATGCCGTTTTCATCGGATGCTGCCTCTAAGGTACGAGTGCTTGTAGTGCCGACAGATATTATTCTGCCGCCATTTTTCTTTGCATTATTAATCTTGTCTGCAGCCTCCTGTGACACCATGTAAAACTCTGAATGCATATGGTGATCAAGCACATTATCCACCTTTACCGGTCTAAACGTGCCAAGCCCCACATGTAAAGTCACCTCTGCAATATCCACTCCCTTATCCTTTACCTGCTGTAAAAGCTCCTTTGTGAAATGCAGTCCTGCCGTAGGCGCAGCGGCTGAGCCGTCATACTTTGCATATACTGTCTGGTAGCGGTTCTTGTCCTTTAGCTGATGTGTGATATACGGAGGCAGTGGCATCTGTCCGAGCTTATCAAGTATCTCCTCAAAAATACCCTCATAGCTAAACTGAATCAGCCTGTTTCCATCATCAACCACATCTATTACTTCACCTGTTAAAAGTCCGTCACCAAATATAATCTTTGTGCCCGGCTTTGCCTTTTTACCCGGCTTTACAAGAGTCTCCCATACGTCATTTTGTCTGCGCTTTAGAAGAAGTATCTCTATCTTTGCCATAGTGCCTTCTTTCACGCCAAAAAGACGTGCAGGAATGACCTTTGTATTGTTGAGCACAAGGCAGTCGCCCGGTCTTAAATATTTAACAATCTCCTTGAACACATGATGGCTGACTTCTCCTGTCTTCTTGTCAAGCACCATGAGTCTTGAGCTGGAGCGATCCTCCAGAGGATCCTGTGCTATCAGCTCCTCCGGAAGATCATAATCAAAATCTTTTACGTCCATAATTTTCCTATTCCTAACACTATACTAACGTCTAACCACGAAGTGTGATACCTGCAGTCTCTTTAAGATGAGCAAGTATATCCTTTACAAAGCCCTCGACCTTCTTAGTCTTAAGCTCCTCATCCTTTGGTGTAAATACTACACTGTACGCCATGCTCTTCTTATTCGGAGGAAGCTGTACACCCTCGTAAACATCAAACAGTGTAACATCTGAGACATAATCACAGGCTTCCCTGATACCGTTTTCAATCTGCTCACATGTGATATCCTTGTCCACAACAAAAGCAAAATCTCTCTTCTCATCATCAAATTTTGAGATTGGAGTAAATACTCTGTCCTTTCCATACCACTGTGAAAGAACTCTTAAGTCAAGCTCCATCACATATGCCGGTACTCTCATGTCAAGCTCATCGCATATCTCATATCTTACCTGACCGAGATATCCGATTTTTTGTCCGTCACAGAATACCTCTGCTGCCTGATACGGATGAAGGAATGGCTTTTGAGCCGGCTTGTATGTAAACTTCACATCAAGCGCATCTGCTACAGTCTCAGCCAGTCCCTTTATAGTAAAGAACGATTCATCCTCACCGAATACGCCTGCACAAAGTGTCTCTCTCTCATCCGGATACTCTGTAAGCGGAAGCTCCTTTGCGATAAAGATATTTCCCAGCTCAAAGATTCTTCCCTCCAGGATACCCTTCTTCTGGTTTCTTGCTATGGCATAAAGCATCTCAGAAGCAAGTGTTGTTCTCATAAGCGAGAGGTCAACATTGATTGGGTTTATAAGCCTGATAGCATGTCTTTCAGGTGCATCCTCCGGGAATCTGAGCAAATCAAGGTCAGCAGGTGAGAAGAATGAGTAATGTATTCCCTCATACGCGCCTGCTGCACAGAGCACCTCTTTTATCTTGCGCTCTGTCTGCTGTCTAAGGTTGAGTCCTCCAAGTGTAACCTGTGCTGTAGGCATGAATGCAGGAATGACATGATCATAGCCATACATACGGATAACCTCCTCGGCCACATCCGGATAATCCTCCATATCCTCACGGTATGCAGGAATCATGAGTGTCAGCTCATCGCCGCTTACAACCGGTGCAAAGCCTAAATTTGTGAGTATTCTCACGATATCCTCTGTAGGTACCTCTATTCCAAGCACACCATTAACCTTTGCAATAGAAACCTTCATCTCTTTTGGCTCAAGCGAATTTCCTGTAGTCACCTCAACGTGAGTTGAAGAAACCTTACCACAGCCAAGCTCCTCCATCAGGTGAAGCGCTCTCTTCATGGCCATGGCTGTTGTGTACTCGTTTACACCCTTTGAGTAAAGTGCACTCGAATCAGAAGCCTGTCCCAGCGCACGAGAGCTCTTTCTGATATTATCTCTTGCAAATTTTGCAGATTCAAACATCACCTCTGTTGTACCGTCGTTAATCTCAGAGTTTAAGCCGCCCATGATACCGGCGAGCGCAACTGCCTTCTTTCCGTCACAGATAACCAGGTTATTGCTGTTTAACTCAAATTCCTTCTCATCAAGTGTGACAATTTTCTCTCCATCGTTTGCACGTCTTACTACAATCTCATCTCCCTCAAGGTATGAGTAATCAAAAGCATGCATTGGCTGTCCGAGCTCTTTTAAAACAAAGTTAGTGATGTCTACCACATTTGAAATAGAGCTTATTCCGACAAGTGCAAGACGTTTTCTCATCCATGCAGGTGACTCGGAGATTTTTACATCATGTACATAGTGAGCTGTGTAGCGAGGACAGATGTCCTGTGCAAGAACCGAAACCTTGAAGTTTTCCTTCTTCACATCATCTGCAGTATAGTCAAGCGCAGGCTCCTTAAGCTCTTTTCCCAAAACAGCAGCAACCTCTCTTGCCATGCCATATATACACTGGCAGTCAGGTCTGTTTGCTGTGATTGCAATATCAAAAATCCAGTCATCAAGGCCGAGGATAGGTTTTACATCATCTCCCGCCTTAGCATCCTCAGGTAAAACCAAAAGTCCGTTGTAGCCAGCACCCGGATAGAGGTCCTCATTTAAGCCAAGCTCTACGCCTGAACATAACATTCCATATGAATCATATCCACGCAGCTTGCCCTGCTTTATCTCCATCACGCCCTCTATTGTAACGTGATCCTTTGCTGTGGCATATACTGTTGCGCCGATAAGTGCAAGAGGATATTTGCCCCCTGCCTTTACATTGTCCGCTCCACAGCAGATCTGGAATGTGCCATGTGCTCCGGCATTTACCTGACACAGGCTTAGGTGTGTCTCCGGAATCGGCTCACATTTTTCTACAAGGCCGACTACTACGTTTGAGATATCCTTTCCCACCTCATATGATTCCTCAACCTCGAAACCACATGAGAATAATTTTTCCTCTAACTCCTTTGGTGTTACATCTATATCTACATAATCTTTTAACCAGCTAAGTGGTGTTAACATAATTTTTGCCTCCTGTTATATATTCAAGAAATGAATCTAGTTGTCATCAATCTGGTCTAATACCCTAAGGTCTGACTCGAATAAAAGCTTGATGTTGTTAATTCCGTATTTGAGCATTGCAATACGCTCAAGACCGATACCAAATGCAAAACCACTATACTCATTTGTGTCTATGCCACAGCCCTCAAGCACCTTTTTATTTACTACACCTGCACCAAGCACCTCAATCCAGCCTGTGCCCTTGCATAAAGAGCAGCCCTTGCCGTGGCACTGGAAACAGCTTACATCAACCTCTACAGACGGCTCTGTAAATGGGAAGTATGAAGGACGAAGACGAGTTGTGACATTCTTTCCGAACATCTTCTTTACAAGCTGGTCAAGCATACCCTTTAAATCGCACAGTGTGATTCCCTTATCTACCACAAGACCCTCCATCTGTGTGAACATAGGAGAATGTGTCGCATCATCATCCGAACGGAAAACCTTACCCGGTGAAACAACCTTGATAGGCGGCTTCTTTGCTTCCATAACGTGAATCTGTCCTGCTGAGGTCTGTGTACGCAGTAAGAACTCAGGTGATAAGTAGAATGTATCCTGCATATCACGAGCCGGATGATCCTTTGGAGTATTTAAAGCTGTAAAATTATAGTAATCATTCTCGATTTCTGTTCCCTCGTAAACCTCAAAGCCCATAGATGTGAAAATCTCTGAGAGCTGGTCCTTTACCTGTGTTACAGGATGAAGATTACCCTTTTTGCTTCTCTTTGCAGGCATAGTGACATCTATTTTCTCACTCTCATACTTGCGCTTAAGTGCCTCTGCCTCAAATTTCTTAACCTTCTCATCAAGAAGCTTCTCAACTGCCTCACGGGTCTCATTGACCCACTGGCCTACCTTTGGTCTCTCATCAGGAGCAACATCCTTCATGCCCTTTAAGACTGCTGTGAGCTCACCCTTCTTTCCAAGAATTGCAGCACGCACATCATTTAATTTTTCAAGGCCGTCAGCCTTATCAATTTCAGCAAGTGCTTTTTCTCTGATCTGTTGAATTTTGTCTCTCATCGAATTTCACCTCATAATATTTTTCTTAATTTGCATAAACTCGTAACTTCAAGTTTGAATTCGCCGTTTATGCGATAAAAAACGCCCCTGCATGGCTATTAAACCATGCAGGGACGAAAATTCCGCGATACCACCCTGATTTCCATTGAAGAAATATCCAATGGACTCTCATTGATATGTGTAACGTACATAACACGTCATGAACTACTGTGCTTCATCCATGCAGCTTCAGTGTGAACTTCAATCAATAGCCTTTTTGTAAGACTGCTTTCAGCCGGTGACAATCTCTCTCTGGTCAAAGTACTATAATCTACTATGCACCTTCATTGCTTTTATTATATATAGCTGCGACATATATATCGCAAATGCTTATTTCTTAATAACACATAAGTCATTTTAGCACAATCTCTATATTTTGCAAGTAGAAAATTTTATATTTGATTTATATTTTATTTCTAAGCCCCTTAGGATAATGGTTTTTAACCTGTGTACCATTCACCTTGCCCCAGCCGGCCGGATATCCGTCCACACATACAAGTGCCCAGCCCTTTTTACATTCAGCCGCCTGCTCATCAGATAACATAACTGACTGACCATTGAAAAAGCCGATAGTCTGCGGATTGTCACATGTAAGCTTTACTACGTTTTTAGCCTCACTTAGCTTAAGCGCAAGTGCCAGCGAATGCGACGGCTCAAAGCGCTGTTTTTTGAACTCTCCTATATGAAGCCCTGCGCGCTGCACCTTAAGACCCTTAATATCCACTTCCATATCAGGCAGCCTGTAGAGCTGCTCCCCAAACATGACAAGCCTTGAGTTTTTTATCAATGCTGCCATATCATCTGATATGGTCTCATCAAGAAACTCTGAGAGAAGCTTCATATTTTCTTTTGTGAGAGCCGACTTTGTTTCATTTTTCCTGTTCTTATTGTTTTTGATTTTTTTTGTCTGCCTATCGGACTTAAAGCCTGTGTCCACACTGCCTCTTCTCACAAGCTTTGCCACAAAATGTCCCTCTCCGTCCACCTTATGCGGCCAGAAGCGCTCCATTTCTTCAAGTGTAAAATCAGGATGTTTCTCCAAAAAATACTCAATTACATCCTCATTTTCTTCCTTCGAGAAGGTGCAGGTGCTGTACACTATCGTACCTCCCGGCTTAAGCATCACCGCAGCATTATCCAGTATTTCCTTCTGCCTTGCCGCACAGATTGCCACATTTTCCACGCTCCACTGCTCTATTGCCTCAGGCAGCTTTCGAAACATTCCCTCTCCTGAGCAAGGTGCATCCACCTGTATAGCATTAAAAAAGCCCGGAAAATGTGAAGCAAGCACAAAGCTGTCCTCATTTGTCACAATCGCATTTTTAATTCCCATACGCTCTATATTCTGCGACAAAATCCGGCTTCTTTGTGTGTTAATCTCATTTGATACCAAAAGTCCGCTGTCTCCTAAATATGTGGCAAGCTGTGTGCTCTTTCCACCGGGTGCCGCACACAGGTCAAGCACTCTCATACCCGGCTTTGGAGCTAAAAGTGCAGCCGCCGACATGGCACTTGGCTCCTGTATGTAGTAAAGCCCCATCTCATGATACGGATGCTTTCCCGGACGCACATTCTCATCAAAGTAATATGCCTCATTTGCCCACGAAACCTTTTTATCTGAGGATATTTTAAGTGTTTTCAATATCCGCATTCTTTCTTCCGGGCTTTGTACCTTTAATGTATTAAATCTGAGTGCCTGAAATCTGTTATTGTCATAGCTGTATAAGAAATCATCCCACTCATTGCCCAGAAATGCCTTCATCTTGTTTTCAAACTCTATCGGTAAATTCATTGTCAAATCCTCTTGTTTTCTTACGAAATAATTACAATGTATCTTACTATCACACACATAGTCATGTATCTAAGCACTTCGATATTACCACATTTCTACTATCCATGCTATCAATTTTTTTAAACGTAAAAATTCACCTTTAAATCGGCTATAGTGGCTGCTAAATATAATAAAATCCCGAAAGTTATAATAATTGAGGCATATCACTGCTCACTACGTACACTGCTTATATCCACCACTGTCACATCCTTATAATAATATCCGATTATATCCTTATAGCTGCTTCCAGCCTTGGCCAGCTTGTCTGCACCATACTGGCTGAAGCCAATTCCATGTCCGAAGCCTCCGCCGGCCAGCGTATAGTGACCATTTGCACCGGCACTCACACTAAAGCAAGCGCTTGGTATCATCGACATATTCTCCCTCACGGAGCCATCGTTTAATGTGACTTTTTTCTGATAATGTCCCAGTGCCTTTCTTATATCATTCTCAGCCGTAAAGGTCTGCGATTTGTTTCCATAATTTATTGTGAGCGAAAGTACATAACCAGAATCCGACGTCTTATCGACAGAAATACCTGTTGCTGTGCCGTACTGAGGATCATTGTATGCCGATAAATCAAGCTCCGAGGTCCATCTGTAGTATGGCGAATTGTCATCCACCGACTCCACCTTGTGTATGAAATCCGGTGTACTCGAAGACCAGACCTCCATATCCTCGGTTTTTCCGGCAGATGTAGAAAAATAATAGCATGTTATTAAGCTTCCTCCACATGATACAACCTGCCCTGCTGTAGCTTTTACAGCCTCATCGGTTGACTGCTTTGTTTCTGAAGCGTTATATACCTGAAATGCCGTTGTATTGTCGATATTGGCTCCGTAGAGCGCATACTGTGTATTTTTCATCTGTGAATACACAAAGGTTCTCGCACAAACAGCCTGGGCCTTAAGCGCCTCCGCCTCAAATGTCGACGGCATCTCCGACGGCAGCACATAGCGCACATATGTCTCCACATCGACTGTATTCACCGCCACAATGCCTGCATCTGTCCCGATAAACTCAAATGAGCCCGGATAGCTTTTACCGTTTATGCTGACATAATTTTCTGCTGAGCTCACCTTTATCTTACTTTTCTGTACATTTGCCATATATGCACTCACATCGTCAATAGCATTGCTGCCACAGTCGGCATCATCCACATAAAGGTTAGACGCTGCGCCTGCCGCAATTGTGGGAAACGCATCATTTCCATTATTTTTTATAAGCACTCTTATATATGTCAGGTCGGGAGCCTGTCTTCTGACAATGGCACATATCCTGCCGGAATCAAGTATGTAAGAAAGTGTTTCACTTCCTATTATCAGGTCAGAAACCGATATTTCCTTAGGTGAAGTGCCTGTCTCATCATACACCGGCAGCTTGTCTGACTGCATTGGAATGTCACCCTGCCCTGCAATCTGCATGGTACCGTCTCCGTACGACAGCATCACACCTGATATATCATCCGGCTTTACCTGTATCTTTTTCACCTTCGAACCACTGATTTCAATATCACAGACACCTGTAAAGCTCTCCTCCATGGTACCCTTTGCCCTGTATAGATCTCCATCACATATGAAAATCAGCCTTCCATCGTCATTTGACACAATATATGCATTCTCATACACCATATCCTTCGTCACTGCCCTCGCCTGTTTTACAAGTGTCCCTTTTTCCTTTTGCGCCATAACAATTGCAAAAACAATAACCACGCATACCATGGTTATCGCAAGCATTATCCAGACCATCTGATTCGGCTTTTGCCGTCTTCGTCTTCTATTTGCCAAATTTCTGTTCTCCTTAACACCCAAATAGTGGTTACTGCTCAAAAAATGGGAGCTGCAAAAACAGCTCCCTTTATCATCTGTACTTAAGAATCCTTTGTGCTTAAAAAATCTTTTGTATCTCATAAATCTTTTGTGCGTCCGGAGTTCTTTTGTACATTATTATTCTTTTGTAAGAACCCAAAATGCCGGTCCTGTAATTTAGACTCCTAGCGCTCTTGCTAGGTGGGTAACCGCAGTCTGCCTTCTGCCTTCCGCTGCATAATGACGGCCTGACATCCAACAGCTCATATAGGAATCCCGTTTAAAGTAAATGTAGGTTCTAAATACACAGGGTTGTCGAACATCTCAGGTATCTTTGTAAATTCATTATACTTTATTATGTCTCATGTTGCAATGCAAAATTCATGTTAGAATTTAACAAATTTTTCTCTGGCATTTCGTAACATATTTGAAAACCAGATAATTACTGCGACGAATATAATCATCTCCACATATGACCAGTACGGTATCTTTTTGAGGCAATCCGAAACTATCGCAACTATACTGATAACAAAAATCACAATGCCGAATACAAGTGACTTTGGATAAATATAAGCTATATATCCGGCCGTATCCTTTATCTTTTTCATCTCATCCTCAGCCACAAAGGTACTTTCAATTTTGCCGCTTTTCTTCATTCGCAGTGACACAAATATTATGTAAATTCCTAGTATCAGCGTGACCGCATCTATTATAATAAAATAGTTCATGCTTCTTTCTCCTGTATTTTTATTTATTATTCCTAAATAGTTATCACGGATCTTATATATACAAAAAATATGTAAAATCACCAAAATTAGTATAACCTCATGTAAGGAAAAAATAAATGGTAAATAAGTCCCAACTATTTCTTGAATTTTTATTATTAATGTAGTAAAATATATTTATATTTTCAAGGGGAAGGAGTTTTTAAAATGCAGCTTGACGATTTAAAAATACTTATATGCGATGATTCGATTCTCGCAAGAAAACAGATGAAGGATATAATCAATTCCATTGGTTCACCGACTATCATTGAGGCGGCAAACGGACAGCTCGCCATTGATATGTACAAGGAGCATAAGCCAAATCTCACATTTATAGACATTGTAATGCCAGTAAAGGACGGAAATGCCGCTATCTCAGAGATTATGGAGTATGACAGCAATGCTACCATCTTTGTTGCATCATCTGTCGGCACACAGTCCGAGCTTAAAAAGGCTCTTGCTGCCGGAGCATGTGACTTCATTCAGAAACCTATCGACAAGGATCAGGTAATAAGCCTTATTCAAAAGCACATAGGAGGAAATTAATATGTATACTCAATTTTTTGGCAATTTTCTCCTATCAAAGGGATATATCACTAATGAGCAGCTTTTTGACGCTCTCAAAGAAAAAGCTCAAAAGCACGCAAAGCTCGGTACTCTTGCCATCCACTCAGGGCTTATGACAGCTGCCGAGGTTGATTCAGTAATAGTCGAGCAGACCCATCAGGACAAGAAGTTTGGTGAGCTTACAATAGAAATGGGCTATCTGACAGACGAGCAGGTAAAGGAGCTCTTAAGCATCCAAAGCCCTGACTTTCTTCTTTTAGGACAGATTCTTTTAGACAAAGGCATAATTGACAATACCACTCTCGAAAAGAGTATACATGATTACCGCAGTGAGAATGCTATTTCCGATCTTGACATGGTACTCGAGGATAAGGACAGTATAAATCATCTGATAGGTCATTTTTTTGCCAATACAGGCATAGATCCTTCTGCCATTGACATTATGTATCTTGAGCTTTTGTTTAACAGCTTTATCCGATTTGTCGGTGATGACTACACTCCGCTCTCTGCCGAGATATGTGACAGCTTTAGTGCGGACTGCATGGTACGTCAGGACATTAAGGGCAGCTATGCTATATCCACATACATAGGCATGAGTCAGACAACAGCCATCAATTTTGCATCACGCTATGTAAATGAATCATTTTCAGTATACGACGAGTATGTACAGGCATCTCTCGATGATTTTCTGAACCTGAACAATGGACTGTTTCTGGTCAACTGTTCAAATGATCAGGCACTTGAGCTTACTCTCACTGCACCTGAGCATTTTGATGGACAGACACGCAGCTTCAATAAAGCCTGCAAGCTCAAGCTGTTATACCCTTTCGGAGCCATTCACTTTATTATTGAATTCTAATATCTCTGCAAGGCAGTTTCAGTAATCTGATAATTTAGAGCACAAAAAGAACATCTGCAATCAGCAGATGTTCTTTTATGTTGCGCTAAATATAATTATATATAAAACAAATTACAATTATATGATTAAATGGTCAAAAGGTAACATTATATTATTACTGCACACCGAGCATTTTCTTAACAGTGTTTTCCATCTGATCCACATCACAGACTGTGTTGTGAAGAATCTTTGCATCCCTGATTTCCTCGATGGCATTTGGTACCTTAACGTTGCCAAGCTTTGAAAGCTCATCGACAAGCTCAAAGTCTGTCATTGAATCGTACTTAGGATCAATTGCATCCATCACACTTCTTGTGAATTTGAATGGACTTGCTGTAGATGCGATAACAGTCTTTGTGGCTGTATCACCTGTAGCCTCCTTATACTTGTCATATACACCTGCTGCAACTGCTGTATGAGTATCAATAATGTATCCTGTATCCTCGTAAAGCTTTTTGATAACCTCAGCGGTTTCCTTCTCACTTGTGTAATTTCCATAGAAGTCAGAAAGCTTTTCCTTCATCTCAGGTGTTACAGTGTATTTGCCATCCTTAGCAAGCGAAGCCATAAGCTGAGCATTCTTATTTGCATCATTTCCTGCGATACGGTAAATGAGTCTCTCAAGGTTTGAAGAGATGAGAATATCCATGGATGGTGAATTTGTGAGGATAAACTCTCTGTTTTTATCATACTCTCCTGTTGTGAAGAAATCGTAAAGCACCTTGTTCTCGTTTGAAGCGCAGATAAGCTTTGCAACGGGAAGTCCCATATTCTTTGCATAAAACGCTGCAAGTATATTTCCAAAGTTTCCCGTAGGAACAACGATATTTATCTTCTCATCCTTTGCGACAGCTCCCTGTGCAAAAAGCTTTGAGTAAGCATATACATAGTACACAATCTGTGGTACAAGGCGACCTATATTGATTGAGTTAGCGGATGAGAACTGATAGCCTGCGGCATCCATTGTCTCTGCAAGAGCCTTATCATTGAACATAGCCTTTACTGCTGACTGTGCCTGATCAAAATTGCCGTGAATACCTACTACATGAGTATTAGCGCCCTTTTGTGTGAGCATCTGCTTCTCCTGAATCGGGCTGACACCATTCTTTGGATAGAAAACGATAATCTGTGTCCCTTCAACATCAGCAAAGCCTGCCATAGCTGCCTTTCCTGTGTCTCCTGATGTGGCTGTGAGAATGACAATCTCATTTTTTACATTGTTTTTCTTTGCAGATGTGATAAGTAAATGAGGCAGAATGGATAATGCCATATCCTTGAAGGCTATTGTAGAGCCATGGAACAGCTCAAGGTAGTAAGCTCCGTCAGCAAACTTAAGCGGTGCAATCTCAGTAGTATCAAACTTGCTGTCGTATGCCCTGTTGATACAATTTTTAAGCTCTTCCTCTGTAAAATCCGTAAGGAAAAGCTTCATAACCTCATACGCTACCTGCTGGTATGACATCTTAGAAAGCTCCTCAATAGAAACATCAAGTGCCGGAATGCTCTCAGGTACAAATAATCCTCCGTCATCGGCAAGACCCTTAAGGATAGCCTGTGAAGCTGTTATTTTCTTTTCACTGTTTCTTGTGCTTGAATATAATAAATCCATTTTTTACCTCATTTCTCTTTTTATCTTATCTAAATCCATATTGCTACATCTATATGCAGACAATTATTTTCCTATATAGTATAATAAATTTCATATATCAAATCAATAACAAAAATGCTACAATTATATAAATGTTTTACTAAACAATAGCAAAATACGTGAAAGGGACACTATACATCTATGCTGCAAGGAGTTTACACCGCAACAAAAAAGGACAAAACACTGTACTACCGCTCCAGTATCACCTATAAAAATAAACATATAAGCCTAGGAAGCTTCGACAGTGAACCAAAGGCCGGCCGAGCCTACTCTGCAGCCTCATCCATACTAAATGGTCATGACAGCATTGAAGACTCATTTTATCACACATATGCCCTATCCTTTGACAAGATTGTTACACTGATTAACTACCGGGACAACGGCATGTACATAAAGACACCCATATATCTGCGCAAAAATTATTTCAGCTATTTCATGGATATATCGTGCGAGCTCAAATTTAATATAGATGACCTGTTCTACTACTCAGGGCACCGCATACTAAGGCGGCAGGGACATCTGTACGTCAACGACTACGGCATGCAGGTCACCCTGCTTAGCCGCTATGGCATACAGCCTCATGCTGTTTGCGGACGGGACTATGTATTTGTAAACAACGATTCAACCGACATGCGCTACGAAAACATCAAGCTGTTAAATCCATACCATGGTGTAGAGATTGTCAAAACTGCAGGGCTCGACAAATATAAAGCACGCATACACATAAACGGCAATTTTGTCATAGGAACCTACAACACAATCGAAAAGGCCGCTATTGCCTACAATAAAGCTGTAGATATGGCTCATGCACATGGCATAGAAAAAAACTATCCGGAAAACTATATCGAAAGTATATCAGGCAAGGAATACGCGGATATTTACACTTCTGTGACTGTTTCCGATAAATATGTGCAGTATCTGCAGCAATTTGATTTATAGAACGCATATCCCACAGTTTGCATATTACCATTACTTTTAATATTGTACTAAAAACTCCCGCGGTTATATAACCTCGGGAATTTTTATAATTACTTCTGATTTATATAGTTTACAAGTCCCTCGCAGTCGATAATCTTCTGCATAAACGGTGGGAAGGCCTGTCCCTTAAACTTCTCTCCTGTTGTCTCATCTGTGATGATACCGGAATCAAAGTCCACTGTCACCTCATCACCGGCATTTATTGCCTTTGCTGCCTCAGGACACTCGATAATAGGAAGACCTATATTGATTGCATTTCTGTAAAAAATTCTCGCAAATGTCTCTGCGATAACACAGCTTACACCGGCAGCCTTGATGGCAATCGGTGCATGCTCTCTTGATGAACCACAGCCGAAGTTCTTGTTGGCTACCATGATATCTCCGGCTTTTACATTATTTACAAAATCCTTATCGATATCCTCCATGCAGTGTGTTGCAAGCTCCTTAGGATCAGAAGAATTCAGATATCTTGCAGGAATGATTACATCTGTATCGACATTGTCTCCATATTTAAATACACGACCGTGTGCTGCTTTCATTGTGCTTCCTCCAATCTTTACATAACATCCTTTGGTCCTGAAATCTTACCTGTGATTGCACTTGCAGCTGCAACAGCAGGGCTTGCCAGATAAACCTCAGAATCCACATGACCCATACGTCCGACAAAGTTACGGTTTGTGGTAGATACGCATCTCTCGCCCTCAGCGAGCACTCCCATGTATCCGCCAAGACATGGTCCGCAGGTAGGTGTGCTCACAATGGCACCAGCCTCGATAAATGTCTTAAGAAGGCCCTCTTCCATAGCCTGAAGATAAATCTTTTGTGTGGCAGGAATCACGATAACCCTGATACCATCCGCAACCTTTTTACCCTCAAGAATCTTTGCTGCAATACGCAGATCATCCATACGGCCGTTGGTACATGAACCGATTACTACCTGGTCAATCTTTACATCGCCCACCTCATCGATGGTACGTGTATTGTCAGGCAGATGTGGGAATGAAACTGTAGACTTAAGTGTGCTAAGGTCGATTGTATACTCCTCATCATACTCTGCATCACTATCAGCCTCATACTCTGTGAACGGACGCTTTGAATGCTCCTTCATGTACTCTCTTGTGAGATCATCTACAGGGAAGATACCATTCTTGCCACCGGCCTCAATTGCCATATTGGCGATAGTAAATCTGTCGTCCATAGAAAGATATTTAAGTCCATCTCCGACAAACTCCATTGACTTATAAAGTGCACCGTCCACACCAATCATACCGATGATATGAAGGATGACGTCCTTGCCGCTGATCCACTCAGCCGGTTTTCCGACGATATTGAACTTGATGGCAGAAGGCACCTTAAACCATGCCTTGCCTGTAGCCATTCCCGCTGCCATATCAGTGCTTCCCACACCTGTAGAGAATGCTCCTAAAGCTCCGTATGTACATGTATGAGAATCAGCTCCTATAATCACATCACCTGCAACGGTAAGTCCCTGCTCAGGTAAAAGTGCATGCTCGATGCCCATTTTTCCTACATCAAAGTAATTTGTAATCTCGTTTTTGCAGGCAAACTCGCGAACACATTTACAGTGTTCTGCTGACTTGATGTCCTTGTTTGGTGCAAAGTGATCCATAACGAGTGCGATTTTATCTTTATTAAACACTCCCTCCACCTTCATCTTGTCAATCTCATGAATCGCTACAGGTGAGGTAATGTCGTTTCCAAGCACAAGATCTAAATCAGCCTCAATGAGCTGTCCTGCACTGACAGAGTCAAGGCCTGCGTGTGCAGCAAGAATCTTCTGTGTCATTGTCATTCCCATGCTTATATTCCTCCTAGCATATAAAAATATTGTATTATGATTGTATCTGAATCAAGTTTACTTAAGACATCATAACATATGATTTACCATAATAAAAATACATAATAAACATATTTACCATAACTAAATCTCATGGTATAATAAACATAAATTTGTTGATGTTCACACCTTTTTGTGACAAGCAACGATTACAGCCCATTAAAAGTACAAACCACAGGAGGTACAAATGAACCAGAATCTCTCATCTTACTGGATTTTCTATACTGTCGCCAATGCCGGCAATATATCAAAGGCAGCCAAGGAGCTCTATATCAGCCAGCCTGCCATCAGCAAGTCCATCCAAAAGCTCGAGGACGGACTGGAATGCAAGCTTTTTTCCAGAAGCTCCAGAGGTGTCGTCTTGACCGATGAGGGCAGGCTTCTTTATGATCATGTAAGCGAGGCCTTTGAGGCATTAAATGAGGGTGAGGAAAAGCTGAAGCGCTCAATAGAGCTTGGTGTCGGCCAGCTTAAGATTGGTGTCAGCTCAACACTCTGCAAATACATGCTTTTGCCATATCTCAAGGAATTCATACACAGAAATCCTCATATAAGCATTTCCATCGAATGTCAGTCCACAAACGAGACCTTAAAGCTCCTCGATGAGGACAAGATCGATATAGGCCTGATTGGAAAACCGGCGTCCCTTAAGACCTTTAATTTCTATTATCTGGACAACATCGAAGATATATTTGTCACTACAAAGGACTATCTGCGCAACTTAAGCGCCCGTGGTGTCAAAAAGAGCGAGATTTTGCAAAACTCTACTCTCATGCTTCTCGATAAAGGCAATATGACACGTAAATATATTGATGATTATCTGCAGGAGAACCAGATACACGTAAAGGACTCTATAGATATATCAAATATGGACCTGCTCATCGACTTTGCCAAAATAGGCGTAGGTGTAGCCTGCGTCATAAAAAGCATAGTTTCAAAGGAGCTTGCTGACGGTACCCTGATTGAAATTCCTCTCGGCATACCAATCCACAAGCGTGAGGTTGGCTTTGCTTACAAGGAGTCTTCAAAGCTTTCCACCTCTTTACAGACCTTTATCAAGTTTTATGAGAGCTACACACCAGAGGATTTTTAAATAACAAATATGACCCCGGAGGTATTACCTTGAAAGAACAAATACACACTATCCCCATATCAGACGCCTTTGACAATGCCGGCGAATGCCCCTTCTGCTATATAGAAAAACGCACTGAGGATCACGTCATGGATTTTGTACTTGGTCATGGTGCCTCTTACATAAAATAGCAATCAAAATAGTAAAAAGAACTCTATTTCTAGAGTTCTTACAAATCATATGTTAAATTAATTTATATCTTTAAAAATATACATTACCACCTATATAAGTACCTGAGTGTGTTCCAGCTGCTCTAAATGATAAATAATTATGATTTCTTTTTCCGTTTAATGCATCTGTAACTGCTTGTTTTACATATGATGGGTAATTTCCATTTAATTTCTTTTTCCAATGGCTGTCTATAGAATAACAGAATTGTCCTGATGCTTTGTATTGACTTAATGGGTCTGAACCATTTTTCTTCCATTTTCTGCTTTCTGCTCTATTACAAGCTGTTGTTATAACAGCTAAAGCTCCTGTATAACTTGAGCCTGATTCTTGTGCTGTAATTGCACATAATAAGTCCATTTCTCCTGATGAATATGACCATTTTCCGCCATTGTTTTTTACTGTTGTTGCTGTTTCCCTAGTTGTCGTTCCAGATCTTGATGTTACTTTATTTACTTGTACTATCTTATTTACTGGTTCTGTAATTACCTTTTCAGATAATTGTATTTTTTCAATTTCTACTTCGTTTTGATATTTAATTTTATAAGTTATTTCTTTTAAGCCATTTTTTCCTTGTTGTAATACTTTGTTTGTTGTGTCTGTACTTGTTCCTGCTGAATTTTTTGTTATTGTTTCATAAGGTATTTCAACTTGTTCTGTAACTATTTTTTCTGTTATTGGTGCATAGTTGTTTAGTAGTTCGTTTAATGTTGTTTGTACACCTTCTTCAGAAACTTTTGCTATTTGAACTTCGCTATATGATTTATCTACTATTTTTATAACAGCTCCTG
>ENA-UESI01000878-UESI01000878.1-human-gut-metagenome-genome-assembly--contig:-NODE-878-length-22059-cov-6.643936_pt1 | contig 22059 bp, 24 predicted proteins | sample MGYA00243005_ERZ508006 | MGnify/ENA primary metagenome ERZ508006 (study PRJEB26167, sample SAMN06115436) | human gut metagenome | host: Homo sapiens | place: China:Shandong | collected 2015-06-10... | reverse complement strand
GCGTGGTTACTGTAAATTACAACGGCGATAAGAAATTCCGCACCGTAATAGAGGACAACGCATTCATCGGCTGCAACCACACCTGTCAAAGCCAATAGAGAGCCCTGGCTCAGGTCAATTCCGCCTGTCATCAGTACGAAAGACATACCCAACGCCATGATGACATATACCGCCGCCTGCAGAAGAACGCTGGTGAGATTGCTGACGGTCAGAAAGCGAGGATTTGCCAGAGGGAGTACGATCATCAACACAACCAGCGGTACGGCTGCCGAGAGCCAGGGATAGTCGAAATGTATTTTGCGTTGCGGACTGAGAGCGGCTGCGGAAGTATCTTTCAAGTGTTTCATGGCACTTTCCTCCCTATATCGAATAACTCATAATCTTTTCCTGCGTGGCGTCACAACGGGCAATGTTTGCGGTAATACGGCCATCCCGCATTACTAGGATTCGGTCACAGATGCCCAAAATTTCTGGCAGTTCGGAGGATATTACAATGACAGCGGCTTCCTGTGCCACCAGATCATTTATGATTTGGTAGATTTCACTTTTGGCACCAATATCGATGCCTCGTGTAGGTTCGTCAAAAATATAGATGCTGGCTTCAGAGCAAAGCCATTTGGCGAAGACCACCTTTTGCTGATTACCGCCGCTGAGAAATTTGCTTAGACGGGTGATGTTCGGAGTTTTGATACGAAGCTTTTTTCGAAATTCTTCAGCTGTCGCCCGCTCTTTGCGGCCATCCAGAATACAACCTTTGCGGAATTTGCGCTTGAGCGATGGGAGTGTGATGTTCTCCTTTATGGACTTGGTGAGAAGGAGTCCCTCAAATTTGCGGTCCTCCGGCAAGTAGCCGATCCCGTGAGCAATGGCGTCTGATGGAGCGTGGATTTTGACGGGTTCTCCATCAATCAGAATATCTCCCGCGGTACGGGGAATGGCACCCACGATGGCTTTGGCGGTAGAGGTGCGTCCGGAACCCACCAGTCCGGAGAGACCGAGCACTTCCCCCTTATGCACTTGAAAAGAAATGTCATAAATGGTGTTTGGAACCTGAATGCCGCAGACCTCCAGCGCTACTTTTCCGATATGGCTTTCTCTCCGGGGAAATTTCTCATCCAGTGTCCGGCCAACAATCATGTTAATGACTTTATCCATATCGGCGGTTTTGCAATCATCAATTTCTCCCGTGAGTGATCCGTCTCTAAATATGGTGGCCCGATCACCAATCTGCTTGATTTCCTCCATGCGATGAGAAACGTAGATAAAAGTCACGCCTTTTTTCTTCAAGGTGGTAATAATATGGAAAAGATTCTGAATCTCATTTTCTGAAAGAGAAGAGGTCGGTTCATCCAGAATAACGATCGACGGATTCTGTGAAAAGACTTTTACAATTTCCACAATTTGTTGATCTGCTACGGAGAGCCGCCTCACCTGCGTTCGCGGATTGATGTGGTTTACGCCCAACTCACGGATCCAACGGTCACACTCACCATACATCCGTTTCCAATCAATTAATCCTGATGCATTTCGGGGTTCACGGGTCAGAAAGATATTTTCCGCAACACTTAAATGAGGGATTAGACTATTTTCCTGAAAGACGGTGCCAATCCCCAGTTTTCGGGAGTGAAGCGGATCTGAAAGATATACAGATTTCCCATTCAAATAGATTGCGCCGCCTTCGTCTGCTTGATAAACGCCAGTTAATATCTTGATAAGAGTTGATTTACCGGCTCCATTTTCTCCCAATAGAACATGGACGTCTCCACGGCGGATTTCGAAGGATATATTATTCAGGGCTTTGACGCCAGGAAAGGTTTTTGAGATATTCTCAAAACGCAAAATGCTGTCCGACATATCCAAATCAAATCCTCCTTTTGCTGCGCATTGTGGTGGTTTTGTATAAATTTAAATTAGCAGTCTCGTGGTGGTAAAGCAATGTTTTGAAAACGAAAAAAATTTCAATAAAACGAAAAAGGTTTCGGTGCAATTGCAACTTCCTAAGACCGGGAGAAAGAATAAAAAGAAGATGATAAAGTTCTTGAGTTTACAAAAGAAGTATTATCAAGAATATAACCCATTATAATACAGTTGAAGTCCCGACTCACCAACAACATCTTCTAGTAAGAGGTATTTCACATCTACGAACAGACGGAGTGTGAGCTTACTCAGGTGAAAGAGCCATCCCTTTGGCTATGCTGCAACTCTTGTGGATGGTCCCCTCCTCCGGGTGGTGGGGAACCAGATCAACAAGACGAAAGCATAACAAATGAAAACCTCTCCCACGGCAGGAGAGGAGAAAGAATATCGAATGAAGAAAGAAATATTCAAATCTAATGAAGATCTGCCGCTGATGCTCTCGGTTCCGGAGACGGCAGCGGCGCTGGGAATCTCCCGTGCCGGAGCTTATGAGTTGGCCCGTTCGGAAAGTTTTCGTGCACCGAGGATTGGCACCCGCACCGTGATCCCCAAGGATGAACTCCGGGAATGAATCAAACGGAATATGGGAAAGATCCGTCTGGACGTCAATCATCTGCTATCAGGCGCTTTCCGGTACTTTTTGCTCCATTTTTCAGGGCAGGCAAGAGGTCATTGTCCACTGTGTCCGCTCACTGATATCCGAATATTGGTCAGCGTATTGGTCAAACCCCGGCTCCGCCAATTGGGCGGAGCCGGGGACGCTTTCCACAAGAAATAGTCTTGCTGCCGTGATCGTAGCTTGCAATCGAGAAAATGTCAAGCACTGTTTTCGGTCCAGGCAACTTGTCGTGCACGGTATATACCGCGCAGAGCGGTGGGGAAATGTATCAATAAAATAAACTGATAACAAGGAAAATTTCTTTCTGGATTTGAAGGTAAAGGGGGGCGCTTTACATTTTCTGCAATATGTACCATCATATCCTGGTCCTGAATGCTCTGCAGGCGGAAGTACACCCAAGTATCCGGATCCTGCCAGGCCAGGGTGTTCACATATTTCGTACCGGGGATTGTGTGATAGAGTCCTCCGTTAGAAGATTCTTTGCCCGCTTTCAGTTCCGCCTCTGTATAGGGTTCTTCCGCTTCCCAGAACTGGGCCTTTGTGCCATTCACACGAACCGCTTTACCTTCTTCATCCGGCAAACCCAGAGGTGCTGCGGAGTAGGTCTAGGAGAGCAACGAATTTGTAATGGATACGGCTATTTGCCTACAAAAAAATAGTTTAAATATTGGTCTACCATTTCCTCAGCGTCCAAATTTGGAATACCCTTTGGTTCCTTTGAATAGGAATCTGTAATTCCACAGAAATAGTCCGCAAGGGCCGACATCGGTCCGCAGACACGTCGAATGTCGCCATCCAGGTCATTGCTACTTTCGTATGTCTCTGCAAAATCAATAAGATTTCCCTCGGAATCGATGGTAATGGATGTCGGCGACTTTCCGCAGCGCAGGTCATAGACGGGGTTATTCAGATCCGTAAGTCCACTCCCTAAATCGTAAAAGTCATACTTATAGAAGAGCCCGTAGTAGGTCGTATCTCCGTTTTCGTTAGATATCTGCTCGTAAATATCAAAGGCGGGAAGGCTGAGATCTCTAATTTCATCTGGGGATTGAATGAATGTTTCCGCATAGGTTTTGGGGTTATAGACCTCAGTAATTGCATTGTAGACTACTGCGTCTTCGCCGGTGAGAGAAAATACTTCCGCCGATGGCATGGGGAATTCATCCCACAAGACACTCTGACCCTCCAATACGATTTTCTCCGGTGCAACGACATCGTTTCCGGGTTGCGTGGGTTCTTGATACTCTTCGGTAAGATTATCGGTCTGCTCCCGCAACGGCTCTTTCTGCTCTGACAGGTCTCCGCAGGCAGAACATGCGAATAGGAAAGCCAGAGAGAACAAGAAAAGGGAAATTCGTTTCATTGTAAAATCACCCAATTATCATACGGTAAATTTGTAATGATAAAGTACACTCCACACTGGCGGAGAATCGTAGAAACATATTTTCCACCAATGCTTGTAACGAACTTTAGCGACAAACATTTTCGTAGACTAAGTCATCCGGAACACGATAAACCCCTCCCAACAGGCTACCATTAGCATCGCGATGAAGAACTCCAAGGAAAACGCCGTCTGCATTGGAATCGATACCTACGACGCAGTCGCCTTTATCATCAAAAGGCGTTAGTTCAGAAACTTTATAGACATGTGTACCAGGGCCAATGGTATAGGTAAATTTATTCGTCACGGCTTTTTCTTCCAGCAATTCGCAATCTGACAGGGAAAGCGTATCGGAATAGTATGTGGTTTCTTCCTGCGATTTGCGTAGTACTTCTGGGTCGACCTTGCCAGCAGAGGCTGTGTACCCGCTGCCTTCATTTACCTCCAATTGGGGGGAAGAGGGAGTTACGGAGTTGGTTTATGTCTTCTGTCCCTTCAAAGAACCTGAAGAAGGATTAATCTTTTGTACCTGAGGTTCGGTCTCATTCTCCGATTCAGTGACAGCTGGAGGTGTCTCTTTCTGCGTATTTTGCGATACGCTAGGTTCCACACTGTGGGACTCCTGTAAAGTTAAAGGTTCCGGCACACGGTAGAGACGTCCGGTTAAATCTCCAGAGACAGCTTGATGAATGACAGGAATATAGACTACATTTCCAGAGGACACTTTACCCAAGCGGAAGTTCCCATCCGCGTCAAACGTTAATCCATCCGGAATCTGATAGCTTCCGGTCTTATTTCCAATGGAATACTCATAGACATCGGTGCCCTTTTTTCTTCTAACAGTTCACATTGATCCAGAGGAATATTCTTATAATATTCTGCGATCTGGCGGACAGACAAGGATGCACCCGTATCTGCATCGGTCTCCTGATAAATCAGATTTTCAGGTACCAAGTAGGTGCAACCAGTAAGGTTCCCGTCCCTGTTGCGCCGCACGAGGCAGATTCGTACTCCACTCTCGGTTTGCTCAATTCCCGCATAATGAATCCCGTTTTTGTCAAAGTTCATGTTCTCCGTGATTTTCAGGATACCATAACCATTCCCCAGAGAATATTTATATTCGTTTGTAACCGGGATTCCCTCAATGAGGGTCAGCGCATCCAGAGGCAGAGACTCATAGTACGCAGTTGCGCACAGATTGCTCTGGATTTCTTCATCGCTGCGCTTACCCACAAAGACGCTGGGACCGGAGAGATCCAGCGTGATGGTGATTTCCTGGGTCTTTCCGTTTTTGAATGTAGCGGTGGCGGTAAACGTGGGCTCTTGGGGAATGCTCTCCTTAGGGGATGCCTGGATACCCCAGAACAACAGCAAATTCTCATCCATCACCGAGGATTCCAGTGTGATGCTGTTTCTGGCAATCTCAAAATCCCTGCCGCAAATGAGGAGGTCATCGTCCGCACCGGCGTATAGCCTGCAGGTATCCTCCGCAGCCAGATTCACCTGCTGGGTTGCAAAAATTCCTTCCTGCGTGGTGAAGGTCACGCTTTCAATGTTTTTCCCTTCATAGCGGAACCCCATGTTGATAAAATAGTGTTCACCGTCAAAGTAGCCGCCCCAATATTCCGGCTGATCGAGCAGATCGATTTCCTTTAGCACGACGGTATTTGTATCGTCAAGCTCCCGGGCGTAGGCTTTTATCGTAAATGTATTGGACATATTGGGCATCGTAAACATTCCCATCAGTGGGATGAAAATGACTGCCGCTGCGGCCAGCGAGCGCCTCCATGGAAACTTCTTGGATTTCTTTATGCGAGCCTCATACGTTCCTGCTTTCTGAATGTACTCTGGAGCAATATTTCCGACTGCTTCTGAAATTACTTCCGGCTTCATAAAAGCACCCCTTCCTGCACCAAGTGGCTTCTTAACTTTTCTCTGGTCCGAAACAATCTGAGTGAAATGTTGCGATTGCTCATACCAAACTGTTCCACAAGATCGGATATGGAGTCCGCATACCAATAGCGACGGACGAATAAAATGCGATTTTCCCGATCGAGCATCGACAAGAAACGATTTAATGCTTCAGTCAATTCCTGGGCGGATAGTTCAGCTTCTGCGCTGTCCGGAGCAGCCAGACATCCTTCCGGTTCACTAAGAGCAACTTCATAGCAACTGTTTCGCTTGAAAGGGGTGTTTGCGTGATACTTTTTGATTGCCAGATTTCTGGTGATCTTACATACGTAGGTCAATAGGCGGATCAGGCTGTTTGGGTGGGACGGAATTCCACACGCCCAGGTATGTATTATTCACACATTCCTCCGCATCTTGATCGTCGTTAAGAATGTTTCTGGCAACATTGCTGCATAGTTTTCCATGTTTTTTGGAGAGTTCTTCAATGGCCTGCTCTGAGCGGATGCAGAACATCTTGACAATATCCTGATCTTCCAAATTGCATACACCTTCCTTTCCCGAATATAGGGTTTTATATCCCTCTCACAATGACAGATCTCGATCTGTCTCAATTATATATTATGGATTTGAGAGTGGTTATTTCAGATAGAAGATAATTCCTGAAAATTTTGGAATGAAAAACGACTGCTTGAATATGTCGACAAGTGAGATCCGGTATTTTTCCGTAGAAGGAAGTTAAAGGTTTACAGAAGGTTCACAGATGACCCAGAGGTCAGCGGTTGACACAGCTTCTCTCCAATTTTATAATACAAATACTGGAAATTAAAAGCCCGGTAGCCTTTCACGTGGGCCAGTACAGTACTACAAGTGAATAATGGCATGTTAAGGGGAAGGGCGCCATCCGTGATCGTAAAAGCAAGGACGATCTGGGTGGCTTTTTGTTTTCTAGAGAGAAATGAAAGGGGAATGTCGATGAGTGGTTGAACACCGGTTGCTGGCCAACAGAGTTTTTAAGAACAGTGGTGATATGCATTCACATACAGCACAAAAACAAATTGGTTTTCTTAATCAAAAAGGAAAGCCGCCGAAACTGCTGCAACAGTCCGGCGGCATGCTGCGTTCCGAAAAACGCAGACTCCATCTGCAAACAGTTTAACGCGAAGGCACTCGGAACGCAAGAAAAATTCCATGTCTGAATTTCACAAAGGAGGTTCCGTATGCCGATTCTCGGTGAACGATTCTATCAAATGAGCAATGCCATCTTTTACTATGATCTGAAACCAATCCCACTGGCGGTATACAGTTACCTGGCTTGCTGCGCTGGGCAGAAAGATCTGTGCTGGCCCAGCATCAAGACCATCGCACTTCACTGCAGCTGTTCAGAAAACGCTGCGCGGGATGCAGTCAAGCAATTAGTGGATCGTGGATTCATCCGCAAGGTAGCAACCAAGCAGATGCGCCGCAACGGAAGCTGGCGGCAGAGTAACAACCACTACTACATCCTGCCGCTGCCTGCGTTTCCGACTACAGGCCACCGTACAAGCAGGCGGTCCGCCGCAGGAGCTGGTGAGGAAGTGTATCAACAAGACGAAGGATAACAAGGAAAAGCCCGTGTGCCCCCTGTGAGGCCCTGTGTGGAGCGGCTTGGGGCCCAGCAGGGTCCCAGCCCCTCGCGGGGATTTCGGACGAATTTGGGCCGGTTTTGAGGCTCTGCGGAGGACGAAAGAAAAAGCTGGATAAAGACCTGGGGTCACTGCCCCGACTTTCACCCGGCACATCTGCCCGCAGTGCGGGCAGTTACGGGAGTTTCTGCGGCCTCAAAAATGGGGTCAAAAACAGCAGAAAAAAGAAATTCTGCGGTCGTTATCCCGCAGGGCTTACGCCCACAAGAAAAAACAAGGGGTCAACCCCAAGAAAGGAGGCCTTTATGAGCCAAAAAGAGAAATTTGCCCTCTACCTGACGCCGAAGATGAAAGCGCGGCTGGAGCGGCGTTATACGGAAGACGGCAGCCGCAGTCTCACCGGATTTATCGAGAACGCCATCAACTTCTATCTGGACTATCTCAGCGCAAACAACGCCGGCATGTTCCTGCCAGCCTCGGTGCAGTCCTATCTGGATGGCCGGCTGGATCAAATGGAAAAGCGAGTGGCAGCGCTGCTCTACAAGCAGTCCGTGGAGCTGGACATGGGTATGAGTATTCTCGCGGACTGCGTCAATCTGGACGAAGCGTATCTCCGGAAGAAACGCGCGGAGAGTGCCGCTCGCGTGAAGAAGCTCAACGGCCATCTGCAGCTGGAGCAGATCGTCAAGCGTGCACAGGAGCAGCGGGACAGTGATGATGGATGGCAAGACTGATCGTCAAGAGTCCGTATATCAAGTGTGGCGGTGGTCAGGGTGCAGACGGTTACATGAGGTACATTGCGACGCGGGAGCGGGTGGAGATCATCCCGGATGACCGTCCACCCACCCGCAAGCAGGAGCAGCTCATCACAAAGCTGACGAAAGACTTCCCGGATGTGAAAGAACTGCTGGAGTACGAGGATTACGTGCAGAAGCCTACAAAGGCCAACGCCTCGTCGCTCATCGCGCTGGCGCTAGAGGAGCACTGGAAGGAGGTGCAGCAGACGAATGGCTACATGAAGTACATCGCAACACGTCCTCGCGCCGAGCGCCTGGGTGACCATGGCTTGTTCAGTGACGCGGAACATGTGGATCTGGGTGAAGCCATGTCAGAGCTGGAGCACTACACCGGAAATGTCTGGATGCACATCCTCTCCCTGCATCGGGAGGATGCAGAGCGTCTCGGTTACAACAACGCACAGGCATGGCGGGCACTGATCCGTGCTCACCGCAACGACATCGCGGCAGCCATGCATATCCCGCCCCAGGACTTCCGGTGGTACGCGGCGTTCCATGATGAAGGTCATCATCCTCACGTCCACATGATGGCTTGGTCAGTGAAACCGGGACAAGCACACCTGGATCGGGATGGTATCCGCCAGATGAAGTCCCGGCTCACCAACGATATCTTCCAACAGGAACTGCTCCACGTCTACGAACAGAAGGCTGTCTCCCGGGACGAGCTGGTTCGTGAAACTCGAAAAGTCATGCTGGAACTGTCCCGGCAGATGCGGGAGACGGTCTGCGAGCACACTCTGGCCGAGCAGATGATCTGGAAGCTGTCCCGGCAGCTAGGCGAGGTCAAAGGAAAGAAGTCCTACGGCTATCTGCCAAGGCCCATAAAGCGGCAGGTGGATGAAATCGTGGATCAGCTGGAGCACATTCCTATCGTGGATCAGTGCTACCAGAAGTGGTGGGAGCTCAAGTGTCAGGTCAATGAGTTCTACTCGGGAAAGAAACAGCAGCGTCCGCCGCTGTCAAAACAGAAGGAGTTCCGGGCCATCCGGAACGCGGTCATCCGGGAGGCAGAGAATATCCGCCTGGGCAAGATCACTTTCGAGGATGAGAAGAGGGAAGAGCAGGGTGAGTGGGTGGACAATCTGGAAGTCTCCTATGATTGCCTGCGGCTACGGGCCAGGATCGAAGACAATAAGCTGCCGCTGGATCAGCGGGATGAGGCAGTGGAAGATCTGAAATGGCTGGCAGAGAATGGCGATGTCCACGCCCAGTACTTCCTGGGACTGCTGTACCGGGACGGCGGCCTGCTGCTGCCGGATGCGGAACAAGCCTCCCACTGGCTGGCGCTGGCGGCAAAGCAAAATCTACCCGAAGCCCAGTACACACTTGGCAAGCTATATCTCTCTGATGATCCGGAGGTGCATGACGTTGATGATGGCCTCCGATGGTTGGAGAGAGCGGCTCAAAACGGGAATGCCGATGCTGCCTATCGCCTGGGAAAGGAATACCTGACGGGCACGTCCGTGCAAAAGAACGCAGTCAAAGCGGCAGAGTATCTCCGTCACGCGGCTGACAACAATCACCCTTGGGCCAGCTACTTGTTGGGGAAGCTGTACCTCACCGGCAGCGGTGTTCCCAAAGACGAAGACGCAGCCTGGAACTGCTTCCGGATGGCAAATGCGTATGGTCATCCCTATGCTCAGTATGTTCTGGAACGGCAGGAGCAGTGGCAGCGTCCGGAACTGCTGCTGACAGTGTCCCGCCTGCTCTACCACATGAGCAACATCTTCCGGGACAACGCACCCACCGCGCCGGCACAGCCCAGGCTACACATCGACTGTAAGCGGATGCGAGAACTCCAGGAACTGCGGATCGCTCTAGGGCATCAGCCTGACGACCACGAAGAAGAGCAGACACAAACCCAGACCTGGGGCGGCATGACCATGAAGGGGTGGTAAGGATTCCTGATTGCAAAAATGACCGCCGCAGGCTATCCCTGCGGCGGTCTGAAGGTACTATATTTTGCTGAGTATTGAGCAGAAAGATAGGCTGATTTCAGCAATGCCGTTCGCTGTAACGCGTTCCGCTGACCCTTCCAATTTCTTGACGGGTCCCGTCGCCATGGAGCAGATATACTTTTCCAGCCTTGGGATCCAATCTGGCAATGTGCTGTTTGAGAATCCGCTTCTTTTTTATTTCGGAGGCAACCGCCAGTCTATTCAGTTTTACGACAATCAAGGCATATCTTAGCATGAGTGAAATGAATGGGAAATTAAGCCGTTTACATCGGCTGGTATTCGAGCGTAGTCTGTAAATACTCGTGGCATTTAATTGCGAACAATGGAAATAAATGCTAAAATATCTCCAAAATATAAGATCAATAGCTATAATTATTTTGCTCGTGGGGGGACAACAATGTCGAAACTAATAGATATCAAAAATCGAATCGATCAAATGGATGGAGGCGCTTTTCAAAATCTTTGTGATGCCTACTTAAGCTATAAAGGATATAAAAATATTTATTCCTTGGGTATGCTCACAGGGACAGATAAAACAACCAAAGGAAATCCAGATACTTATTTTTTGACGGCAGAGAATAAGTATGTCTTTGTGATGTATACAACACAAAAAACGGATTTCTTAAAGAAAGCGATTGAGGACATTGACAAATGCTTTGATTCCCAAAAGACTGGTGTTTCTGCGGAAGATATTGTAGAGATCATATATTGCCATACATATGGCCGCTTAGGACCTGGCGATGATCAGTACCTTAGGCAATACTGTGCGGAGCATGGCGCTGTACTGACATTAATTGGCTTGGATCAATTGGGAAATGATATCTTCCGTGAGTGCCCAATTTTAGCCCGCGATTTTTTGGGAATCAGCATTGACTCAGGTCAAATTCTGCCAATGGACATGTTCGTGGCAAAGCATGATGCAAACAGGATGTCCGCTCCGCTGGGGACAGAATTCCTTCTTCGAGAAAAGGAATTGGAAAAAGCAAAGTCTGCTTTGCACAATAACGATGTCTTGCTGATTGCTGGGCCTGCCGGTGTTGGAAAGACCAGATTTGCGCTGGAATTATGCCGGCAATTAGCAGCGGAAAACGGCTACACTGTGTTTGTCATAAAAAACAACAACTTGCAGCTGTATGAGGATCTAGTATCTGCAGTTGAAGAAGGGAAAAATTACCTGGTGCTTGTTGATGATGCAAATGAGCTTTCTGGATTGCACCATGTGCTGGAGTATCTTCCCAAAGCAGCGATAGGATCACGGCATATTTCAAAATTGGTCCTGACTGTACGCGACTATGCCCGCAAACAAGTGATGCAGAGTGTTATGGAGGTTATTCAACCAGAAATAATTAAAATTTCGACATTCAGTGACGATGACATCCGTAAACTTATGGAAAAATGCTGCGGGATTACAGATCGAGTTTACACGGATCGTATTGTGGCCATTGCGGAAGGGAATGCGCGCTTGGCTATGCTTGCCGGAAAATTTGCGACAGATTCCGGAAACCTTTCTGCAATTCAGGACGCATCGGATCTCTACCATAACTATTACAGCGAACAGCTGCATGCCCTTATCGAAAGTGAGACAGGTGTATGTTCTGCTGGAATTATTGCATTTGTTCAAGCAATCCATCTAAAGCATCTCGAAAAGCTTGCCCCAATTTTTGAGGTTGCGGGAATAAGCACCAGTGATTTTACATCGGATCTGAAATTGCTCCACAGAGCGGAAATCGTAGATCTGTGTAATGACGAGGCGGCAAGAATTTCAGATCAAAGCTTCAGCAACTTTTTGATCAAGTATGTTTTTATCGAGGAAAAGATTATTCCCCTCAGCACAATGATTGAAACATGCTTTCAGATGAACCAAAGCAGAACGATTGAGGCATGCAATATCCTCTTGAATGTCTTCTCGGACCAGGGTGTCAGAGAATATGTTGAAGCCCAAATTAACCTTGTGTGGGACAATTTGGAAAGTGATGTTGGAAAGTTTCTCCCATTCTTCAAAGCCTTTCATATGGTGCGCCCAACACAAACTCTTTTATTGCTGCAGGAGTATATTGAACAAGAGTCATACCATCCGTTTGATGTGAGAACATTGCCATTTAAAGATGACCGGCAGGGAAAGAGTGTTTCTGATGATATTCTCCAAATTCTTGGCAGCTTTGGAGACCATTCTGAACTGCCAAGTGCATTGGATCTGCTATTGCTGTATTATAAAAAACGCCCGGATTTGTTCGAACAATTTTACAGCATATATGCCCAACAGTTTGAAGTTAATTTGGACTCCCCTCGCCTTGGATATTTTACGCAGAGCGCGGTAGTCAAAAACCTCTGCGAAGCGGTCAATACGACCCCGGAAGATGCAAACCTATTAACTTTATTCGTTTGGGTTGCGAGCCATTTTTTAAAGCTTCATGTTTCGAAGGCGGAGGGTGGACGGCACAATACCGTGTCAATTTACACACTGACAATTCCACCAGATCCGCCTGTTTTGGAATACCGAAAAATGCTTTTGTCGCAACTCTATCAGATTTATCAGCGCGGAAATGGGCGGGCTGAGATTGAGCAAATTCTATATAAGTACGGTATGCCTCATTATGGCGTTGATACAGGTTTGGATGTGGTGAAGGCAGAGTTTGAAGAAGTATTAAAATTCTTTTCCCTATTCCATACAGAAAACTTGTTCCACTGCGTTATCGCGGCACGCATTAAACAAGTTGCAAAGCACATTGATTATTGCGCACTGGATATACTGGCCCCGTTTCTTAACTCGGAAAAGTATAAGATATATTCCGCGCTTGTGTCCCATCGTTCTGAAGACTATTCGGAGGGATATGAGAAAGGGGTACAGCGACATAAGGAAAGAGTTTGCAAACTGATGGAGGGATACACACCTCAAGATATAGACTGTTTGATCCAAGTGTGTTTGGAGAGCTCCCAGACTTTCGATAAAAAAGAGAGAGAATTAGGTGCAGGACTTGGATATGTGTTTGAAGCACTTCAGGATCAGCAACAACTGTACCTATATTTGACAGATGCCTACATGAGGGCAGACACTCCGTATCAGATATACGCTGGACAGATCTTAGAGAGACTATTTGAGATCAGACCTGTGTTAGAAGTCAAGAAATTTATCACCCAATATAGGTATAGCCAGCAAAATGTATGGCTGTGGTTCTTTTTCTCATTAATGCCCGAACAACAAGTTTCCGCACACTGGGCAGCAGAGCTGTTGCAGTATTTGGGCACACCGGATGTAGGGATAAAGGCATCTCCTTATCGAAGAATAGAGTCCTTACGCAAATACAAGATCGTGGAGCCTAAAATAATAGTGAAAGCGCTGCGTACTATTTCGGAGCACTATGAAGAGGCACCGTTTATTTTCAGCCTGTATGTCCATTGGATTTTGAATCATAGTAACCAGCAGGAAGCAGATGAAACTTTGCGGGAGTTTTCGAATGAACTTCCTCTTCTGGAAGAAATCTATCTGAAAGGGATCTCTTATTCCAATCATGAAGATTTTGATGGAGCGTTGCTGTACGCGATTGTCTCGGTTGACACCTCATTCCTATACAGATATCTTGACTACTTGATCACCGCACAGGGAGATCACTTCAGAGTGTATGACCATTATGATACTACAAGACTCCTGAAAATATGGGATACAGAACAGTATATCGATTTGGCGGATGGTGTGTTTGATTATTGCTATAGCAAACGAGAAGAATCAATTCATTGGCTATATTGGTCACCAGTAAATATGATATTGCACCATGAAGCCTCTCATCCGGAGATCATTGTAAAGCAAGACCTTTGGATTCAACATACCATTGGAAAATATGGTCAGAATGGGGAGCGAATGCATCAGCTATTTTCCGCGATAGAGGAATTGCCTTGTGAGCGGAGGAAAAAGGCAGTAGAGAAGTTCTTATCGCTCAATGCTGACTCAGATGTTTTCGAGCGACTACCCTTAGAACCGTCCCATTGGGGAGGAACCGGCAGCATGATTCCGTATATGCAGGAGCGAATTGAATACCTGCGTTCTCTCATTCCCCTTGTGTCTGGCATCAAGTATTTGAAACAAAAGCAACGCATTGAACGGGAGATAGACTGCTGGAAGGAGAGAATCCGTTCTGAAGAAGTTCGTGAGTTGCTTGAATCCTGGTATCACTAATTTTAGGCTCGCTGTGTCTGTGCCATTGTATTATTCCCTCATCTGAGTGGCCACTGTCCAACAGTTGTGTATAAGCGTGATATTTCCTCGCATTAACAAGTATTTCAAGGTTTTACCACGACCCGAAGACTACATGTTAGAAAAAGCCCACCGCAAGAAAAAACTGCGGTGGGCTAAAATTATTACCGGCTTTCACAGGCCATTTCATGATACGCGTATGATCGGAGTATCCTTCGGGGTGCTCCGATTTTTTGCTGTTAATTGGAAATCTGATTTGCTCTCAATCCCTCAAAATTTGCGCCGCAGTAAACAATAGTAAGCCCCTGCTCCTCGAACCACGCAAATGATAATTCTTTCTGAACTGTGGTCAAAATCCCTGGATATTCTTCGTGTCTTACGGTATTGTGTGTCGCTGATAGGAGGCGATACTCGTGAATGACTATATGCGGGCGCTGCACCAGCGGTTCTTCCAGGAACCGGAGTGTGCGGACGTGCGAAGAGAGATCGAGGAGCTCCGGCAGGAACTGCGGGAGCAGCTGGACCGGCAGAACCGGGAGAAGCTGCTCAAGCTGGTAGACCTGGGCATCGAGCTCCGGGAAGAGACATCCCTTGCCGGCTTCATGGCCGGGTTCAAACTGGCCTGGGGCCTGGCGCAGGAACTGGAGGCAGACGGGTTGTACTCCTTCGAGGATGAGGAAGAGGCCAGGGCCTGCCGACGGGCGGAGGAGGTGTAGTCCATGGGAAAGCGCAGACCGTCCGGGGACGGCATGGTCCGCAAGCGGGAGGACGGCCGCTGGGAAGGCCGCATCGTGGTGGGTCACAAGGAAAACGGCGACTCCATCTTCCGCTATGTGTCCGCCGGAAGCCAGAAGGCCCTGACGGAAAAGCTGCACCGGGAGATGAGCACCTACCGGGGTGTAGACCTTACCGAGGACAGCCGCATGACCCTGGGGGAGTGGCTGGATCAATGGCTGGAGGAGCTGGTGGCACCCTCCGTGCGGGAGAGCACTCTGGAAGGATACCGCCATCATATCCAGTACCACATCAAGCCCCGGCTGGGCAGCAAGCCCATCAGCAAGATCACCCCGGACGATGTCCGGAAGCTGTACCGGGATGTCCAGAATCATGGCCGTATCCGGGAGGACCCGGAGTATGGCCACGCCCTCTCCGCCTCCAGTATCCGCCGTCTCCACGGGGTACTGCACCTGGCCATGGACGCGGCGGTGCGGGCACGGCTCATCCCCCAGAATCCCACCCAGGGGGTCACGTTACCTAAAAAGGAGACGGCCCCCAGAAAGATCCTCAATGACGCCCAGCTGGAGCGGTTTATGGAGGAGATCCGGAAGGACCCCATCTGGTCTGACTTCTTCTACACGGAGCTCACCACGGGCCTGCGGAAGGGCGAGATCTGCGGCCTCATGTGGTCGGACTTTGATGGAAAGCAGGGGACCCTCTCCGTCCGCCGCACCATCCACCGCCGGAGGGGCGGAGGGGTCACTGCAGGAGCCACCAAGACGGGAGCAGGAAAGCGGGTCATCACCCTGCCGCCCAGCACGGCAGAACTGCTGGAAAAGCGGAAGAAGCGTTCCTATTCCCAATGGATCTTCTGCCACCCGCTTCTGCCGGAGCAGCCCCTGCCGCCGGATATGGCCTACAACCGGATGAAGACCCTGCTGAAGCGGGCAGGACTGCCGGAGCTGCGGTTCCACGACCTCCGGCACACCTTTGCCACCCATGCCCTGGCCAGCGGCGTGGATGCCAAGACCCTCTCCTGCATTCTGGGCCACACCAAGGCCAGCTTCACCCTGGACACCTACGCCCATGTCACCGGCGATATGCAGCGGCAGGCAGCCCAAGTGATGGACACCTTCATGACCGATATCTTTGGGAAGGAGCTGGCACCATGGCAAAGCGGAGAAAGCCCGGCAGCGGCAGCGTCCACCTGAGAAAGGATGGCCGCTGGGAGGGACGGTACGTGGTGGGCTACGATGAGCGGGGGTATCCCAGAACGAAGAACTGCCTGGCCAAAACGAAAGGGGAGTGCCTGCGGAAGCTGAAAACCCTGCGGGAACAGTGCCGTCCGCCGGAGCAGCCCAAGGAAATCGAATCCGGCATGACCTTCGGGGCGTGGCTGGATCACTGGTATCAGACCTGCTCTATGCCCGCTCTCCGGCCCAGCACCCAGCAGGAGTATGAGCTGCGGATCTACCGGCACATCATCCCGGCCCTCGGAGAGATCCCCTTGAACAAGCTGACGGAGGCAAACCTCCAGCAGTTTTACCACCAGCTCAAGCACGGCGGGCGGCTGAACAGAATGGACCTCTACGGGCCGGGATTGTCTGACCGCTCTGTGCGGGGCTGCCACATCACCTGCCGGGCGGCGCTGGCCCAGGCGGTGGAGGAGGGGCTGATCCCCATGAACCCCGCCGAGGGCTGCAAGCTGCCAGGGGAGGGGCGCCGGGAGATGCAGGTGCTGACCCGTGAGGAGATGCAGCGCCTTTTGATTCAGGCCAAGGAGGACGGCTGCTATGAATTGCTTCTTCTGGAGTTGTCCGCAGGACTGCGGCGGGGAGAGCTGCTGGCCCTCCAGTGGGACGACCTGGACCTGGGAACCGGCGAGCTGCGAATCAGCAGACAGGTCTCCAGAGTACGGGGAAAGCTGACAGTATCCCAGCCCAAGACGGACGCCGCCGTCCGCACCATCGTTCTATCGCCCGCTGTGACGGAGCAACTGCGGCGATACCGAAAGCGGGTGGATTCCCGCTGGATCTTTCCATCCCCCAAAAAGGAGGATGCTCCCCGGGATCCGGCGGCAGTCCGGAAGCTGCTGAGCCGGGTTCTGAAACGGGCCCAGTGCCCCAAGGTCCGGTTCCATGATCTCCGGCACACCTTCGTGACCACGGCGCTGGAGTACGGTATGGACGTGAAAACCCTCTCGGCGGTGGTGGGACACCGGTCCTCAAGCACCACCTTGAATGTCTACACCCATGTGACGAAAGCCATGGAGCGGCAGGCAGCGGCCAAAATCGACCAGGGGATCGGAAAGCAGGAGGCGCCGCAGGAGGACATCCAGGAGACGAAGCACCCAACCATGACTACCTTCCGGGCAGACCCTGGGAAGCGGCGCAAGCCCGGCACCGGCTGCGTCCATCAGATCGGCGAACATCTCTGGGAAGGTCGGTATTCCCCCAGAGGACCGGACGGCAAGCAGCGCTCCCGGAACGTCTATGGCCACACTCTGGAAGAATGCGAGGAAAAGCTGAAGGTACTGATTAAAACCATGAAAGCGGAGATTCAGGCGGAGCGCAGGCAGCTCCGGGAAGCAGAAAACCGGCCATGAAAGAGAGAAAAAGAAACTCCCGCGGATGCGGGAGTTTTCCTGTCTGTGGTATTTCTGTGGTCAATCAAAAACGGCAAAAAATCAGGGCACTGTAAATGCACGAAAAAGTTGCAAAAACGAAAGAAAAGAACCTGATTTCCTTTGAAATCAGGTTCTTTTTGGTGGAGACTACTGGACTCGAACCAGTGACCTCCTGCGTGTGAAATATAGTATTATACTTTCTCAAAACATTGTAGAATGGTTAAACCGAGTAATTTCAAGGAAAATCGAAACTTAAATCGAGGAAAATTTTTAAAAACTTTTTTCGGTTACTAACAAATTTCTAACAATTTTCGACTGCCTGTATCAATTCATCTGCGTCTGTATGCACATAGATATTTGCTGTGGTACTGTAATCCGCATGGCCCAGGATTTTTTGCAAGGTCTCCGGAGCCATTCCCTGTTTTCTTGCCCAGCTGGCATAGGTGTGCCGGGTGCAATGCGGGTTTTTCTGCGGAATGCCCAGTTTCTTCAACAGAGGGTAGTAATCCCGTTTGCGGTAGTTTTCCGGGCGGCGCTGGCCGGTATATCCAGACAGGAGTAGTGGCCCGGTTGCCTGTTGGGCGAAATAGGCAAAATAGCCGCGCCCTTCTAGACGGATAGGAATGATGCGATTGCGTCCGGCCTCTGTTTTTTCTCCGCCTATAACATAGGCACCGTGGTAGTCCGCAAGAGGCAGTGAGAACAACTCCCCAATACGCATACCTGTATAAATTAGCATAAGAACGATTTTTGCCGTTTCGCTGTTATCAGCTTCCAGTTTTGCGATTTCTTGGTCTGTAAAGATGTCTTTTTCTTTTTTGACGTTTTCCGGGAGCCGGACGAATTTGGCAAAGTTGGTGGTGCAGATTTCCTCCCGGATGGCCCATTGTGACATCTGCGTAATCAACTGCTTGTACTTTGACACGGTGGAGTGCGATTTCTGCATGTGTGGGTCTAGGGCCAACTGAAAATCTGCTGTGCGGAGGTCCCTGAATTTCTTCTCGTGGAGCGGGGTAAACACAGCAAAGGCCCGATTGTATCCCTCAATTCCTTTTTCGCCGATCTCCTGATAATGCTCAGCTTTCCACACCTCAAATACCTCGGCAAATGTCATGTTGTACCGCTCAGACAAGTCCCGACCAGACAGTTTTTCCAGAGCCTCTGTAGCGTCTGTTTTGCGCTCATAATACCCGATGATTACTTTATTTTTGGCAGCTACCCAAGGACGGCGCCGCCGGCCGGACAGCTTATAAACTGTTCCGGTGCCATTCGCACGTTTCAAGGCCTTCCGTGGGGGAGTGCCAGTCTGTTTCTTTCCGCAGGCAGGACAGTATGTCGCCCCTTTAGGCAACTCCGCTTTGCAACGTATACAGTTCAAAAAGACACCCCCTTATAAGTACGCCGCCAGGGGAGACCTGACGGCGGTTTTTTATTGGGCTTTCTTCAACTCATTGATCTGCTGAGTATGTAACTCCACCGCTTTTTCCAGATCTTCCACCCGGTCCTCCAAGATGTCTATGGCCTCTTTAGGGACAGGATTGATTTGCTCACTGAGGGCTTGGAATTTTGGGTCAAAGTAGGCTTCCATGAGAACCATAGTTTCACTGATGATTTCTTTCTTCTGCTGGGCCATTTTAGAGTCCATTAACTGTGCAATAGCCTGTAAGTCTTTTTCATCTAACATTTTGCGGTCTCCTTATCATTTCATTTTCAATTCTCCAGTTTTATACATAGTACGGATTTGGTTTCATTAAAATTGCAATTAAATCAATAATCCATCCAACTAAAAATAAGCCAGCAGTGAAGATATAGACAACCCCCATAAGTATTTTCCCTTCATAGAACTTGTGAGCGCCGATAAGCCCAAGGAAAAGGCAGAGGACAAAAGCTACCCATTTGTTTTTTTCTTTCCCTCTGTTCTCCATTTTGACATCAACGGTATTTGTATTGGTGTTTGTATTATTTATTACAACGGGCTGCTGATTTGCCTTCAAATCTTCAACTTGCTTTCCGCAAATCGGGCATACGATGCAATCTTTATCTATCTGTTGGCCGCAATGCTTACAAAACTTTTTCCCAGGTTGTAAAATCTCATTTTCCATTTTATCCCCTCCGCATCCAACTATTTTCCAATCCATTCAGGGTCAACAACACCCAACACTTTTCCTAAACCCTGAACATTATCCCCCATTGGAACTGGCTCAATAGATGGGTTTAGCGAAATCAGGCAGTCTTTCCCACGCTTTTTCACATGCGGTTTCCCATCAATTAGGAAAAGCCCGATTTCTCCTTCAAACACATCTGGCTGTTTTTGTATCATCAGAAGATCCCCAACTTTATAAGGAGGAACTAAATCAGGCCCGATATGGACTAAAAAATCTGCTCTTGCGGTTTCTTTGCATCTCTTGATTTTTGTTGGATGGGACGGTGATGCAAAATATTCTTCTCTTGTCATATAGCATGTCATCAAAAATAAAGCTCGGCTGCTAAATTCCCGTGTATATAGAAGCACACTGCTTTCCGCATAAAATCTTCTGTTACATTGAAATAATCCGCTAGGTCCGGAATGTTATCATATCCATCAGCTATTGCCTGGTCAAAATCTTCCAGCGGAACAAGGCGTTCAATTGCCCACTTGTCGGCACGGTTTTCGTGTTTCTTCCGAATATCGCAAGTTGCCCAGCGGTTATAAAAACTCCCTGTATTGCAGTGCCCTAGTTCGTGTCCCAAGCAAACAATTTCCTTTGCAATAGTATCCATCTTCCAGGGATCAATTCCAATAGCGAAGGAGCCATCATCAAACTGGGTCGCTAAAGACTGATCTATCCGCAGAGGCATCCAAATTATATCAATTCCAGCATCGTTAGCTTCTTGATAGAGTTGCAGCGGGCTATTTACCACCTGCATCACGCTTTCTTTTTCTTATAACAATATCCCTTAAATCCATAACATCTTCCCATGCAGCGTCCATCTCTTCATCTGTCATGTCGGCTCCATGGAAAAATGCAGCTTTGATTTGACGGTCAGTAACTTCACGCTCACCTTCCGAGGTGGGCGCTTTTTTTGTTTCTGCTCCGGTCAAGAGGTAATCAGTAGTGACGCCAAAATAATCGGCAAGAGATTGTATTGCATCTCCGTTAGGGATGGCTCCCGCTTTCCATTTGTTCCAAGCGGTACGGCTCAGCCCACAGTCTATACAAGCCTTTTGTTTAGAAACACCCTTTTGCTTGCACAAACTTTCAAACCTATCAAAAAACACGAAAAGCAACCTCCTAGTTTGTATAAAACATAGAAAGCCACTGAAGTTGCTTTTTGCCATTGACAGGCAACCATGGTTATCGTATAATAAGCTCATGGAGCAACTTAAGTCATCTTTCTGTTCTATTTGTCGGCAAACACATAGTATCACGAAAGATAACCTAAGTCAACGCTTTTGCAGTAAAAAGACAACTTTCGTATTCTTGCCCAAAAAGCAAGGACCGGTTTTGGGGGTGATCTAAATCTAGCGGTTTATGTCAGGATAATATGGCAAGGGATGGGGGGTGAAAGGAACGCTTTACAGATGGCTTGACAGACTATTTGATCCACCGCCCAAGGAACTCAGAAAGGGCAGAGACAAGGCCGGAATAATGCTCTACTACAAGGCCCAAGATGAAAGTTATAAGCGGTACAAGCACCTGTGCTACCGAAATCTTATTCTGGAAGCGTCGTTGACCTTCATCCTTGGCCTCCTGTTTGGCTTTATCCTCGATCTCTTTTAACTTAGCAAGTCCTTTTTGGGTGATAAGATAAATTGGAGGGTCTAATGCTTTTGTGTATACATATCCTTCTTGCTCTAGGTACATTAAAACTCCCCTATCCCCCACATCCAAATCATCATAAAAATGGACTCCATTGATTGACATTTGAAGGACTCCAATTTGTCGGTCTGTCATTTCCAATCACCTCAACGGTGATTGTAGCAAAATTAACTATAGTAATCAACAGAAGGAGGAATTATATGCCTGCAAAATGGACTGCTGACCTACTTGGGGAAATGCATCTTGCCGGAGTAACGGCGAAGCAACTCGCAGCGGAGGTCGGCTGGAACCCAAAGTATCTCAGTGTCGTACTCAACGGCCACAAGGAGCCGAAGGGCGCAGAGCAAAAGCTAAATGAGGCTTTAGAGCGCCTGAAAAGCAAATAAGAAAATGCCCCCGCCAGTGCTAGCGACACCGACGAGGGCTGCGGAACCTATTGAAAGCGCCAACAGGCCCGCGAGGTTATTATACACGCCTCCGGGTCAAATGACAAGGAGGTTTTTATGAACGAAAAAGACAGCA
>ENA-UESI01000874-UESI01000874.1-human-gut-metagenome-genome-assembly--contig:-NODE-874-length-22116-cov-5.024820_pt1 | contig 22116 bp, 29 predicted proteins | sample MGYA00243005_ERZ508006 | MGnify/ENA primary metagenome ERZ508006 (study PRJEB26167, sample SAMN06115436) | human gut metagenome | host: Homo sapiens | place: China:Shandong | collected 2015-06-10... | reverse complement strand
AAGAGCGTGGAATCATTTTCGCCGCAGATGCAGAAGTCACTGAGATCCCGCTGGACACGTTCGAGCGTCTGCTGCTGGGGGTGGTGGCCATAAAGCTGACGGCCCCGGACACGCTGGAGCCTTACCGTCAGAGACTCTTGACGCTGATGGGCGGCGACACAGATTTTACGGCGGCTTTTTCGGCCGTAGGTCACGCCTTTGACGGCTCTCTGACCGGAGCACTGGACGACGCCTACACGGCGGTGTTCGGCCCCCGGCAGGCGCAGCCCACCGCAGCTACCTACACGGCGGAGAACACCCCAGAGGACGTGTGCCTGACCCAGCAGGTGCTGGGCTTTGCCTACGCCGCCCCGGTGCAGGGGACCGTCACCGACGGCTTCGGATGGCGGGAGAACGCCTTCCACTACGGCACGGACATTGCCGCCGACGCCGGGACCGTCATCACCAGCTTCGCTGACGGCACCGTCACGGCGGTGGGGGACAGCAGCCAACTGGGCAACTATGTGACCGTGTCCCACGCCGGGGCCTTTACCACCCTGTATGCCCATTGCAGCCGCATTACTGCCTCCTCCGGCCAGCAGGTGGCGCTGGGCGATCCCATTGCCGAGGTGGGGGAGACCGGCAACGCCACTGGCCCGCACCTCCACTTCGCCATCCAGAAGGACACCGTCTATCTGGATCCCGCCTACTATGGCATTGGCTGAGCGCCTGCGGATCTCGCCGGGGGTGCCGCTGCTGCTGGCGGCCTTCGTGTGGCTGGCCTCCCCACTGCTGCTGGGGGCTATCCTGTCGGCGGCGGTGTGCCATGAGCTGGGCCACTGGTTGGTGCTGCGAAGGGTAGGAGGCCGGATCCAAAGACTGCATATCACCGTGTTCGGCGCCGAGATGCAGGTGGATGACCGCCGCATCTCCTACGGCGGCGAGCTGCTGACCGCCGCCGCAGGCCCGGTAATCAATCTGCTGCTGGCGGCGGCCATGGGCCTTCTGGGCCGGTGGTGGGAGCCGCTGTATCTCTTTGCCGGGGCGCAGCTGGTGCTGGGGGCCTTCAACCTGCTGCCTGCCCTGCCGCTGGATGGCGGCCGTATCCTGTGGCTGGCGCTGGCGTGGCTGACAGAACCCTATACCGCCCAGCGGGTACTGTCGGCGGTGAGCCTTGCGGTGTCGCTGGCTCTGCTGTTGGGTGGCGGATGGTTCATCTGGCGGCTGGGGGGCAGCCCCTTTTTGCTGGTGGGGGCCGTGGGGCTGACCGGATGGAATCTGCGGGAAATAAAGCTTGCCAAAGGGGGATAAAACGGGTAAAATAAGATGTTAAACCAAAGAATACAGGAGATATACTGTGGATAAACGATTGGAACGTATTCTGCCGCGAGTGCAGAAGCCTGCCCGCTATGTGGGTGGGGAATATAACGCCGTGAAGAAGGACCCGGCGCAGGTGGACACCCGCATCGCCTTCTGCTTCCCGGACACCTACGAGATCGGAATGTCCAATCTGGGGATGCGGATCCTCTACGGCGTCATGAACAACATGGACGGTGTATGGTGCCAGCGGGTCTTTGCCCCTTGGGGGGACATGGAGGAGGAGATGCGCCGGGCCGGGATGCCCCTGTTTGCCCTGGAGTCCGGGGAGCCTATCACGGACTTTGATATCGTGGCCTTTTCCGTGGGCTATGAGATGGCCTTTCCTGCCATTCTGAATATGCTGGATCTGGCGGGCATCCCCATCCATAGCGCAGAGCGCACCGGTCTGACGCCGCTGGTCATCGCCGGCGGCACCGCCATGTATAACGCCGAACCCATTGCCGACTTCATCGATCTGGTGAGTCTGGGGGAGGGAGAGGACATCACCGTGGAGTTAGTGGAGCTGCACCGCAAGGCCCGCCGGGAGGGCTGGAGCAAGACGCAGTTTCTCCGTGCGGCGGCCCAGCTGCCGGGCATCTACGTCCCCAGCCTGTACGAGGTGACGTATCATGACGACGGCACCGTGGCGGAGATCACGCCGCTGGAGGGCGCTCCGACGGTGGTCACCAAGCGTATCGTCCACGATATGGACAAGTCCTTTTTCCCCACTCAGACCATTGTCCCCTCCACGGAGATCGTGCAGGATCGGGTGATGCTGGAGCTGTTCCGGGGCTGCATCCGGGGCTGCCGGTTCTGTCAGGCGGGGTATGTGTACCGCCCGGTCCGCAACCGCAGCGAGGCTCTGTGCGCCCAGTATGCCGTGGAGAGCTGCGACGGCTCCGGGTATCAGGAGGTGACGCTGTCCAGCCTCTCCACCAGCGACTACCCGCCCCTGACCCAGCTGTGCGACCAGCTGGAGGATTTCTGTCAGCAGCGCCATGTGAATCTGTCCCTGCCCAGTCTGCGGGCGGACAACTTCTCCATGAACCTGATGGAGCGGCTGGCCAAGGGCCGCAAGAGCGGCCTGACCTTCGCCCCGGAGGCCGGTACCCAGCGGCTGCGGGATGTCATCAATAAAAATGTCACCCAGGAGGATCTGCTTCAGTCCTGCCGCACGGCCTTTGCTGGGGGCTACAATGCCGTGAAGCTGTACTTCATGCTGGGCCTGCCCACGGAGACCGACGAGGACGTGCTGGGCATTGCCGATCTGGCGGCCCGTGTCATGCATACATGGCGGGAGAGCGCCAGCAATAAAAACCGGGGCGTCCGCATCACCGTCTCCACATCGTGGTTCGTTCCCAAGCCCCATACGGCCTTTCAGTGGGAGCCGCAGATCTCCAAGGAGGAGTATGAGCGGCGGGTGGCCTTGCTGCGGGAGGCCATCAAGACCAAAACCGTCACCTATAACTGGCACGACTCCGACACCAGCTTTCTGGAGGCTGTGCTGGCCCGTGGCGACCGCCGGATGTGCAAGGTGTTGGAGACGGCGTGGCGCAAGGGCTCCAAGCTGGATGCATGGGAGGAGTATTTCTCGCTGGACCGCTGGCTGGAGGCCTTTGAGGAGTGCGGGCTGGATCCCCACTTCTACGCCAACCGTACCCGTTCACTGGATGAAAAGATGCCCTGGGACATGATCTCCAGCGGCGTCACCACGGCATACCTCCGCCGGGAGCGGGAGCGTGCCTTTGCCGGGGTCACCACCCCGGACTGCCGCACCCACTGCAACGGCTGCGGCGCCAATCGACTGGTAGGGGGGAAGTGCGATGTCTAAGCTGCGGCTTCTATTCGTGAAGGAGGGGACGGCGGCCTATATCTCCCATCTGGATCTGCTGCGGACGGTGCAGCGGGCCTTCCCCCGGACGGAGTTGGAGATCAAGCACTCTCAGGGCTTCCACCCCCATCCCATCATCTCCATTGTGCTGCCCCTGCCGGTGGCCCAGTCCAGCGACTGCGAGCTGCTGGACTTCGAGGTGACGCAGGATACCGACGGCAGCGGCATCGCCGAAAAGCTCAATGAGGGCCTGCCGGAGGGGCTGCGGGTGCTGGATTGCTACGAGGCCAAGCGTCCGGTGCGGGAGCTGGCGTATCTGCGGGCGGACATGGAGCTGGAGTATGACCACGGTGTACCGGAGGGCGCCGCAGAGGCGCTTATGGATCTGTTTCACCGCCCGGAGCTGCTGATCGAAAAGCGCACCAAGCGCAAGCAGCTGGCGGAGGTGGATATCGCCCCCATGATCCGGAGCATCGCCTTTGCGGAGGAGAAGAATCTTCTTCGGGCGGCGGTAACGGTCCGGGCGCAGAACCCCGGCCTGAACCCCCAGCTGCTGGAAAAGGCTATCGCCCGCTACCGGCCGGACCTGTCCCCGGACTTTGTCCGGGTTCGCCGCCGGGAGCTGCTGGACGAGGCAGGGGAAATTTTCCGGTAGAAAAACCGTACCACCCGGAGGGATGCTTTTTCCCTCCGGGCGTGATTTTGCCCGTAAAAATGGACGGATTGCGGACATATAACGGACGCATCAGTGGACGTTTTGATGGACAACTCCGGTACTTTTTGGTATGATGGGGACAAAGTAGCAAAGGAGGACGCCCTGATGAAGCGACTGCCCTTAGTTTTGCTGTCCCTGACGACATTGGCCGCCGTTGTGTTCTGTCTCCTGCGGCAAGGAGCACGGCGGGACCATTCCGACCTTGTGACGCTGGCACGCTCCGGAGCGGCGGAGACCTGTACCCGATTTTCGGACAATCAGTCCCACGGAGATGACGGCGATGATTGGGGCGGCGTGGCTGCTTTCCGAACCTTCCAGCAGGCCTGCGCCCTTTTGCCGGAGCAGGGGAGCGATGCCGTATGCAGCGCCGTTTACGGGCAGCTGCTGCACCCGGATGGAGCCAAGGCCCATCTGCCGGAGATCATCGCCGTCATGGAACCTCTGGCCCAAGACCCCACGGACGCATCCGCCCGGCTGCGGCTGTATGAGCTGCGGGATCTTTTGCAGGAGGATGCGTGATTTTCGACCGTACCATGCTGGCGTACATGGATGAACAAGGGGAAATGGGCTTGTTGGAGCCTATTTCGATACTTTTTTTGTCAAAACAGGAAATAATGCTTGCATTTGGCGGGCATCTGTGATATTCTATCATGGCATGAAAAGGGCGGTCCTCTGTCGCCGGTGTCCCGAAAAAGGTGGGGCGCCACGGAAATGACGGCATGAACGCCTATAATTTAGGAGGAAAAATCCATGGATCTCATCAAAGCACTGAATGAAAAGCAGCTGCAGAACGACGTGCCTCAGGTGGAAGTGGGCGATACCGTCCGTGTCCACGTGAAGGTCAAGGAAGGCGCCCGTGAGCGTGTTCAGGTGTTCGAGGGTACCGTCATCGCCAAGAAGCACGGCGGTATCGAGGAGACCTTCACCGTCCGTCGTATCTCCTACGGCGTGGGCGTGGAGAAGGTGTTCCCCGTTCACTCTCCCTCTATCGTGAAGGTGGAGACTGTGCGCCACGGCTATGTCCGTCGTGCCAAGCTCTACTACCTGCGTGACCGTGTCGGCAAGGCCGCCAAGGTTCGGGAGAAGCTGTAAGCCATTTTGTGATCCAAGGCCGGGGCATCCCGGCGTGAAAAAGAGACGCACCTGCGGGTGCGTCTCTTTTTTATGCAGTTACGCATTTATACCGCCTATGCGGCCACTCTTTTGTGCAGTCCTTTCATGCGGTCGTGCTTTTGCGCTGTCATGCTTTTCTATGCGGACGAAGCCTTTACACAGTCACGCTTTTACGCAGCTGAACCCTTTACGCAGGCACATTTTACGCAGCTGCGCTATTTATGCAGCCATGCTTTTACGCTGTACTGGATGGAAATGGTTCTCAGGGGAACGGATCTGAGGGCGGAAGTTGGGAGCCTTGGGGATGGCCCTGCCCCTGTGCGGCGCTATGGGTCAGTCGTCCCAGCCAGCCCGCTCCTCTCCCGGTAGGCCGAAGGAGATGGAACCCCGGCCGTATTTTCCACGGATGGCGTCCATGGTGCGCTCCAGCTTCTCCTGCTTTTCCTGCTGCTGGGTGACCACCGGGGCCTCCAGCAGATCCAGCTGCTGGAAGGAGTCGGCACTGTCGGTGATATACAGGGCGGTGACGGTGAGCATCCGTACCGGCTCCGGGGCCTTCCACAGCCGCCGGGTCAGCTCCATGGCCGCCTGCCAGATGTCCTTCATCAGGTGGGTAGGGGCCGGGAGCCGCATCTGCCGGGACACGGTGCGGAACTGGGCGTTCCGCAGGGACACGGATACGCCGCCGCAGTACAGCTCCTGCTGCCGCAGCCGCATAGCCACACTGTCGGACAGCACCGCCAGACCACGCTGTACCTCCTCCCAGCGGGTGAGGTTTTTGGGGAAGGTGGTGCCGTTTCCCACGGATTTCACCGGCTCTTGCTGGCCCGCCGGGCGGACGGGGCTGCCGTCCAGTCCGTTGGCGTACTCATGGAGCTGGAGACCCAGCTTGCCCAGCAGCGTCTCCAGCATCTGGGGGGAGCAGGCCGCCAGCTGACCGATGGTCTCCACACCGTACTGGTGCAGCACCCGTCCGGCGGCCCGGCCCACGAACAGCAGGTCCCCCACCGGCAGGGGCCAGACGATATCCTGCCAGTTTTCCCGGCTGATGACGGTGGTGGCATCGGGCTTTTTATAGTCGCTGCCCAGCTTGGCGAACACCTTGTTGAAGGACACACCCACAGAGATGGTCAGCCCCAGCTCCTGCCGCAGCCGCCGACGCAGAGTATTGGCAATGGCCTTGGGGTCGCCGCCGAAGAGGTGCATACTGCCGGTGATGTCCAGCCAGCTCTCGTCGATGCCGAAGGGCTCTACCAGATCGGTATACTGCTCATAGATGGCGTTGACCCGCCGGGAGTACTCCCGGTACAGGCCGTGGTGGGGCGGCAGCAGTACCAGACCGGGACACTTCTTTTTGGCCTGCCAGATGGTCTCCGCCGTCTGGATGCCCAGCCGCTTGGCAGGCTCGTTCTTGGCCAGAATGATGCCGTGGCGGGAGGCGGGGTCGCCGCAGACAGCGGTGGGGATGTCCCGCAGATCGGGGTGGCTCAGCAGCTCCACCGAGGCAAAAAAGCAGTTCAGGTCACAGTGCAAGATCACCCGATCACCCATGCGGCACACCTCCTCGAAGTCAATCATATGTTCTATTATACCACGGCCTGCGCCGCTGCACAAGAGAAAAACGCAGTCCCCTGAGAGAACGGAGGACTGCGTTTCGGGCTTACGGATGTTATTTATGCAGCAGGGGGGACAGGGGCTTGTAGATGAGGAGGCAGATGCCCACATTCAGCAGCCCCTTGAACAGGGTAAAGGGAACGTTGAACACCACCAGGCAGTTCAGCAGCGCATTGCCGGTAGGGACGTGGGCGATGGAGCCCATGATGGCCTCATACATCCCGACGATGCCCGTCATGGGCAGACCGTAGAGGACCTCGTAGGCCGGGTAGACCACGAAATAGTTGGAAGGCAGGCTCACCAGCGCCATCAGCACGGCGCCCAGCAGGGAGCCCCACAGGGCCGATTTGCGGCTCTTATGCCGCCGGTACACAAGGCCCGCCACCAGCACGAACACGCTGCCCAGCAGGAAGTTGCTGAGCTCACCTACGCCGGCGCTGGAGCCGAAGGGCAGGTGCAGCAGATTCTTCACCAACTGGATCACCACGCCGTACACAGGTCCCAGCGAGAAGGTACCCAGCAGGGCAGGCAGATCCGACAGGTCCAGCTTCACGAAGGAGGGGATCAGGGGGATGGAGAACTCGATGAACTGGAGGACAAAGGCCACGGCGCACAGCATGGCGGCCACGGCGATGTGATGGGTCTTTTGCTTTTGAGTCATAAAAAAATACTCCCTTTTGATGTAGTAAACCCCCGGAAAGGCTTGCCTTCCAAGGTGTACGCATCAAAAAAGAGCATCACGAAAATGCCATACACGCCTTCTCTCATCCAGACTATACTGTCGGTACCGGGATCGCACCGGTTCATGCAGCTTGCGCCGCTTGCGGACTATACCGCCGGTGGGGAATCACACCCCGCCTCGAAGACAGCTATTCGGTTGTTTCCGAAGGATAGTATACGACATCCTGCGCCAAAATGCAACCCCCTGATTTGCAAATTAGATAAACAGAAAATATTTATCGTAAAACAATAAAAAATAGTTGACAAACAGAAATGATGCTGCTATGATAGGTACAACAAGGAAAGGAGTGAGCCTCATGAAGACCAAAACCATGACGAACCTGCTGCGACTGGTGCTGATAGCGGCAGCGGTGCTGTGCGGTGTATTTTTCTTCTTGTGTCTGCCTTCTTATGGGCAGGAGATCGTGCAGGCGGATCCGGAGTTTGCGTGGGCCTACTGGCCGTGCCTGGTGTGGGCGTGGCTGTTTGCGCTGCCCATCTTCGGGGCGATGATCCCCGGATGGCGCATCTTCGGCAGCATCAGCGCCCCCGGCGGAGCTTTTACCCGGAAGAATTCCCGTGATATGCAGAGGATCTCTGTGCTGGCTTTTGCTGATGCGCTGGTCTTTCCGGCGGGGATGCTTACCATAGGCATTATGGGGGCGGGCAGCGCCCCGCTGACCATTGTGATTACGCCCATGGTGGTGTTCTGCTGTGCGGCGGTGGGGGTCGTGTGCTATGTGCTCAGCCGTCTCATCGGGGACGCCGCCGCTCTCCGTGAGGAGAACGACATGACCATTTAAGGAGGGCGGAGCATGATCGTATTCAATGTTGATGTGATGCTGGCCCGGCGGAAAATGAGTCTGACGGAGCTGTCGGAGCGGGTGGGCATCACCATGGCCAATCTCTCCATTCTGAAAACCGGCAAGGCCAAGGCGGTGCGGGTGGAGACGCTGAACAAGCTCTGCCACGCTTTGGACTGTCAGCCCGGCGATCTGTTGGAGTACCGGCCGGACGAGGAAGCCTGAAGAAAGTGAAAAGGGACAGGCGCTGCTGTGCAGCGCCTGTCCCTTTTTTGGCGGAATGAGGATCATTTTCCCAACAAATGCTGCTCCACGCCGCCATAGAGATATTGGTAATTCCTGTGCATCATATTCTTGAAGAACGGCACCAGCAGCACCAGATCCGCCGCCAGCCACGCCAGAGGATCGGCGGCGCACAGGGCGTAGAAGGCCAGCTCAGGGGACTGGGCGCTGACCACGCCGCCGGACAGCAGGGCCGGGAGGGTCAGGCAGATGGCCACACGGGCGATCAGCTCGGATGCTCCGGCCCACAGCACGAAGGGGGCTCGCTGGATGCCCTGCACGCAGTTGCGGACCACGAACAGGAAGCACAGCAGCAGGTACATGGAGAAATCCACATACAGGAAGTGGTTGCCGAAGCGGATGGTGTCGGCGGTGACCTTGTCGGCGCTGAGGAAGATGTGGAGATATGCGCCGTCGATGGTCAGGAGCAGACCCAGCCCTACGGAGCAGACGCCGATGATGGCGGCCATGACCAGACCCTGCAGGATGCCCTTGCGGATGCGGTGGGTGTACCCGGCACCCAGATTCTGGGCGGTGAAGCTGGTCATGGCGGCGCCAAGGCCGTTCACCGGGGTCATGATGAGGCTATTGAGCTTGTTGGCGGCGCCGAAGCCGTTCTGGGCGGCGTGGGACACCATCTGGCCGTCGATCATATCGAACTTCACCACCACGCTCTGCATGACGATGATGCCGATGGCCAGCACGGAGAACTGGAGGCCCAGCGGCACGCCCTGAACGATGTGACGCTTCAGATCCAGCCCGGTGATGCGCCAGTCCTCCTTGTGGAGCCGCAGGTCCGGGTACTTGGAAAAGGCATAGGCAAAGCAGGCCACGGTGCTGATGAGCTGGGCGGTGACGGTGGCTCCGGCGGCTCCGGCCACGCCCCAGCGCAGCACCAGAATGAACAGCAGATCCAGCGCCACATTCAGCACCGTGGAGCCCAGCAGGAACAGCAGCGGCGTTACGGAGTCGCCCATGCTCCGCAGAAAGGAGCAGATGAAGTTATAAAACAGCTGGGCACCGATGCCGGCGAAGATGATGCCGCAGTAGGTGTAGGCGGCCCGGTATACCTCCGGGTTCTCCGGCGTCACGTTGATCCAGGCCAGCATGGGGTTCAGCAGCACCAGCGCCAGAGCCGTCAGCAGCACCGTCAGCCCCGCCGACAGCACCAGCTGGGCGGCCATGGAGCGGCGCACACCGGCCTGATCCCGGCAGCCCACGCAGCAGGAGGTGATGACGCAGAACCCGGCGCTGACGCCGAAGGCGAATTGCAGGAAGATGAACACCAACGAGGTGGTGTCGTTGACGCCGGCCACCTCCTGCGCCGTCAGGGTCTGGCCCACGATGGCGGCGTCGCTGATGGTATACACCTGCTGCAGCAGGTACGACAGGATCACCGGCAGGGAGAACTGCAAAATGGTGCGCCAGCAGGTGCCGTGGGTCAGGTCCACCGGGTGGAACAGGTCACGAAGGGCCTGAAAAGGTTTTCTATTCTGAGATTTTTCCATAGTTTACGCTCTTTTCTCTCGCTTTTTCTACGACGGCAAATTATAGCCTGTTGGGCGGCGGAAGTCAAGTGGAGAAGGGATTGCAAACTTCACAAACTTCGTCATTTTAACCTAAAAAGAGGTATACAAATTGACGGAATGCACAAATAAGACGGGCGGCATACTTGGGTCGGGACGAGCATATAGTGGAGCATCACAGAGGAAAGGGCGTGGAGCGTGTGGACGAGGCATACGCCATCCGGCGGTATCAGCAGGCGGCGGCTCTGCTGCCGCTGCGATGGCAGCGGCTGTGCCGTCAGGTGCCGGAGGAGCAGCAGGCGGAGGCGGAGGAGCTGCGGCTGCGGGCCGGGCAGACGTTGACGCTGCTGCTGCGGGGAGGGGAGGTGCCGGCGGCACGGGAGCGGCCCTACCCGGTGGTGACTCAAACGGAGCTGGAGCAGCTGTGCGACGGGGTGACGGACTACTCCCGGTATGCGGCGGCGGATACCCTGAGCCGGGGGTATCTCACGGCACGGGGCGGCTTCCGCATCGGCGTGTGCGGCACGGCGGTGCTGCGGGACGGGGTCAACACCAATCTGCGGGATATCTCCTCCGTCACCATTCGCATCGCACGGGAGCAGCCGGGGCTTTCGACGGAGGTGCTGCCCCAGCTGTTCCGGGAGGGCAGCTTTTGCAGCACCCTTCTTCTGGCCCCGCCGGGGCTGGGCAAGACCACCCTGCTGCGGGATCTGATCCGGGGACTGTCCGACGGTGCAGAGGGCGTCCCACCTCATCGGGTGGCGGTGGTGGACGAGCGGGGGGAGATCGCCGTCATGTTTCAGGGCATCCCCCAGATGGCGCTGGGCAGCCACACCGATGTGCTGGACGCCTGTCCCAAGGCGCTGGGCATCCCCATTCTGCTGCGGTCGGCCAACCCGCAGGTCATTGCCGTGGACGAGATCACTGTTCGGGAGGATCTGATGGCCATGTCCGCTGCCGCCAACTGCGGGGTACGGTTTCTGGCCACCATCCATGCTGCTGACCGGCGGGAGCTGGGGCGAAGGCCGCTGTTTTCCCATCTGCTGAAGGAGAAGGTCTTTGAAAAGCTGGTGACCATCCGGCGAGAGGAGGGGCAGCGGCAGTATCTGGTGGAGGAGCTGTGGTAAGGGACGTGCTGGGGAGCCTTCTGCTGCTGGGAGGCGCCCTGTGGCTGTGGCTGGGACTGGTACAGGCCCAGCGGCGGCAGCTGCGGCTGCTGGAGGAGCTGGCGGCGTCGCTGGAGCAGATGGCCTCCGCCATTCGCTTCCGGCGGGAGACGCTGCTGCGGCTGCTGGCGGCTCAGCGGCAGCGCCCATTGGCGGGACCGTACTATGGAGCGGTGCTGGCGGCGCTGGAGGAGGGCATCTCTTTTCCGGCGGCATGGCGGCAGGGCTTTGCGGCTCTCTCCGGGGAGGGTGGTCGTATCCTGCGGCGGCTGGAGCCGGAGGGGGACGAGCAGAGGATATTGGGTGAGCTGACATGGGCCGCCGGGGAGCTGACGGAACTGCGGAGAGGACTGGAGCAGGAGAGCCGCCAGCGGGAAAAGCTCTGGTTTGCGGGGCTGTTTTCCGGGGCGGGCCTGCTGCTGATCCTGCTGATTTGAGGACGAGCAATGGATGTGGACCTGATTTTCAAGATCGCAGCGGTGGGGATCCTGGTGGCGGTGCTGAACCTGCTGTTGGTACGCAGCGGCCGGGAGGAGCAGGCTATGATGACCACGCTGGCCGGTCTGGTGGTGGTGCTGATGATGCTGGTGCAGCAGATCAGCGACCTGTTCCAGCTGGTCAAGACGCTGTTTGGGTTATAAGAGATGGAGGCTGTATGGCAGATCGTGGCGTTGGGACTGCTGGGCGCTGTGCTGGCCGCTTTACTGAAAAAGCATACGCCGGAGCTGGCGCTGCTGCTGGCCGTGGCGGTATGCGGGGCGGCGGCGCTGGCAGCCGTCCGTGGTGTGCGGGAGGTATGGGCCTTTCTGGAGGACCTGCTGGCGGCGGTGGAGATCTCCTCCACGCTGTTTCTCCCCCTGCTGAAAACGGCGGGCATCGCCGTGGTGACCCGCATCGGCGCAGACCTGTGCCGGGATGCCGGGGAGAGCGCTGTGGCCTCGGCGGTGGAGATGGCCGGGGCCATGGGGGCGCTGCTGGCGGTGCTGCCCCTGATGCAGGCAGCGTGGGAGGTGCTGCGGTCGCTGCTGTAAGGGCGGTGTGGCTGGCGTGCCTGCTGCTTCTGGCGATGGTACCTGCGTGGGCGGCGGACCTGCCGCAGGAGGTGACGGACGCCGCTCCCCCGGCGGCGGAGGAGCTGGAGGGAAAGGACTTCTCCGGCGGCGTCACCGCTCTGCTGGAGCAGGGGACGACTCTTCTGGGGGAGGCTCTGCGGGGGAACCTGCGGGGAGCGGTGCTGATCTTAGGGGTGGTGCTGCTGTGCGGGGCGGCGGATGCCGTGCTTCGCACCCCGGAGAGCCCCATGCGCCGTTTTTTGCCCATGGCCGGGGCGGCGGCCATTGCGGTGCTGTCGCTGGGCAGCATGAAGAGCCTGCTGGGGCTGGGGACCCAGACCATCGAGGAATTGGACGTGTTCTCCAAGGCGCTGCTGCCGACGCTGGCCGCCGCTGTGGCCGCCGGAGGGGGCGCCGTTACCGCCGGAACGGGACAGGTCATCGCCGTGTGCTTTGCCGATGCCCTCATTACCCTCATCCGGGGACTACTGCTGCCTATGACGTACTTTTTGGCGGCGGCGGCCACGGCGGATGCCATGCTGCCCCGGCACGGGCTGGGGACCGTCGCCAAGGCGGCCAGCCGGGTGGTGACGTGGCTTTTGACGGGCTCACTGGTGCTGTTTACCGGCTACCTGACCCTGTCCGGGGCCGTCAGTACCTCGGCGGACGCACTGACGGTGCAGGTGACCCGCTCCGCCGTAGGGGCCATGCCAGTGGTGGGGCGCATCCTCTCCGATGCGGCGGGCAGTGTGCTGGCCGGGGCGGGCGTGGTGAAAAACGCCATCGGCGTATTCGGCCTGCTGGGGGTGCTGGCGGCGTGTCTGGGACCCTTTGTACGTCTGGGGGTGCAGTATCTTTTGTACAAGCTGACGGCGTTTCTGGCGGGGATGACCGCCGCTCCGGAGCTGGCGAAGCTCATCGATGCGCTGGGGAGTGTGTTCGGACTAATGCTGGGCATGACCGGCAGCTGCGCCCTGCTGCTGCTCATCTCCATCTCCTCGGCCATTCTGGTGGTGACGCCATGATGGAAACGCTGCGAGGGTGGCTGCTGGGCCTGACCGCTGCGGCGCTGGCGGTGACTCTGCTGACGGCGATGCTGCCCAAGGGGGAGACCATCCGCCGCATCGCCGGGCTGGCGGGAGGACTGATCCTGCTGCTGGCGGTGGTGCAGCCACTGCTGCGGGTGCGGTGGGAGGAACTGACGTGGCGGTACGAGACGTATCAGCGGGAGATGGCCCGGCAGACGGAGGCGTATCAGGCGGCCTATGCCGACAGTCTGTCCGGGGACATAGCCGACCGCACCGCCGCATATATATCGGAAAAAGCGGCGTCGCTGGGCATCGACTGCCGGGTGCAGGTGGAGGTTCGCACGGAGGATGGCCTGCCCCTGCCCTATGGGGCGTCGCTGGACGTGGAAAGGGATCAGGTGCTGTCGGACTACATGGCGCAGGAGCTGGGTATTCCGGCCTCCCGCCAGAGCTGGCAGCCGGAGGAGTGAGGGATGGACAGGGAAAAGCTGAGGGATATCTTCCGGAAATACCGGGCCGTGGGGCTGGTGCTGCTGGCGGGCCTTTTGCTGCTGCTTCTGCCCACGGGCAAGAGCAGCGGACAGGAACGGCAGGCGAGCGACGACACCCAGCTCTACTCGCTGGAGGAGACGGAGCAGCGCATGGCCCAGCTGCTGGGTAAAATGAGCGGCGTGGGCCGGGTACAGGTGATGCTGACCTTAAAGACCGGCCCCACCCTCCAGCTGGCCCAGGACATGGATCTGGAGCAGGAGGAGGGCAGTCTGCGGCAGCGGAGCCAGCCGGTGACGGTGAACCGGGGCAGCGGCTGGCAGGAGGCGCTGGTGACCCGGCAGGACTACCCGGTGTATCAGGGAGCGGTGGTGGTGTGTCAGGGGGCCGACAGCAGTGCCGTGCGTCTGGCGGTGACGGAGGCCGTGGCGGCGCTGACGGGACTGTCCACGGAGAAGATCACAGTGGTGCAATGGGAACAATAACAGGAGGGACGGACATGAAAACGGTGTGGAAACGGCGAGGTGTGGCGGCGGCGGTACTGCTGCTGGTGTGCGGTGCGGTGTACATGAACTGGCGGTACAGCGACAGTGTCAAGGACAACAAGGTGCTGGGCCAGTCGGAGTTGGTCAACGCCAATGAGGAGACGGCAGGAGATCCGGCCCCGGCGGAGGACGATTATTTCGCCACGGCACGGCTCAGCCGCAAGCAGGCACGGGACAACGCCATCCATATGCTGCAGGAGGCGGAGAGCGACGAAAACGCCGAGGAGAGTGTTCTCAACGAGGCATCCCGGACCTTGCAGGTGCTGGCGTCGTACACGGTGGCCGAATCCCAGATCGAGAGTCTGGTGACGGCCAAGGGCTACGCCGACTGCGTGGTGTTCATGGGGGAGGACAGCGTCAGCGTGGTGGTGGCGGCTCCGGAGACGGGCCTGAACACGGCGGACGTGGCTCGCATCAAGGACATTGTGGTCAACGAGACGGACTACACCCCGGAGCAGATCAAGATCATGGAGGCAAATTAGTGGTTGTATTTTCCCGCTGCCGATGGTATAATACCAATGATTCGAATATACCAAAAGAACGGGAGTAAGAATGCTATGGCTGAAAATAAAGAGTATATCACCCGTCAGGAGAGCATGGGTACCATCCAGATCTCCGAGGATGTGGTGGCGTCCATCTCCAGCTCTGTGGCGCTGGAGACGGAGGGCGTGGGCGGCCTGCTCAACGCCAATATGGCGGATCTGGTGGGCGGCAAGAAGATGACCGCCAAGGGCGTCCGGGTGGAGATGGCCGAGGACGGCGTGGTGGTGAACCTGTTTCTCATGATCCGCTACGGTTTTGCCATCGCTGAGGTGGCTCAGAAGGTCCAGAACGCCGTCTATTCGGCGCTGGAGGGCATGACCGGCTTCCCGGTGAAGGCGGTCAACGTCCATGTGGGCGGCATCAGCTTCGACTGAGCAGACATAGGATACGAGAGAAAAGGACGAAACGGGTATGACACGCAACACGGCACGGGAGATCGCCGCCCATCTGGCGTATGAATGGAATTTTACGGACCTCCCGGTGGGGGAGTTTCTGGACCGGCGGCTGGCGCCGGAGTGCTTTGCGGAGCTGGCGCCGGAGTGCGGGCTGTACGCCGACGCCCCCAACGCCAAGCAGGCACAGTATATCCGCCGTCTGGTGGCGGGCGTGGCGGACCATGCGGCGGAGCTGGACGACTACATCGCCCGGTACGCACAGGGCTGGCGTTTCGAGCGCATCCCGCTGATGGCCTCTGCCGTCATGCGGGTGGCCATGTATGAGATCCTGTATATGCCGGATATTCCCCACGGTGTGGCCATCAGTCAGGCGGTGCAGATCGCCGGCAAGTATGAGTCCGCCGAGGTGGTGAAGTTCATCAACGGCATTCTGGCCAGCTTCCTGCGGGAAGAGGTCAAGGACTGACACATCACAGGCAGAGCAGGTGCGCTTGCTCTGCCTGCACTGCATTTTCAGGAAGGAGGAAGCGATGGAAGGCCAGATTTATACCGTATCAGAGGTCAACGGCTTCATCAAAAACGTCATCGACGGCATCCCTCAGCTCTCCGGCATCTACATCCGGGGGGAGCTGTCCAACTATAAGATATACCCCTCCGGGCATCACTACTTCACCCTGAAGGACGGGGAGGGCGCTCTGCGGTGCGTCATGTTCAAGGGCAGCGCCATGAAGCTGCGGTTCCGGCCGGAGAACGGGATGCAGGTCATCGCCTATGGCCGCATCAGCGTGTTTCCACGGGACGGGGCCTATCAGCTCTACTGCTCCCAGCTGTCGCCGGACGGCGTGGGGGATCTGTATGTGGCCTTTGAACAGCTGAAGGACAAGCTGTACCGGGAGGGACTGTTCGACGAGGGACACAAGAAGCCTCTGCCCCGATACCCCCAGCGCATCGCCATCGTCACCAGCTCTGCCGGGGCGGCGATCCACGACATGATCCGCATCCTGCGGCGGCGCTACCCCATTGCCAGGGTGCTGCTGCTGCCGGTGCGGGTACAGGGCGTGGAGGCTCCGCCGGAGATCGTGGGGGCCATCCGCTACGCCAACCGCTGGAAGCTGGCGGACGTACTCATCACCGGCCGGGGCGGCGGCTCCATGGAGGATCTGTGGGCTTTCAACGACGAGCGGGTGGCACGGGCCATCTATGCCTCGGAGATCCCGGTGATCTCCGCCGTGGGACATGAGCCGGATGTGACCATTGCCGACTTCGTGGCGGACCGCCGGGCCTCCACCCCCAGCAATGCCGCCGAGATCGCCGTGCCGGACATGGCGGAGCTGCTGCAGCGGCTGGACAGCTTCCGCAGTCGTATGGCGCAGGGGACGCTGAACGGGCTGGAGCGGCAGGAGCGGCGGCTGAAGGCACTGGCGGAGAAGCGGGTGCTGACAGACCCGCTGGCCTTTGTGCAGGATAAGCGGCTGCAGCTGGACTATGTGCAGCAGAAGCTGCTGACGGCGGCCAATACCCAGTGGCAGGAGGAGCAGCGGCGCTTTGCGGCACTGGCGGCCAAGCTGGATGCCCTGAGCCCCCTGAAGGTGCTGGGCCGGGGCTACGCCATGGCCCGGACGGAGGACGGCGCAGTGCTGCGGACGGCGGCACAGGTGCAGTCCGGAGATACCATTCATTTGCGGCTGGCGCAGGGCGGCCTGCGCTGCACGGTAACGGAAAAGGAGGAAGCGTGATGGCAGACAAGACCTTTGAAGAGAATATGACCCGGCTGGAGGAGATCGTCACCCGGCTGGAAAAGGGGGACGTGCCTCTGAGCCAGTCCCTGTCCCTGTTCGAGGAGGGGACCCGACTGGCGGCAGCCTGCCGCGCGGAGCTGGATCAGGCGGAGCAGCAGGTGGTGCGGCTGATGAAGGGCCCCGACGGCGCTCCGGTGGAAACGGAATTTGCAAGCGAGGAATGACCATGGATTTTCACACCCGATATGCCGCCTATCAGGCGGCCATTGAACAGTATCTGGAGGGACTTTTCTCCACGGATAAGCCCTATGGAAGATTGCAGGAGGCCATGCGGTACAGCCTTCTGAGCGGCGGCAAGCGCATTCGGCCGGTGCTGACGCTGGAGCTGGCCCGTCTGGGTGGGATAGACTGGCACCTGGCCCTGCCTTATGCCTGTGCGCTGGAGCTGGTCCACACCTACTCCCTCATTCACGACGACCTGCCCTGTATGGATGACGACGATCTGCGGCGGGGAAAGCCTACCTGCCATAAGGCCTACGGCGAGACGCTGGCGGTGCTGGCAGGGGATGCCCTCCAGCCGGAGGCCTTCCGGCTTATTGCCGAGGCCCCCTGTATGTCGGCGGAGAGCCGGGTGGAGGCCATCCGGGTGCTGTCCCACGCCGCCGGCGCCGACGGTATGGTGGCCGGTCAGGTGATCGATACCCTGTGCGGTGTATCCACCCAACAGGAGCTGACGGGGATGTACCGGCTGAAAACCGGGGTCATGATCTCGGCGGCGGCGGAATTGGGCTGCGTGGCGTCGGGGATGCCGGCGGCCATGCGGCAGCAGGCCATCGCTTTTGCCGATGAATTGGGCTTGGCCTTCCAGATCCGGGACGATATGCTGGACGTGGTGGGCGACGAGGCTGTGTTCGGCAAGCCCATCGGTTCCGATCGAGAGGAGGGGAAGGTCACCTTTGTGGACGTGCTGGGGCTGGAAGGCTGCCGCACGGCCGTGGAGGAGTGTACCCGCCGGGCCGAGGAGGCCATCCTCCCGTGGCCGGATCACGACTTCCTACTGACGCTGGCTCACTCGCTGGAGGAGAGAAAGAAGTAAGGGATAGATAAAAAGGATCGGTAAATAAAATACCCCGCCAGTCAGGCGGGGTATTTTGCTGCCGATGGGAGGAGCGGAAACTCATGGCGGCGGCTCCCGTGGCGCAGAAGCAGCGCACCACCAGCGCAAGGGCCGCCTTCCCCGGCGGCCACGGCAAAGGTCAGGCCCTCCGCCGTCCCGGCCAGCAGGGCGCTCAGCAGGGCGGAGATGGCGGACATCATGGCGATGTTGGCCGCCAGCGCACACCATAGAGCGGCGGGATTCGCAAATAAAATCTCCTTTGGGGTGAAGGAGGTCGGGATACGGGGCGTTTGGCGGCGGGACTTGACAGCGGAGAGAGGGTGTGGTACATTTGAAACAAATGTTCTGGACAAGAGGAACGGATGCAGGCAGGGGGCGGAGAGATGTATTTCGGCTATGGTGAGACGGAGCTTCAGTATCTGCGGAGCAGAGACAAGCGGATGGGGGAGGTCATCGACCGGGTGGGGATGATCCGGCGGGAGGTGGACCCGGATCTATTCGCCGCCGTGGTACACCACATCGTGGGGCAGCAGATCTCCACCAAGGCGCAGGCCACCGTCTGGCGGCGGATGCAGGAGGCGCTGGGGACCGTGGACGCCGGGAGCGTACTGGCGGCGGGACCGGAGGGCTTGCAGGCGCTGGGCATCAGCGGGCGCAAGGCGGCCTACATCACGGACTTTGCCCTCCGGGTTCAGAGCGGAGCCTTCGACCCGGAGACGGTGCGGGAGAGCAGCGATGCGGAGGCCATCCGGCAGCTGTGTACCCTGAAGGGCGTGGGGGTGTGGACGGCGGAGATGATCCTGCTGTTCTGCCTGCAAAGACCGGATATTTTCAGCTATGACGATCTGGCTATCCAGCGGGGACTGCGGATGGTGTATCACCACCGGCAGGTGGGCCGGGAGCTGTTTGAGAAGTATCGGCGGCGGTACAGCCCCTACGGCAGCGTGGCCAGTCTCTATTTGTGGGCGGTGGCCGGAGGTGCTGTGCCGGAGCTGCGGGACTATGGGCCGCAGGGAAAGAAAGGGGCGAAGTGATATGACAGCGTGGCAGAGCTATGCTTCCCCGGTGGGGGAGCTGCTGCTGGCGGCGGACGAGGAGGGCCTGACGGGCCTGTGGTTGGCGGGGGAGAAGTATTTCCCGGGCGCACCGGAGGGCGCTCCGCAGGAGACGCCGGTGCTGGAGGAGACCAAGCGGTGGCTGGATATCTATTTTGCGGGCAGGGAGCCGGACTTCCTGCCGCCGCTTCATCTGGCAGGCTCCCCCTTCCGGCAGGAGGTGTGGGCGCTGCTGCGACAGATCCCCTACGGCGAGACCACCACCTATAGGGCGCTGGCGGAGGCCGTGGCCCGGAAGCGGGGGCTACGGCGGATGTCGGCCCAAGCGGTGGGTGGGGCTGTGGGACACAACCCCATCTCCATCATCGTCCCCTGTCATCGGGTGGTGGGCAGCGACGGTAGTCTCACCGGCTATGCCGGGGGACTGGAGCGCAAGGTGCAGCTGCTGAGGCTGGAGGGTGTGGACATGAGCCGCCTGTATGTCCCCAAGAAGGGGACGGCCCTGTAAGGAGGAGCGATATGGAGATCAAGAAGCTGGATCCCGCCCAGTGGCGGGGGTATGGCTTCACGGCACGGTATCAGACCGGAGGCTGCTGGGATATCGTGCCGGTGGAGGATGGATTCCGGATGGAGCACCATTCCTTCGGAAAGGTGGAGGAGCGGTCCTTCAACGACACCCTGTTCGGGGAGTGGCTGGAGGCTCCGGTGGTGTACGGCGCTTTTCAGGATGGGGAGCTGCTGGGCATTGCGGAGGGCTCTCCGGAGTCGTGGAACCACCGATGGCGCATCAGCAATCTGTGCATTTTTCAGGAGAAGCACCGGCGCTGCGGCGTGGCCACCGCTCTGATGGAGAAGATGCTGGAGGAGGCGGCCCCCATGCGGATGGCGGTGCTGGAGACACAGACCTGCAACGAGCGGGCCATTGCCTTTTATCGGAAGTGCGGGTTTGAGATCATCGGCTTCGACCTGTACGCCTACACCAATCACGACCCGGAGGCCCACGAGGTGCGGCTGGAGATGGGAAAGAAGCTCACATGAAAAAGAGATGCCGTATGCCAGTGGCATACGGCGTCTCTTCTTCATGTATGGGGGATCACAGGGCGGCAAAGATGCGGCTGCCGGTCTTTTTCACCCAAAGGGACAGCACAGCGGAGAGAATCAGCACCAGCGCCGTGACGACGGAGAGATAGAGCAGCGGGTCCAAGCTGCCGATGCCTGTCAGCAGATAGAGGGCGCCGGGGATCATGGCCACGGCCCAACCGCTGAAGAGGGAGAGGGCCACGCAGGCACTCTGTTTGATGGGAACCACCTCGTTGGTCCAGCTGAGGTTGGGCATTTTCAGGCCCAGGAACAGGCCCAGCAGAGCCATCAGCAGGGCATAGGACAGGGCGGTGACGGCGATGAACAGCAGCTCCAGAGGGGAACCGGGGTACACCGCCAGCAGGCACACAAGGCACAGCAGCATAGGCGGCACGGTAATCAGCAGCTGGAGCCGCAGCTTGGCCCGCAGCACCTGCCACGGGGATACCGGCAGAGACTGGGCCAGCCAGAGCTGCTTGCCCTCCAGCGAGACGGAGGGGGCGGTGGTGTCGTTCATGGCGCTGAGCAGGCACAGGACGAAAGCCAGCAGCACCGGCATGGCACCGGGTTTTCCGGCGAAGGACAGGGACACCATATCCAGCAGCTCCCGGCCCTGCCACAGGAGGAAGCCGGAGGCCAGCACCAGAAACAGTGTGCCGAAGCCGCAGTTGAGCATATAGTTGGCGCTGGAGGTGAAGCGGCGCAGCTCCCGGTCCAGCAGGGCGGAGGAAATGCTCCGGCACCGGACGGCCTTGGCCCGGTAGACCTTGCGGCCCACATGGCCGGAGGCCGTGGCGATGGAGAGGAAGCTGCGGGAGAGCAGCAGCCACGTCAGGCCGAACAGCACGGCGATGGCCGCCGTCAGAAGCAGCATGGACAGGGGATCGCCGGCGCCCGCCTGACCGAAGAGGTACACGGGGTAGGCGGAGGAGCGGACCTTATCGCCGTAGAGGGCGATGTTCTGCAGCAGCTCCGTTAGCAGGGAGTTGGCTTTGAAGGAGAAGAAGTAGTAGTACAGGCCGAAGAATACCAGAGACAGCACCACGGTGACGAAGCTTTTGTTCTTCAGCTTCAGGCTGACCTTGGCCACCACCCAGCCCAGCAGGCAGGAGATGGCCATGACGAACAGGGAGATCAGCAGCAGGAACAGAACGCCTGCCAGCAGGTGCAGAGGAGCGGCAGAGACGGTTACCCAATAGACGATGATGGCCGGCAGCACCACCACGCCGGAGTACATGAGGCCCATGAGGTACACCCCCAGCAGCCGGGCGGCGATGAGGGTATTCACCGGAATGGGAAGGGAGAGCAGCTGGTCATTGTCCTTGGGCAGGTAGAGGCTGGAATAGGTGGTGAACACGCTGCCGAAGGCACCCAGCAGGATGGCCATAAGGCCCATGATGGCAAAGTAAAACCAGCTCATGCCGGCCTCGGCCATGCTCCGGCACATGGCGAGGGACAGAAGGGTGAACATCCCGCCGATGATACCCACCATGATGAAAACGAAGAAGATGATGTAGCCCACGGTGGCCGCCTTGGAGCGAGCCCGGTTCTTCTTGGCGTCGTAGAGGTAGGCGCGGAAGATCTCCGTCAGCTGCTTTTTGACAAGAAGCTTCAGCATGACTCGCCCTCCAGCTCCAGAAAGACCTCCTCCAAAGAGTCGTCGCCCTTGACCTCCTCCATGGTGCCGGAGCGGATCAGCTTGCCGCCACGGATGATGGCTACCTTGTCGCAGAGCTTCTCCGCTACCTCCAGCACATGGGTGGAGAAGAAGATGGCGCCGCCTGCGTCGCAGAACTCCCGCATCATGCCCTTGAGCAGATGGGAGGCCTTGGGGTCCAGACCCACAAAGGGCTCATCCATGATGATGAGACGGGGCTGATGGAGCCATGCGGAGATGATGGCCAGCTTCTGCTTCATGCCGTGGGAGTAGGCGGCGATGGGCTGGGCCAGATCGTCCGTCAGCTC
>ENA-UESI01000866-UESI01000866.1-human-gut-metagenome-genome-assembly--contig:-NODE-866-length-22234-cov-8.309609_pt1 | contig 22234 bp, 22 predicted proteins | sample MGYA00243005_ERZ508006 | MGnify/ENA primary metagenome ERZ508006 (study PRJEB26167, sample SAMN06115436) | human gut metagenome | host: Homo sapiens | place: China:Shandong | collected 2015-06-10... | reverse complement strand
ACAACTACCAACGATATTTCGCAGGACGCCGTTATCCCTGTAATCTATGGTACTAGAAAATGGGGTGGTTTGCAAGTATGGCATAATCCCTATAACGGTGAAAGGCATCTGCAGAAGGATGTTATTATCTGTGAAGGCGGTATCAAGGGCGTGTATAACGTCTGTGCCAACGAAGAACTGATTAAAAATGATACTAAAATCAGTATTTATAATATCCAGCATCAGGATGCAGTGGTCTATCGCAGCGGCAATACTCTGGTGTTAAAGGCCGGCGGCAAGACCAATGAATACGCACTGAAAGATGTGGAAAGCCAGGATCAGCAGGCGGCGCTTTTGACGACTGTTATCGAGAAGATCAGAAACGTACATCACAAAATAAAAGAACTGAGTCCGATTCAATATCGAACTCAGTTTTTGTTTGCAGCATAAAATTATGTGGCTTTATTCCATAGCGATGATTTGTTTCCATTCATCAAGAACATTTTGAGGAATAGAAAATTGATAATAATCAATAAAAATATCTTTGTTATGAATAAGAGTTGGCATTTGAAACATGATAGAATTAGCTGAAAGTATTTCTTTTATGACTTCATCAGTAAATTTAAATGAAAAATTTTGATAAAAATTATAATCATATATTCTACAATCCAGTGAGAAGTATTTTTCATCAATTTTGATTTTGGGATTTTCTAGGTTTGATAAGTAATTAATCATCCTGGTAGGTTTTTTCCCAAGTAAATAGTAATCATTTCCATATTTTTTAAATATAAGTGTTTGTGGATATTGAGAAATACGATTTTTGTATAAACTGATAAATTGTGAAGAATTGTCAAAAGGGTTATGAGTTTTAATGATTTCGGCAGAACAGAAATTTGATAAGATTAAAGATGTTATTAAAATACAAAATATTTTCATATAATCAACTCCTAAAAGAAAGTGGGTGGAAATTTGGGTAAAGGAAAAAAGACTGGTAAGATATTATTTTCTATTGCAGGTTTCGCTATAGGATTTTCTAATCCTACTTGGTTTGGTCTGGTGAGGGGGACTACAGGGATTACTTTCGCTGCTGGTATGTATGGTATGTCTATTGCATCTACGATTTGGTCTGTAGTAGCTAAACCAAATGCTTTCGGTAATCTTGACGGTGATTATAGTCAGGACGACTACAGTAAGTTCAGCACAACTACCAACGATATTTCGCAGGATGCCGTTATCCCTGTAATCTATGGTACTAGAAAATGGGGTGGTTTGCAAGTATGGCATAATCCCTATAACGGAGAAAGGTATCTGCAGAAGGATGTTATTATCTGTGAAGGCGGTATCAAGGGCGTGTATAACGTCTGTGCCAACGAAGAGCTGATCAAAAATGATACCAAGATCAGTATTTATAATATCCAGCATCAGGATGCGGTTGTCTATCGCAGCGGCAATACTCTGGTGTTAAAGGCCGGCGGCAAGACCAATGAATACGCGCTGAAAGATGTGGAAAGCCAGGATCAGCAGGCGGCGCTTTTGACGACTGTTATCGAGAAGATCAGGAATGTACATCACAAAATAAAAGAACTGAGTCCGATACAATATCGAACTCAGTTTTTGTTTGCAGCATAAAATTATATGGCTTTATTCCATAGCGATGACTTGTTTCCATTCATCAAGAATGGGTTGGGGAAGAGTATATTCTGTATATTTTATCTGTGTTTTATCCCTTGTATAAACTGGTATTTGCAATTGTATAGTTGTCGAAGTTTTTATTTCGTTGATAACAGATATTTTTATTGGGATAGATAATCTTGTTCTATTACCCATATGATCTAAAGTTGAAGCTTGATAATATACTTTAGTTATATCATCATCAAATTTGATTTTTATTGGTTCGATACTAACATATAAATCACGTAATGTGTATGGATTTTTTATAAAAAGTATGTAAGATTGGTCGGTATTTTTGTTGTTTAGTTTGCGAAATACAATTTCAGTAGGCATATCTTCACTGAAGTTATTGTTTTCCTTTTGGAAGATACTCATTACAATATTAGAATTATCAAATAGATTTTTTTGATTTGTTATTTCAGCATAAGAAAGATTATTGATAAATAACATCATAAGCAGTGGTATAAAAAATTTTTTCATAATAATCAACTCCCATATTAAATGAGGACTATTCCATAGCGATGACTTGTTTCCATTCGTCGAGTATGGATTGGGGAACTTCAATATAATAGTAGGTTTCTAAAATAGAAGTACGTTCAGCAAAAATGGGAACTTGAAAAATTATTTTTTTGATGGCATCAAAATTTTCCATGAATTTATTATCTAAATGAATTGTAGCTTGGACACCTCCAGAAATCTCAGAAAACCTGGGCGAAAAAGTATATATATCTTTATCGTTTATTTTTAAATTAAAATTTTCCGTGTTAGCGAAATGTTTTGTTACTCCGTTATCATTTTGAATAGTCACAAAGTAATTTAGTGAATTATTATTTATATTTTTTTTGAATATAAAGTATTTTGGAAATTGTTGTTTTTGTTTTGGACTTAAACTATAAATATTTTTTGAGTTATTAAAATCGTTTGTTGTTTGTATTATTTCAGCATTTGTAATATTAAATATGGATAGTAGAAAGCAGAATAGTATTAATTTTTTTAACATAAAATCAACTCCTATATTAAATTCGGACTATTCCATGGCAATGACTTGTTTCCATTCGTCGAGAATATTTTTATCTAACTCATAATATGTATAGCGAAGATAAGTTGAATCTAGGGTATACAATGGTTGTTGTATAGTAATACTATTAGAATTTTTTATTTTATCTATAGCAGATGTAATATCAATAGAATATATGTAACCACCAGGGCGTTCTAGAAGTGTTGTTGGAAATTCTGATATATTTTTTATATCATTGTCGAATTTGAATTTTATATTATCTATATTTGTATATACTCTATTAGCAGAACGACCTCTAAAAATAAAGAATTGATATTTGTGTGAAGTTGGAGATAAAGTTTTTCTTAAAGTGATGTCTTTAGGATTATTGTCATTACTTCCTTTTGAAAAATAACTGGTTATAATTTTAGAATTATCAAAGTTGTTTGTTGCTTGCAGTATTTCAGCATTTGCAATATTAAAAAAGGATAGCAAAAAACAACATATTATTAATTTTTTAAACATGTAATCAACTCCTGGATAAAGTAGGGACTATTCCATAGCGATGACTTGTTTCCATTCATTAAGTACATCTGGTGAGATGTCATATTCTTTGTATTTGATTCTGTTTTTGTTATTAGAATACATTGGAATTTGAATTTGCAAAGAAGTTGCATTTAATGCTTCTTTAATAAAGTTGTCATTTAACTCAAAAAACATTGAATAAGAATATGGATCTACAGCAGTCCTTAAAGACACAATATTCGCATTATTAAATTTGAAATTGGTATTATCTAAAATAGCAGGAGGAGAGGATACTGATGTTAGAAGAATTAACGTCATAGAAATCTTGTTTTGAAGAAGCTCTTTTTTTAGAGTAATATTGTTTGGGGCTTGGGTATATTTTATCTCTTTGTCACGGTCAATGGAACTTACTATTGTTTTTGAACCTGTAAATTCGTTTTGAAAGTAAGCGATTTCCGCATAGCCAGGCAGAGCAAAAGTGAATAATAACATCATAGTTAGTACAATTTTTTTCATGAAATCAACTCCTATACTAAGAAAGTAGGTGAAAATTTGGGCAAAGGTAAAAAAGTTGGCAAAATAGCGTTTATAGCAGCAGGTTTTTTTATTGGAGCAGGTAGTCCTACCTGGTTTGGGTTAAAGGCTTCTCAGACTTTTGCTACTGGTATGTACGGTATCTCCATCGCTTCGACCTTGTGGTCGGTAACATAAAACCCAGATAGATCCATTCGGTAATCTTGACGGCGACTACAGCCAGGACGACTACAGTAAGTTCAGCACAACTACCAACGATATTTCGCAGGACGCCGTTATCCCTGTAATCTATGGTACTAGAAAATGGGGTGGTTTGCAAGTTTATCGCAGTTGCTCTCACGAGGAAGAAGTTCTGCATCGTTAGTGGCTGAAGTATCTCTTTTGACTATCCAACTTCATTTGGTATATAATGAAAGCGGTTATTTATCTGCCGCAGGAAGTATTACGAGAAGTGAGGAGAATCTCATGGCAGTTATTTTTTATTTGAGCGGTACTGGCAACAGCCTGTATGCCGCTGAAAGTATCGCAAAGGAACTGGAAGCCTGCCGTTTGGAAGGCATTACCGGTTATTTAAAAGCGCCCTACGAGGTGCAGGATGAAGTGGTCGGTATCGTCTGCCCTGTGCATTGCATGGCTTTGCCGCCTGTTGTGGAGATTTTTCTGCAGCAGGTAAAAATGGTGCCGCAGTATATTTTTTTAGTAGTGACGATGGGCGCCATGTCGGGCCAGGCCTTAGGGCAGGGCAAAGAACTTTTAGAGCAGCGTGAGCTGCGGTTGTCCTATGGCGCGCAGGCGGCGCTGCCTGATAACAGCATCGTTTTTCCGTCGCCGGCCGCAAGGAAGGAAAAGCTGCTGCGCGATGCTCCGTCAGAACTGGGGCTGATCGCCCGCAATATCAAAAACAGGCATGATAATTACAGTCATCTGGGCCGCAGCTTTTTATGGCAGCATGGCGGCACAGCTGTTGGCTGGTGGGTGCTGGAGAAAATGAAAAATATCGGCGCATTGAGCTGCGATGCCGCTAAATGCGTAGGCTGCGGCATTTGCGCTACTGTCTGCCCGGCAGGCAATATCACGCTGTCAGAGGGCAAGCCGGCTTTCGGCACAGAGTGCCTGCATTGCTTTGGCTGCGCGCACTGGTGTCCGCAGACTGCTATCAGCCTGGGAAGCTTAAAGCCTGATGTTAAAACGCGTTACACGCATCCGGAGATCAAACCGGCGGAGCTGGCAGCGCAGAAGGAAAGGAAAGATGAAGTATGAAAACTTACGCTCCCGTAACGGCAGCAGTGCTGGAGGCCTTGAAGGCCGCTCTTGGCGCTGACTACGTTTGGACCGAGCCTGAAAAATTAGAGCAGTACCAGACGGACGAGGAGACCGATCCCCGCAAGTTCCATTTGCCGGAGGTAGTTGTTGCCCCGGCTGACGCGCAGGAGATCGCCGCTGTCGTCAAGCTGGCCAACCAGTATAATGTGCCTGTCACTGTCCGCGGCGGCGGCACCAGTCTGGCAGACGGCGCTATCCCGGTCTGCGGTGGTATTGTCCTGTTAATGGAACGTCTGAATAAGATTCTTGAGCTGAATGCCGAGGGTATGTATATGGAAGTCGAAGCCGGCGTGCGCACTGTCGATATCCAAAAATATGCCAACGAAGCAGGCTTTCTGTATGCGGGCGACCCCTGCAGCGCTGAAAGCTGTCTGATCGGCGGCAACCTTGCCACCAATGCGGGCGGCAATAAGGCGGTGCGTTACGGCGTGACCCGCGATCAGGTGTATGCGGTGGAGCTGGTGACGCCGACGGGCGAGATCGTGGAGCTGGGCGCCCGTTTGAAAAAATGTTCGACCGGCTACTGTCTGGAACAGCTGATCATGGGAAGTGAGGGCACTTTGGGCATCATTACCAAAGCGACGCTTAAATTGCAGCCGATCCCGCCGTACCGCTTTGATCTGCTGGCTGTGTTCGATGACCCGGTCAAAGCTTTGGACGTGGTGCCGAAGATCATGCAGGCCGGCATCAATCCGACCAGCGTAGAATATATGGACAATTCTTATGTGCGGGGTACGGCTGATTATCTGGAATTTAAGGGCGCGCCCCATTATGAGGACGGCATTTATGTTATCATCACGGTCGAGACCTTCAGTGAAGACGAGTTGGACCTGAAAATGGAGCAGCTGGACGAATTGTGCAGCGAAGCCGGCGCTATCGACGTGCTGGAAGCTGACGAACGTATCTGGGATATGCGCCGCAACTGTCAGGAATCTGTGCGCCTGATCAGTCTGGTTTCCCTGACGGACGATGTAGTCGTGCCTGTCAACGAGATCGCCGGGACGATCAAGTTCATTATGCAGATCGGCGAAAAATATCCCTTCCCAGTCAAGATCAACGCTCATATCGGCGACGGCAACCTGCATATCGTTTTATGCAAATGCGAGCTGAGCGACGCAGAATGGGAGCAGCAGGTAGAAGCTTTCCACCAGGAGGTCTACACCTATGCGTACAGCATCGGCGGGCGTCTGGCCGGCGAGCACGGTATCGGCGCTAAGAAGCTCAAAGAAATGGAAACTTATACCCCGGCCGGGGAACTGGCGATCATGCGTACGATCAAGGCGGCTATGGACCCGCAGCTGATCCTGAACCCGGGCAAGATCTTTGATCTGTAGGTCATTGGACTGCGGCGGTATTCTGCCGCTGCGGCAAAGATAAATTTTTGTAGGACAGTAGAAAGGAATGGAAGTTATGAGTAAATATGAACCGGTCAGCGCAGAAGTGGTAGCCGCTCTGCAAACAGCATTAGGTGCGGAGTATGTCAAGACCGACGCTGAAACACTTGATAAGTACAAAACCGACGAGGAGACTGATCCCCGTTATCATCATCTGCCCGAGGCCGTAGTCTGGCCCGGCAGCACCGAGGAAGTTGCGGCGGTCATGAAGATCGCCAATCGATATAATGTGCCGGTAACTCCCCGCAGCGCGGGGACCAGTGTTTCCTGCGGCGCGATCCCCGTTTTCGGCGGTATCGTGTTGATGCTGGAACGCATGGATAAGATCATCGAGCTGAATACCGAAGGTATGTATATGGTAGTGGAAGCTGGCGCACGCACGGTCGAGATCCAGGAAAAGGCCAACGCCGCCGGCTTTCTGTATGCGGGCGATCCCTGCAGTGCCGACAGCTGTCTGATCGGCGGCAATATCGCCACTAATGCGGGCGGCAATAAAGCCGTACGCTACGGTACTACCCGTGATCAGGTTTACGCTATCGAAGCCGTTACGCCTACCGGCGACATCGTCAACGTGGGCGCGCGCTTAAAGAAAAAATCTACGGGCTACTGCCTGGAACAGCTGATCATGGGCAGCGAGGGCACTTTGGGCATCATTACCAAAGCTACCTTGAAGCTGCTGCCGCTGTGTCCTTATAAACTGGACCTGCTGGCGATCTTTACCGATCTGGACGCCGCCGTCAGTCTGGTGCCGAACCTGATCAAAGCAGGTCTGAATCCGACCAGCGTAGAGTTTATGGATAACGGCTTTGTCCGCAGCTCCAGCGATTACTGCGAATTGAAGCTGCCCCATTACGAGGACGGCTATTACGTTATCGTAACGGTGGAGACCTTTAACGAAGACGAGCTGGAAAGCAAGATGGAACAGCTGGATGAGATCTGCAGCGCCAGCGGCGCGACTGATGTGCTGGAAGCTGACGAACGCGTGTGGAAGCTGCGCCGCAACTGTCTGGAATCGACACGTGTTTTAAGTCTGGTCAGCACTTCCGACGATCTGGTCGTACCTGTGGATCAGATCGCTAACTGTATCCGTCATTTGACGAAGGTCGCTGAAAATTACAGCTTCAAGCTCTTTACGCTGGCTCATGCCGGCGACGGCAACCTGCACTTCCAGATCTTGAAGGGCGAGATGAGCGACGAGCAGTGGGAGGACGAAGTCAGCCGCTTCCATGCCGAGGCTTACCCGTATGTTTACAGTCTGGGCGGGCGTCTTTCCGGTGAACACGGCATCGGCGCCAAAAAAGTCGCAGCTATGGAAAAATATACCGAACCGGTAGAAATGAAAATGATGAAAGAGATCAAGCGGGCGCTTGATCCGAAAAATATCCTCAATCCGGGCAAGGTATTCAACGCTTAAAAATAAAAAGCATCCGCATTTTCTGCGGATGCTTTTTTGTATGGCGGGGGTAAGCTGATCAGCTTGTTTCAATACCATTTTTTGCGTTGTAATTTTCTAAGCGTAAAGATAGCGACGAGCGCCATGACGCCCAGGCACAGGGGATAGCCCCATTGAGAGTTCAATTCCGGCATATATTGGAAGTTCATGGCAAAGATACTGCTGATGCAGATCAGGGGCAGGAAGACTACCGCTGCTGTTGTCAGGGTAGCCTGAATATCGGCGCTGCGTTCGATTGCAGCGTTACTGCAGAGCTGTTCCAGCGAAGCAAGCAGTTCGTCGGCTACTGATAAAGTGAGCGCGGCTCCTTCCAGTTTGATCTTTAAAAGTTCGGGCGCGTTCTCGCAGCCGATCAGCAGAGGCGGGTCCTGGCGCAGGGCGCGGCTGACGATGCGGCGCATCGGATAAACTGCCTGTTTGGCGGTAACCAGACTGCGGCGCAGGCGCAGCAGTTCTTTAGGATCGATCGGTTCGTCCTGTTCGCTGTAGGCTGACGCTAAAAGCTGCAGCCTTTCTTCCAGAAAGTTGATGACCTCACAGTTATCGTCGAGGATCTTGCCCAAAATCAAAGTCAAAGCCTGCGGGATAGTGTTATGAGGCTTTTGCAGGGTAGTGACAAGAGTGCGTGCATTTTTTAAACGGTCACAGCGTCCATGCTGCAGGGAAAGCAGGCGGTTGGCGCTGGCCGCAAAACAAACATTATTATAAAAAACAGCGTTGCCGCTTTCATTCAGCTGCAGGTGACGGCAGATCAGGATCCGGTTATTGCCGTCGCGGAACAGCCGCGGCTGCTGTTTTCTGTTTTCTAAAATATTCTGTGTCGCGGGGCTTAGTTTAAAGGAACGAGCGATAGTCATTACCTGATCGTGCGAACCAAATAACGACAGATCGAGCCAAAGAGCGCCTTCTTCCGGGATAGTCAAAAGATCTTCGGTAAGTTCTTCGACGGTGGAATAAGCGTTTTCCCGGCCGTCAAGAGTCAGCAGTGTACGGGTGCTGCTGGAAACTTCTGCTTTTTTTTGGGCAAAGAGTGCGGCGGTATCTATTTTTTGCTTTAGCATCGCGGTGACCCCTTTTGTACAAATTTGATTTTATGTATATATTTTAACCTGTTAATTGGTAAGTTACAATAATCAGGCAGGATTTTTTTTATAAATGGCGAAATATAACTATTTAAATAGGATGAAAACGCCTGCCGGTAGAATCTTCTGTTATGCTTAAGGCAGGTTATTCAAGAATAAAGAGGAGTAATGAACGATATGTTTACAAGGGTTTTGTTAGCAATGGATCTTACCCCTAAGTCGGAAATCCTGCTTCCGTGTCTGTACAGTCTCTGTCCTGACACGAATACGGAAATCATTTTAGCCTATGTGTTCGATGAAGAAGAGGAGGCAGACCCTTACGGCAGCAGCTATAAAAAAGTTTACAGCAAGCTGCAGGGCTATGCCAACGAGCTGGTGCGCAATGGTTATGAAGCCGTCAGCATCGAAACGCCCTGGGGTGAAGTATTTGAAGAAATAACCCGCGTCGGCGACGATAAAGAAGTGGATCTGACACTGGTAGCTTCGCATGGGAAAGGCTTTTTCAGAAGCGCTTTGCTGGGCAGTACGACCTTTGATCTGGCCAGAGCTTCGAAGCGGCCGCTGTTTGTCGCGAAAACTGACGGCGACAGCGATGATCTGGCCGATGACGACCTGCTGCGCAAATTGATGATCCCGACGGATTTTTCCAAAAAATCTTTGGTGGCGCTCAATTTGATCCGCAGCCTGCGTGAGCACGTAGCGGAAGTAGTGTTTGTGCATGTGGTGGAACGCAGCCGCAATCAGGACGATCTGGAAAGCAAGCTGCTGAATGCCGAATCGCGCATGGAGGAACTGGTAGCGGAAATGAAGCTTTTTGGTATCAAGGCTTCTTATCTGGTCGATAAGGGGGCTGCTTCCAAGAAGATCTGCCGCTGGGCGGAGGAAGAAAACGTTTCGATGATCGCGATGACTAAAACAGGCGCCGGTCTGGTCAAAGGGCTGGTAATGGGTGCGACGGCGCAGAACGTGACGCTGAATTCCGAACGTTCACTGCTGCTGCTGCCTGCTGATGAAGTCAGCAACGATTAAGGAAAAGTGAAAATTTTTTTACACAATCTCGGCGGAAACTCTTGACATCTCTTCCAGAAATCAGTATACTGTTACTTGCGGCTGGATTAAGCCAGCCGCAAGTTTATTTTTAAGCGGTAAACAATTGTATAATCCCTGATTTTTTCAACCTGGAGAGATGACCGAGCGGTTGAAGGTGCACGCCTGGAAAGCGTGTGTACGGGAAACCGTACCGAGGGTTCGAATCCCTCTCTCTCCGCCACTTAAAAAAAGTTTGCCGCGGTCAGCGGCTTTTTGTTTTTCTGTAGGACCGCAGGCGGCGGGTCCTGCGCAATAGGAGTCTGTGAACCGTGTCAGGTCCGGAAGGAAGCAGCACTAAGCGGAGCCTCTTATGTGCCGCGGGGGTGCCTGCGTCTGTGGCCCTACAGGGAAGCAACTGAGAGGAAACCGGCTGTTTATGACAGCCGGTTTTTTTGGTATATGGAAGGCGGAGCCGGCAGGGAGTAAATGCAAGGCTGTCCCTTAAATTTTTCACAAAATTGGATATAACTGAAGCCATTGCCCAAAGAAGCATTGCGCCGCATGGGCAATAGAAGGCGAAGTTACCCAGAAGCAGCGACTGAAAAGGGAGCTGCGCGGGTTACCGCTTCCGGCGAAGCCGGCAGAAAGAAAATGCAAAAGCTGTCCTGCAAATTTTTAATGAAATTGGATATGTACTTATATCCATAAATTTTATATAATAAGTAGATAAGAAACTTGGTGGCTTAACGACAGGAAAGGAGGCAGAAAATGGCTTATGTAGCACTATACCGGCGCTGGCGTCCGCAGGGGTTTGATGCTCTGGTAGGACAGGAGGCGGTGCGGATCGCTTTGAGCAATGCTTTGACGACAGGACGTATCGCGCACGCCTATTTATTTGCCGGACCGAGAGGAACAGGCAAGACCAGTACGGCGAAGATCCTGGCGAAAGCCCTGAATTGTGAGCAGGGACCGACGGCAAATCCCTGTAACGAATGTGCCAACTGTCAGCGCATCAACGACGGCAGCAGCATGGACGTGTTCGAGATCGACGCTGCCTCTAACCGCGGTATCGACGAGATCCGTGACCTGCGCGAAAAAGTAATGTTTGCTCCCGTCAATGGACGGTATAAAGTTTATATTATCGACGAAGTGCATATGCTGACGACAGAGGCCTTCAACGCTTTGCTGAAAACTCTGGAAGAACCGCCGGCGCATATCGTTTTTATTTTGGCGACGACAGAGCCGCATAAGATCCCGGCGACGATCCATTCCCGCTGTCAGCGGTTCGATTTTAAACGGGTGACGAATGCGGACATCGAAAAGCGTCTGCGTGAAGTTGCTGACGGCAGTGAGATCAAGGTCGACGATGACGCTTTGAAGCTGATCGCGATCCAGTCGGACGGCGGTATGCGCGACGCGCTGAGCCTGCTGGACCAGTGCGGCGTCATGGCCGATACGGTAACTGCGGAAACAGTGCGGAACGTTTTAGGTATCGTTGGCCGCGAAGCGTTGCGTGAGCTGGTACGCGCCATCGGCAACCAGGAGCTGTCGGCAGCGCTGCAGCTGCTGAACAGGTTGACTGAGCAGGGCAAGGACGTACGCCAGATCCTGACGGAGCTGGCTGAATATCTGCGGGCGGTGCTGCTTTATAAGGCTTCGCCGGGTTATCACGAAATTTATCTGACTGATACGGAAGAGGCGATTGCCGGGCTGGCGCCCCTGTTTGCCAATGACAGGCTGATGGCGGCGGAAGAACGTTTGCATCAGGCGCTGGGCGAATTGCGTTTCAGCGCACGTGGCCGGATCACTGCGGAATTATGCCTGTTTGACCTGTGCCGCATCGAAGGCAGCACGATCGCTGCTTTGCTGGCCCGGGTGGAGCAGCTGGAACAGCAGGTGCGCAGCGGTGTGCCTTTGACTGGAGCAGCCGGGACCGGGCATAGTAATACCGGGTCTGCACAGGCAAGTGCGGCGTCTGCTACAGCTCCTGCGGCTCCCAAAGTAAAAAAAGCAGAACCTGCTGTAAGTTCTGCCCCAGCTGCTGCGCCAGAACCGGCGCCGGAACCAGCTGCTGCATCGATCCAGGAAGCGGAAACAGTGACGACCGCCGTACCGGCTAAGGCCGCTGCCGCGCCGGCGCTGGAATACAGCGGCGACTGGACTGCGGGGGAAGACCTGTGGAAGCAGGCGCTGGAGCTGCTCAAAAACGAAAAGAAACAGTCCATGGTAGCCTGTGCTGCCGGAGGCTTCGTTACCGGCTATGAAAACGGCGTTTTGACCGTCGGTTTCAAAAATCAGTTTATGTGCGTCAGGATGAACGATCCTGATTATAAGAAAGCTTTTGAAGAAGTGCTGCTGCGGCTGGCACGGCAAAGCGTACGGCTCGAATGCGTCACTGCTGCGAAACCGGCCGCTGCCAAACCTAAAGCCGCTCCCAGGCAGCAGCCCCCGGCAGAAGACATCGAACCTGCCGTCAAGGCTGCTCTGGACGCTTTTGGCGGCACGCTGCAAAAATTATAAATCAAATTTCTGCCGCAAGGCATCATTATGAGGAGGAACAAGAATGTTCAACGGTGGTATGGGAAATATGCAGGGCATGATGAAAAAAGTTCAGAAATTACAGGCCGATATGGCTAAGATGCAGGAAGAATTAAAACAGCGGACGATCGAAACGACTGTCGGCGGCGGTGCTGTTACCGTAGTTGTCAGCGGCAAGAAGGAAGTCGTCAGCGTGAAGATCGATCCCAGCGCGGTCGATCCGGAAGACGTAGAAATGCTGGAAGACCTTTTGGTAGCGGCAGTCAACGAAGGTATGCGCAAAGTCGACGAAATGACGGAAGCTGAAATGGGTAAACTGACCGGCGGCATGAAAATGCCGGGTATGTTCTGAAAATGGCCAGAATGATCCGGCCGCTGGCCAATGTGCACGAACAGCTGCGGCGTCTGCCGGGTATCGGTTCTAAAACAGCTCTGCGGCTGGCTTATCACATTATCGATATGCCGGAAGAAGAGGTGCGCCGGCTGGCTGAGACGCTGGTGGAGGCTAAACGGCAGATCCGGTTGTGCGATATCTGTTACAATCTTACCGATACTGAGACCTGTGAGGTCTGCGGCAATGCCGGGCGTGACCACAGCGTCGTCTGCGTCGTCGAGCAGCCGCAGGATGTGCTGGCGATGGAACGCAGCCGCGGCTATAACGGCGTCTACCATGTGCTGCACGGCGTTTTGTCGCCGCTTGACGGTATCGGGCCCGATAACCTGCGCGTCAAGGAACTGCTGCGGCGTCTGCAGGGCGATACGGTAAAAGAAGTCATCATCGCTACCAATTCTGACGTGGAAGGCGAAGCGACTGCCGCCTATCTGGCGCAGCTGCTGAAGCCGATCGGTATCGTGATCAGCCGTATTGCCCATGGTCTGCCCGTGGGCGGCGACCTGGAATATGCCGATGAGCTGACATTATCGCGCGCTTTGGAAAACAGGCATAGAATGTAAGAAAGAAGGAACTGGAGCATGCAGGAAATAGAAAGCGCTGTCCGTGATCTGGGCGGTTCGGCCATGCAGGGCATCGACCATGCGGTCAAAGGACTCAATTCGGGCACTTTGGAAGGCACGCTGCCGTTTATTATCGGCGTACTGATCCTGGTCATCGTCGTCAAATGCTTTTCGCTGCCGTTTCGGCTCATCTGGAACGGTATCTGCGGCGCGGTGGCTTTATGGTTTATCAATCTTATCGGCGGTTTTTTAGGCTTCGGCCTCAAGATCACCGTTGTCAAAGCGCTGATCGCCGGGTTCTTTGGTATCCCCGGCTGTTTGGCAGTTATTTTATGGGAGCTTTACGCCAGGTAAAGCTTGAAGCAGGAGGTAAGTTATGACGATGCTGTATAAAGCCATGACCATTGCTGGCAGCGACGCCAGCGGCGGCGCGGGCATGGAGGCTGATTTAAAAACTTTTCAGGAGCTGGACGTTTACGGGATGACGGCCTTGACCGTTATCGTAGCCCAGAATCCTCACAAAGACTGGGACCACGAAATTTTCCCGATCGGGCTGGACGTTGTGGAAAAGCAGATCGAGACGATCGTTGCCGGTATCGGTATCGACGCAATGAAAACGGGGATGCTGGGCAGCGCCGATCTGGTCGAGCTGGTAGCCCGCACCATTGACCGTTTCAAGCTGCATAATGTCGTTATCGACCCGGTCATGGTCTGCAAAGGCGTGGACGTGATCATGGTGCCGGAAGCGGCAGCCGCGATCAAAGCTGTTTTGATGCGTCGGGCCGACGTAGTTACGCCGAATACGATCGAAGCCGCCTATCTGGCCGATATGGCGAAGGTGGAAACGCTGGACGAGATCAGGGAAGCCGCCGGCAGGATCAAAGAGCTGGGTGCCGGCTATGTCGTTATCAAAAGCGGTTCCCGCAACGACAGCAAAGAAGCTGTGGACGTGCTGTACGACGGCAGGGAATTTACCATTGCCAGCGCTCCGAAGATCGAGCCCTGCTATAATCACGGTGCAGGCTGCACTTATTCGGCGGCGATCACCGCCGGCCTGGCCAATGGGCTGAGCGTACGGGAAGCGGTCGAGCAGGCCAAGAAATTTGTAGCTGCCGCTCTGCGTGGTTCTTTTAAACTCAACCGGTATTCCGGCGCTACAAGTCATTGTGCTTACCGGCTGGAAAATAATCAATAAATACAGAAATATGCTAAAGCTTTTAGATAAAACTAAAAACTTTAGCATATTTTTTTTGAAAAAACTGCAGTTTCAGCAACAAATTTGCAGAAATACTGTATACATGATGATGGATAGCAGGATTTTTATTATTTTTAGCCAATTATTGTAAACGTAATTTTAATATTTTATTATGCGTAAGGGGGATGTTTTGATGAATTTATCAACGAAAATCCTGATCGGTCTTGGTCTTGGTATCATTGCCGGTCTGGAACTGGGTGCGGAAGGTGTAGATTTCGCTAAAACGTGGATCGGACCATTTGGTACGATCTTTATGAACATGATCAAAATGATCATCGTTCCTCTGGTTTTCTCATCTCTTGTTATTGGTGTCTGCAGTTTGGGCGACATCAAAAAAATCGGCCGTATCGGCGGTAAAACTGTAGCCTATTACCTGGGAACTACGGCCTTCGCTATCGTGCTGGGCATTGCGCTGGGCACAGTGATGGAACCGGGTGCCGGTGTCAATATGCCTGCCGAAGGCGTTAAAGCGGCCGCTAAAGCTGCGCCGCCCATTATGAAAGTAATTACTGATATTTTCCCGACTAACGCCATGGAAGCAATGCTGAAAGCCAACATGCTGCAGATCATCGTTTTCAGTCTGTTCATGGGTATTGGTATCACGGCTGTCGGCGACCGTGCTAAAGCATTATATAATGTTTTTGACGGTCTGGCAGAGGTCAGCTATAAGATCGTCGGCTTCATCATGAACGTAGCACCGATCGGCGTTTTTGGCTTGATCACTCCGGTCGTTGCGGCTAACGGACCGGCTGTGCTGTTGCCGCTTTTGAAGGTCGTTGTCGCCGTTTATCTGGGCTGCTTCCTGCATGCGGTTATCGTTTACGGCAGCCTGCTCAAATTTATCGGCAAGATCAGCCCGCTCAAATTCTTCAAAGCGATCTTACCGGCACAGGTCCTTTCGTTTACCAGCTGTTCGTCTGGCGGCACTCTGCCTGTCAGCATGCAGTGTATTCAGAAATTAGGCGTTTCCAAAGATATTTCCAGCTTCGTACTGCCTTTGGGGGCTACCATCAACATGGACGGCACCGCTGTTTATCAGGGCGTCTGCGCGCTTTTCATTGCGCAGATCTACGGCGTTGACCTTACTACAGGTCAGTATCTGACCATCATCCTGACCGGTACGCTGGCTTCTATCGGTACCGCAGGCGTTCCTGGCGCAGGCTTTATCATGCTGACCATGATCCTGACCGCGATCGGCCTGCCGCTGGAAGGCTCCGCCCTGATCGCCGGTATCGACCGTATCCTGGATATGCCGCGTACCTGCGTCAACGTTACCGGTGACGCTACCGTCGCTTATCTGGTCGATAAAAGCGAAACTTCCGCTATCGAAGAACCGCTCTATTAAAAAACAGCAGGCCTTTTGACGGATGGGTTAAAACCCGTCCGTCTTTTACATTTCAAGAATAATTCACAACAGAAGGCAGGAAAAAAGCCGCGCACGCAGAAGGGATAATAGGTAGAAATGGGGTTGTTGTATGGAAAAAATGGCTGAACTTACGAAACAGATCACCAAGCGACTTGAGCGACGTCCTGCCCGGATCGATAAAGCCGACCGTTTATGGGACGCCGCTGTTTTAGTGCCGCTGATAGATACGGAGAACGGCCCGGCAGTGCTCTTTGAAGTACGGGCGGCAGGTCTGGGCTGGCAGCCCGGCGATGTGTGTTTCCCCGGTGGCCGCTATGAATGCGGCGACGACAGTTTTGCGAAAACTGCTGTGCGCGAGACCTGCGAGGAGCTGGGGATCACGGAAGATAAAATAGAATTATGCGGCGAGCTGGATTATTTAGTGACGCATATGGGACCGATCATCCATCCCTTTGTAGGTAAACTGGAGCATGATGTAAAATTAGCCTGTAACAGCGACGAGGTAGCCGAGATCTTTACAGTGCCGCTGGATTTTTTACTGCGTTTCGAGCCGCGGGTGGCCCATATGGAGCTGGCCAACCGTGCTACGGAGGATTTTCCCTTCGATCTGCTGCCGCGGCATCCGCGCGAGTGGCATAAACGCAAGGGCTATAATATTTATTTTTACGAGTATCAGGGGCATGTTATCTGGGGGCTTACAGCCCGGATCCTGCATGGCTTCCTCAAAAGATTTCAGAAGGAACTGCAGGCTAATATTTTGTAATTGCACGAGGGAAAGGAAGAAGCGGATTGAAGAAAATAATTTTGCTGGTCGTAGCGGCGATCGCTGCCGCCAGTTATCTGGCATATGCTTATATGAACGGTGATCCGATGTTCGGGACGCTGGCTAAAACTATGGATGACCTGCCGCGCAACGAGCGTCTGGGGTCTAAACGCAATATCGTAGTCTTAGGCGTGGACGGCAGGGAAAAGGACGATGATCCCGGCCGCAGCGATACTTTGTTTGTGGTGATGTTCGATCCTAAAAGTAAAAACGTTTCCCTGCTGTCCATACCGCGCGATACCAGGGTGCGTATTCCCGGACATGGCTGGGATAAGATCAACCATGCCTATGCCTTTGGCGGGCACAAGTTGACGCAGCAGACGACGGAAGAGCTTTTGGGCATTCAGGTCAATAACTATGTGATGGTCGATTTCAGCGGCTTTGAAGGCCTGATAGACGCAATCGGCGGCATAGATATTGATGTGGAAAAGGATATGTATTATTATGACGACTGGGACGATTTCCTGATCGATCTTTCGGCAGGGCCGCAGCATCTGGACGGTAAAAAAGCGATCCAGTATGTGCGTTACCGTGACGAGGAAGGCGATATCGGACGCATCAAACGGCAGCAGAAGTTTATGCTGGCGGTATACGAAAAGATCGCTTCGGCACAGATTTTGACGAAGATGCCGGGACTGGTTTCGGAAATCATGAAAATGGTAAAAACCGACTTGCCGGTTTCAGATATGCTGGCGATGGGCGGCGCGCTGCACGGCATGATGAAAGAGCAGGGCGGCCTGCAGATGGCGACGGTCCCCGGCACGCCGGAATATATCGACGAGATCAGCTACTGGATCCCGGATATTACCGATCTGCGCGAGCAGATGGTGGATATGCAGGGCGCGCAGATGACGGAGCGTTATCGTCAGGGCGCCGAAAAAATGGAAGCCGAATATAAACGTAACCTGATCGCTGCCCAGGAAAAAGAAAAGCAGCAGGCTGTGGAAGAGAAGCTGAAAGAAGAGGAACAGACAGAAAAGAAAATCAAAGCAGAAGCTAAAGAGAAAAATAAAGAAAAAGCCGATGCCGAAAAGAAAGCCAAGTCTAAAAAGAGCAAGGCGGACGAGCTGGGACCAGTGGAGACCAAAACAGAAGATAAAATGACTGCTGCGCCGAAGGCTGTAAAACCACCGGCCAAAGAAAGCAGCCGCACTGCTGTTTCTGTCAAAGTCGTTGACTGCAGCGGCAAAGGCGCCGGCAGTGATGCGGCAGCAAGGCTGGCGGCTATGGGCTTTGAGGTTATCGACGGCGGCAGCGACCCCGAACGTGCTCAGACGACAGTGGTCTCTACTACCAGTAACGGCCGTGTGATCAGTAAGCTGTCGACAGTGCCTTTCCCTTATACGCTGCGAATCCTGCGTGCAGATGATGCGGCTTATGACGCGGTGATTTTTATCGGTAAAGATTACCAATAAACCTTTGTCCAATGCAGGTAAATTGTCTTTGCACAAATTTTCTGAAAAAGGCAGAAAAGAGCTATTGCATATTGTATACAAAAATGCTATACTAAGAGTATCAAAACAGCCCCTCATTTGGCCCTTCTCGTAAGGGCTTTTTTTTTGCCCTTTTTTCCAGTTTACACTTTCTTTTTTTACAAAAACGGCTACAAAAGCCAGCTAATTATGCCATAAGTGGAAATAGAAACGGAAATATGCTAAAATATATACATATTGTAAAGGCGTCTGACTGAAATAAGAGCAGATACGTTAATTTGATCAAGGGAGGATGCGCAGTGAGAAACGATATCCATATCGTCTTGGACAGTATTGCTGTTGCAGAAGAAACACCCTTGCGGGATGATCCCCGCTGTCATGTAGTCCCCCTGCTTGTAAGGCACGGTGATACCGAATGGGTGGACGGAGAAAAAAACTTACAGGAAATGTTTGCCCTGGTGGAAGCCAGCGGGCAGCTGCCTAAAACTTCGCAGCCTGCCATTGGCAGATTTCTTGATTTATTTACGGAATTGGCCGGCGACGGCAAAAAGGTTATCGCGATCATGGTAGACGGAGTTTTGAGCGGTACTGTGCAGACGGCCCGTTTAGCGGCCCGGCAGGTCATGAGCGAGATCCCCGGCGCGGATATCCGCGTGTTCGACAGCCTGACGGCGGCCTGCCCGATCAGCGGCATGGCTATGGAAGTGCTGGCTTATGCGGAGACCGGAGCTGAGATGGACGAGCTGGAGGAATACCTGCAGGGACTGATCGCCCGCACGGAAAGTTATTTTTCCGTCAATACGCTGGAATATCTGCAGAAGGGCGGCCGCATCGGCGCGGTAGGAGCCTTAGTGGGTAATATCCTGGGCATTCGTCCTATCGTCCGTATCGACAAAGCCGGCGAGCTGACTGTTGTTGATAAATGCCGTACCCGTAAAAAAGTATTGCAGCGCATGGTCGAGCTTGCCGCTGCCAATGCTCCGATAGAAGCTGTTTATGTGGCGAATGCCGAGGCTCGGGAAGACGCTGAAACTTTGCGCCAAGCAATGTCGGAACTGTTCCCCGAAGTGCCTGTATTGGTAACGGGCATCGGAACGGTTCTGGCAGCACATTTAGGACCCGGCGTTATTGGCCTTTTTGTGCGGCGGCAGCGCTGAAGAAAGGTGCAGACTCGTTATGACAAGTAAACAAGAGGCGATCATCAGCGGCGAACAAATAAAAAATATGCTGCTGGGCGCTTACAGAAGTTTTGAAAAAAATTATCAATATATCAATGATCTGAATGTTTTTCCAGTACCGGACGGTGATACCGGTACTAATATGATGCACACGATGGCCGCAGTGGCGAGGGAGATCAGTCAGCTGCAGAACGCTACAGCTTCCGAGGTCGGGACGGTGGCGGCCCGCAGCGCGATCATGGGCGCCCGTGGTAATTCCGGCGTGATCCTGTCGCAGCTGCTGCGGGGGTTGGGCAAAGGCCTGGCCGGCAAGAAACGCGCTACCAGCAATGAAGTGGGCAAAGCCTTTCAGTTTGGTATCCTCTATGCCTACCGGGCCGTATCGAAGCCTGTGGAAGGCACGATCCTGACCGTAGCCCGCGCTATCGCCAAGGGTGCTTATCATGCGGTGCGTCATGGTGAAGACTTTGAAGCTGTTTTATGCGAAGCGCTGGAGAGCGGTAAAAAGGAACTGGCACGTACGCCTGAACTGCTGCCGGCACTGAAAGCGGCCGGTGTAGTGGACGCCGGCGGCCAGGGACTGATAGTTTTCCTGGAAGGCTGTCTGGCAGGGTTCCGCGGCGAGGACGCCGGCGAACTGCAGCTGCCTCCGGCCAAACCGTCTTTTGCCAATGAGATCGAAATGGAAGTCGATCTGGAAAATCCTTATTGCACGGAATTCATCGTCAAAGATGCCGCCGTTAAGGAAGACGTTGTGCGTGAGGCCTTGCAGCCTCTGGGCAATTCGCTGATCGTTGCCGTGGTCGGCGATATCGTCAAAGTGCATATCCACAGCAAGTCGCCAGGTCTGGTGCTGCAGCAGGGTCTGAGCTGGGGTTCGCTGCACGATATCAAGATCGATAATATGGCTGAGCAGCACCAGCACCGCGTCGTAGGCCCGCAGACTGAAAAGCAGGGGCTGGCCGTGCTGTCGGTGGCGGCGGGCAGCGGTATCGCCACGATCATGCATCAGCTGGGCGCGGCCGAGATCATCAGCGGCGGACAGAGCATGAACCCTCCGGTAGAGGCGTTTATCAAAGTTATTGAAAATGGTTCGGCCGAACAGTATATTATTTTGCCGAACAATAAAAATATCATTTTGGCGGCCGAGCAGGTCAAAAAACTGCTGGGTGCGGCGCAGGTGGATTATGTGCCGACGACCAATCTGGCGCAGGGACTGGCGGCTTTGCTGCATTTTGACGCGGCTAAAACGCTGCAGGAAAACAGCGCCGTGATGCGCCGCGAGGCCAGGGAGGCTCACAGCGCGGCTGTCAGTATTGCCGTGCGCGACAGCGTCGTCAACGGGATCACTGTCAAAAAAGGCCAGTATATCGGACTGCTGGAAGACAAGATCGTCTATGCCGGCGCAACGCTGGCGGAAGTCACGGCGGCAACGGTCAAACTGGCCGGCAGCGACTGGGAACTGATCAGCCTTTATTATGGCAGCGACCTGACGCAGGCAGAAGCTGAGAAAATCGCCGCAGAGCTGGAAGCTCTGGACGGCGCCTGGGAAGTATCTGTTTTTGACGGTGGTCAGCCGCTGTATCCGCTGCTGCTGTCGTTAGAATAAAAATCAATAATCTGCAGGCCCTGCCGTGCGGCGGGGCTTGTTTTATATTGCAGGAATGAGGGGAAGCAATGCAGGAGATCATGATCGCGATCGTTTTGGGGATCGCTGTAGGTTGCAGTGACCTGTTGGATTACAATGTCAAAAAATGGCTCAGCCGTTTATCGACGGTCAGCCTGTTCATTATGCTGTTGTGTCTGGGCGCCAAGATCGGCTGTGATGCGGAGCTTTTGGGCAAGCTGGCTCAGCTGGGCGGCAAATCGCTGGTCATGGCGCTTTTTATCATTGGCGGCAGCGTGCTGGCGTTGTGGCTGGTGCTGAAACTGTTTGCCAAAACGGCGGCCCGGGCGGAAGGGAGCGATGAATGATGGTCTACGCGATTTTCGCCTTTATCGCTTTAGGTATCGCCGGCGGTTATTGTTTTTTGGGTCTGGAACATAAGGAGCTGCTGGATGAGATCCTGATGTCGGCGTTATATTTCATGGTTTTTGTCGCCGGGATCGAGATCGGCGGCAACCGGCATATCATCAAAAAAATCTGTAATCCGCAGAGTATTTTGCTGGCGGTAGTCATTCCCACGGCTGTCACGCTGGGCAGTCTGGGCGGCGCTGCGCTTTCTTCCTTCGTCACCGGGATGACACTGCAGGACGCTTTGCTGGTAGGCAGCGCTTTGGGCTGGTACAGCCTTTCTTCCGTAGTGATCAGCACGCTGTACAGCGTTGAGGTCGGCACGATTGCCTTTTTGGCCAATATGCTGCGGGAGGTGCTGGCTTTTCTGTTCATACCGCTGCTTGTCAAGCTCAATAAGTTCCTGGCGCTGGCGCCTTCGGGAGCCGCAACTATGGATTCGGGCCTGCCGGTGGTGATCAAATATACCAATATCCACGTCGGCCTGTTTGCCTTTATCAACGGCCTGCTGCTGACGCTGCTGGTACCGGTGCTGCTTTCGCTGCTGATGCCGGGACAGTGAAATATAAAAACGTAAAATAAAAAACTCCCGTTCTTGTTTATAGCAAGTGCATTGGTAAAATAAAAGTAGACACTATTAAAAACACAAGTTTTAATAGTGTCTACTTTTTGCTATATTAGACCAA
>ENA-UESI01000861-UESI01000861.1-human-gut-metagenome-genome-assembly--contig:-NODE-861-length-22424-cov-8.039647_pt1 | contig 22424 bp, 22 predicted proteins | sample MGYA00243005_ERZ508006 | MGnify/ENA primary metagenome ERZ508006 (study PRJEB26167, sample SAMN06115436) | human gut metagenome | host: Homo sapiens | place: China:Shandong | collected 2015-06-10... | reverse complement strand
CATCATATAAAATCATTAGGGCATTATCCTGATCCTATTGGGTTATTTTTTTCAATTGTTGATCAATTTTACAGTTCTGCAACATTTATAAGCAATGGTCAGTTAATTGCATTAAGAGCTGGAACAACTGAATTACAAGGCGGAAATTTTATTGCGAAAATATTTTGTGCTTTTTGTAATTGGATTGGGCATATAATGTCTGATGTTGCCGGAAGTTCTGGAGGAAGAGGAAGCATTGGCGGGAAAAGAGGATCAGGCGTAGCTCTTCCATTTTTTGAAGTTTTTTTGTTATTTGATGCAGGTTCATTTCAAGTTGGTAATGATAGATTTACATTTGCAGAGGTCATGACAAAAGTTTTTCAGGATGGATATGATTTAAGGTATGGTGGTGCAATGGCTATACCGGTTATTCTAAATGAATTATTCATTAGAGCTTTTTGGGCAATAAAAAGACATTTTTATCATGGAATAGAATGGAAGAAATGTATTCCTTCGCTGAAGTATAATAGTTTACATGGAATGTTAATAATCAGTACAGCTGGTATGTGCTTATTAGATGGTATAGATGCCTATATAAGATCCGGAGAAAATATTGTTAAGTTTATATTACGGTTGAATTTAGTTGCGTGGGAAAGATTATTGGTTTTAGTATTCAAATATGTGGCAATAAGCCGGGCTAAGATAAAATATGAAATCCAACATGAGAAAAATTTACTTGTTATAAAAAATATAGAAGAAAATACAAAGCAATTAACTACAGAAATCGAAAGTTTTTTACGTGAGCAGCAGATAATTATAGATAAAAATATAGAATTAACTATATTGGCTATTTCGAATAACGATGTTGATAATGTTGGTGAAGCACTTAATAATATTGCGTTATTATTCGGTAGTGAATTACCATTTACTTCTTTTAAGGAATTTGATGAATTTATGTCGGATTCATGGAGCATTTTGGAGTTGTAGATTTATGCAATAAAAATAATTAATAATAGGGAGATGATTTTATTATGCCAGTACCATTTATTTTAGGTGGGTTAGCAGCAGCAGCAGGGCTTATAGGTGCAAAGAAAGGAATTGATGCAAAAGGAAAAATTAAGAAAATAAAAAAAATACAGATGTCTATAGAAGAAATAAAAGAGATGTCTGAAAAATTAATGGCAAAATCAAAAAAAGAAACAACCAATAGTTTAGAGGATTTGGGTAAAAATAAACTGTTAATAATGTCAGGATCATTGAAAAAATTTGTCGATATTTATAAAAACATGAAAAATGTTAATTTTAAAGAAATTGGTATTAATGATTTAGAAAACTTTAGACCAGAACAAAAAGACGTAAAAGATTTATATGTAAATACTCTACAAGCAAGCGAAATAGTAATAGGAGGAACGACAGCAGTAGCTGGTGGGGCACTTTTAGCAATGGGTACTTATGGTGCTGTAATGAGTGGAGGTTTTGCTTTAGCTTCTACTGGAACTGCTATAGGAACGTTAAGTGGAGTTGCTGCGACTAACGCTACACTAGCTTGGTTAGGTGGAGGTTCTTTAGCAACAGGAGGATTTGGAATGGCTGGTGGAATGGTTGTTTTGGGAGGAATAGTCGCTGGACCAGCTCTTGCTTTGGGAGGATGGTTAATAGATAATAAGGCTGAAGAAGCTTTATATAATGCACTATCCCAAAAAGATGAGGCAATTAAATTTCAAAAAAATGTAGAACAGATAGTACTTCTATTAAAAGGTATTTTTAATAGAAGTAGACAGATAAAAATATGCCTTGAAAAAATTAATGATATTTTTGAAAATAATATCATTAATTTTAAAGAAATAGTTGATAATAATGGTTATGATTATGCAAGTTATTCTCAAAATGATAAGTCTACTGTTGCTATAAATGTGATGCTGGCCAAAATTATAAAAATTATTATTGACACACCTGTTTTAGATGAAAATGGCGTATTAAATAAAAATAGTAATATTGTCGTGAGTTGTTTTTCTAAAGTAGAAATATCGGATAACATATCTGATATTAATAAATATCTGAGTGAATATAATATGCTATGCTCAAAGAACGGAGTAAATTATGTCTAAGAATGATGAATTAGATATTGTGTTGCAAAAAATCACTGATAGGGAAGATTGGGAGTCATTAAAAGAAGTATGTAAATATGAAGCGTTGGATATTGATGACCTTACTAAACAAGGCCTAGTAAAGGTGTTTAACAAAGAAATAAGAAGCAATTATGGAAACACGCTCAAAAATATTTTTAGAGATGAGTATAGTCCAGATTATAGTGATATTGTAAAAGCAGTAGCTGCAAAGTTTAAAATTACTGTGCCAAAGGGAACATTGTCAGAGTACGACATTCGTTGTATTGAAGAACAGCTGTTGATTGTAATATTGGAAACTACTAAAGAAAAAATTATAAAAGAAAAAGGTTATGCGGCTTGGGAAGATATTGAGAAAGAAGCAAGTAATAGTTTTGAAGAGATTTATAAAGACGGGAAAATTACTTTAGACGAATATGAAGAGATAAAAGGTAAAATTATCAGTGGTGGTATGTTAGCAACAATAATAACAGGTAGAATGTCTGGATTTGCCGTTTACATGCTGACGAATCAGCTGTTTTTTGCGGTGAGCAGTTATTTGGGTTTAGGCATAGTGGTTGGCCCTATTATAGGCAGAAGTTTAGCATTTCTTTTAGGGCCTGCTGGATGGATGCTTACAGGACTTTGGGCATTGTGTGGTTTAGGAAGTACCAACTGGGAAAAGACTATCGGAGCCGTATTAATTATTGGTGCATTTAGAAAGAAACAGGAATTTGTAAGCAGATTAAAATAATATATTTTTATATAAGAATATTTGCAAATAAGCAGAGAAAGGAACTCAATTATGCAAAATAAATTTGTCTTTGATGCTATTGGTATGTCGGTAGGCGGTGTGACTGTATTTGCATCTGGTGTTCCGGCGTTGCTGATAGTAGGTGGATTGTGTTTAGCTACAGTTTGTTTGCTTAACGCATCAAAGAATTAAGGTTTTTGATATTTTAAAATTAACTCTTTTTGTCCCGCTTCGGTGGGACTTTTTATTTATTGTTACTTGCGTTACACTTTGCTGTTTTAAAAACAGTAAATTCTTAAATTTCAGTCAAAATGCAGGAAAAGCCCTTGTAATCAGCGAATTGTAATAACATCAAATTTTCTAGGACAAGGGGGAGTAATCATGAAAGAGTATACTGGAGATAGGATCAGAAACGTGGCCATTGTGGGTCACGGTGGGGCTGGAACGACGTCTGTTACCGAAGCCTTACTGTATCGTTCGGGAGCAATTTCCAGAATGTGCAAGGTAGAAGACGGGGCTACCACCACTGACTATGAGCCGGAAGAAATCAAACGCGGCGTATCTGTCAATGCAACTTTGGCGCCTGTTGAGTGGCGTGATACCAAAATCAATTTTATCGATACACCGGGCTTTGCTGACTTTGTAGCCGAGGTCAAAGGCGCTTTCCGTGCCGTTGACAGCGCTTTGATCGTTGTATGCGCTACTTCGGGCGTGCAGGTCGGCACTGAGCAATGCTGGAAACTGGCAGAAGAAGCACATTTGCCGCGTATCATTTTCGTTAATAAGATGGATCGTGAAAATGCTGATTTTGATAGTATTCTTGAAAATCTGCGTGCTAAGATCGGTAAACGCGTATTGCCGTTGCAATTACCTCTCGGTAAGGAAGCCGATTTCTGCGGCGTTATCGATCTTTATAAAATGAAAGCTTATAAAGCTAACGGCAACGATTCCATCGAAATGGACATTCCTGAAGATATGCTGGAGTACGCCAAAGAAGCGCATGAAAAAATGGTCGAAGCTGCTGTCGAGGCTGACGATGACTGCATGATGCGTTATCTGGAAGGCGAAACTATCAGCGATGAGGAAATTATGGACTGCCTGATCAAGGGCATTCGTCAGGCGATTATTTTCCCTGTCCTTTGCGGAAGCGCATATAAAGATATTGGCTTGGGCCGTGTTATGAACGCGATCATCGACTTTACCTATCCGGCGATTTTGAACGATTTTGTCGTTACGAATCCGGAAACCGAAGAAGAAGAGATCCGCGACGCTAACGCGCCGATGGCCGCTTTGGTTTTCAAAACTACTTCCGATCCGTTTGTGGGCCGGTTGAGCTTCTTTAGAGTATTTTCGGGTACGATCAAAGCCGACAGCATGGTTTATAATGCCAGCCGTGAAAAAGAAGAACGTATCGGCGGTATTTTTACAATGCGCGGTAAAACTCAGATCCCGATGAAAGAAGTAGTTGCCGGTGATATCGGCGTTACTACTAAATTGCAGTTTACATCTACGGGCGATACGCTCAGCGATAAGAATTCTCCTGTTTTGTTTGCGCCGATCGCATTCCCGCTGCCGATGTATACTCGTGCCATTTACGCTAAAAAGAAAGGCGAGGAAGAGAAGATCGCCACTGCTTTGAACCGTTTGATGGACGAGGACCCGACGATCATAGTTACTAAAAACACTGTTACCAAGGAAACTCTGGTCAGTGGTATGGGCGATCAGCATATCGAGATCATTATGGAGCGTATGAAACGTAAATTCGGCGTGGAAGCCGATCTGCGTGCGCCTATCGTTGAATACAGAGAGACTATCCGCGGAACTGCGGAGGTAGAAGGCAAGCATAAGAAACAATCCGGTGGACATGGACAGTATGGTCACGTAGTGATCAAAATGGAACCCCTGCCGCCAGGAGAAGGATTCGAGTTTGTTGATAAGATTTTCGGCGGTGCCGTACCGCGTCAATATATCCCGGCAGTTGAAAAAGGTATGCGTGAATCTATGGAACACGGCATTTTGGCCGGGTATCCGGTAGTAGATGTTCGTATCACGCTGCTTGACGGTTCTTATCATACCGTCGATTCTTCGGAAATGGCGTTCAAGATCGCTTCTAATATGGCGTTCAAAAAAGCTATGGAACAGGCTAAACCTGTTTTGATGGAGCCTGTTTATAATTTGGATGTTTATTGTGCCGAATCGATGATGGGCGACGTTATTGGCGACCTGAATTCGAAACGCGGACGTATTTTAGGTATGCAGAGTCTGGAAGACGGTATGGGCTGCGTCAAAGCACAGGTCCCTTATGCCGAGATCTCTGAATATGCAGTTGACCTGCGGGCGCTGACCCAGGGCCTGGGCACTTTTGAAATGAAGTTTGACCATTATGAGGACGTACCGATGAAAATGGCCGAAAAGATCATTGCCGAGGCTAAGGAAGCTCAATAATTGATGTAGTTGCTGCAAATGTAAAAGGAAAAGCGGTTTGTTTTAGTGGCAAACCGCTTTTTTTATGCTATAATTAATGTATTACTATGACTTATTGGGAGGGTTCAGTAAATGCAGGCTATTGATCATGCATCTGTTAATACTTTACGCTTTTTGGCGGCTGACCAGGTAGAGAAGGCAAAATCGGGGCATCCCGGCTTTCCTTTGGGCACGGCACCGTTGATGTATACTTTGTGGGACCGTTTTATGCACTATAATCCAAAAGATCCCAACTGGTTCAATCGTGACCGTTTTATTTTGTCGCCGGGTCATGGCAGCGCACTGCTATATGCAATGCTGCATCTGGCCGGCTACGATCTTTCGCTGGAGGAACTGAAAAACTTCCGTCAATGGGGCAGCAAAACTCCGGGGCATCCTGAATACGGCCATACGGCAGGCGTAGATGCGTCTACAGGCCCGCTGGGACATGGCTTTGCCATGGGTGTAGGTTTTGCCATTGCTGAAGCGATGCTGGCGGCTAAATACAACAAACCTGAATTTACTGTTATCGATCACTATACTTATGGTCTGACTTCTGACGGCGACCTGATGGAAGGCGTTGCCAGCGAGGCTGCTTCTTTGGCAGGTACTTTGGGACTGGGTAAATTGATCTACCTTTATGACGATAATAAAATCACTATCGAGGGTTCTACCGATATTGCCTTCACTGAAGATGTAGAAGCACGCTTTAAAGCTTATGGCTGGCAGGTGCTGCGTGTAGCTGATTCCGAAGATATCGACGCTATGGAAGCGGCTGTGAAAGAGGCGCAGGCAGATACCTCGCATCCAAGTCTGATCATTGTCCGTACCCATATCGGTTATGGCAGCCCGAAACAGGACAGTGCTTCCTGCCACGGTGAGCCTTTGGGCGCGGAAGCGTTGGCGCTGACTAAAGAAAAAGCAGGCTGGCCTGTTGGTCAACCTTTCTATGTGCCGCTGACCGTCAGCCAGCATTTCAAAAATAAAATCGAAGACTGCCAGGATAACCAAAAAGCCTGGGAAGCATTGATGGCTGATTATAAAGTTGTTTATCCCGAACTGGGCACTGAACTGGAAGAACGTATCAGCGGCAATGCGCTGGTAAATCTGCATGATCTGGAAGCGATCTTTAAAGATGTTGCTAAAACAGCTACCCGTGAAGCTTCCGGCGATATCCTGCAAAAACTGGTCATGCAGCTGCCTGATTTGGTAGGCGGCAGCGCTGACCTGGGTCCTTCTAATAAAACTGTGATGAAAAATGCCGGTTATTTTTCACAAACCGACCGCGGCGGCCGCAATATTCATTTCGGCGTGCGCGAACACGCTATGGGCACCGTGCTTAACGGCCTTGCTCTGCACGGCGGTTTCATTCCTTTCGGCGGCACCTTCCTTGTTTTTGCCGACTTTATGCGTCCGGCGATGCGTATGGCGGCCTTGATGGGACTGCGTTCTATTTTCGTGCTTACGCATGACAGTATTGCTTTGGGTGAAGACGGACCGACGCATCAGCCGATCGAACAGACGATGAGCCTGCGGATGATCCCGGGCCTGTCGGTATTCCGTCCGGCAGACGCTTTGGAAACTGCGACTGCCTGGCAGATGGCCTGCATGAACATGCACAAACCGACAGCGTTGCTTTTGAGCCGTCAAAAATTACCGGTGCTGCATGATTATGCCGCTACCGTACACGAAAATGCTTATAAAGGCGCTTATGTGCTGAACCCGGGTCAGGGCGAGGCAAAAGCGGTCGTTATCGCTACCGGCAGCGAAGTGCATCTGGCACTGGCAGCTCAGGCTGAACTGGCGAAAGAAGGTATTGCGGTCAGCGTGGTTTCGATGCCAAGCTGGGATGCCTTTGAACTTCAGAGCGACACTTATAAAGCTTCCGTATTGCCTGAGGGCTTGCCGAAGATTGCTGTCGAAGCAGGCGTTACTTTGGGCTGGAGCCGTTATACCGGCAGTGAAAACAATGTACTTGGCATCAACCGTTTCGGCGCTTCGGCACCTGGTGATGTGATGATGGAAAAATATGGCTTTACTGTTCAGAATCTGGTCGCTAAAGTAAAAAGCGTCCTCTAAAATCTAAATCTTAACGGGCATGGTGCTTACTTTTAGGCCCGTGCCCGTTTCGTTTGCGGCAAACAATGTCACACTGCAGACCGCAGATAGGAGTAATGATGAAACATTTATTAACGATAGCAGGCAGCGATTCCAGCGGCGGCGCCGGGATACAGGCCGATTTGAAAACCTTTGCCGCCCATGGCACCTTTGGCATGAGCGTTATTACCGCGGTAACGGCGCAGAATACACAGGGAGTGACGATGGTGCAGGATATTGACGCCGAAGTGGTCGAGGCGCAGATCAACGCAGTCTTCGACGATATTCGCGTCGACGCTGTCAAAATAGGCATGGTTTCGCATCCTGAAATCATTAAAACGATCGCCGGCAGATTACGTTATTATAAACCGCAGATCGTGGTGCTGGACCCGGTAATGATTTCTAAAAGCGGTTATCCGCTGCTGGCGCCGGAAGCCTGTGAGACGCTGGTCAAAGAACTGCTGCCGCTGGCGACGCTGGTAACGCCTAATTTGCCCGAAGCAGAAGTGATCAGCGGCATGAAGGTGGAGACAAAGGCAGAAATGCTTCCGGTAGCTGCACGCATTTTAGAGCTGGGAGCCCAGGCGGTGCTGGTCAAAGGCGGGCACCTGAACGGCAGTGCCGACGACCTGCTGTTTGACGGCAGCACGGAACGCTGGTTTATGGGTGAACGTATCGATACTAAAAACACGCATGGAACAGGCTGCACCTTATCGAGCTCGCTGGCAGCCAACCTTGCCCTGGGCCTGAGCCTGGCTGAGGCTGTGGCAACTTCGAAAGCCTATGTAACAGAAGCGATAGAGTACAGTCTGCCGATCGGCGGCGGCTGTGGTCCGACACATCATTTTGTTGATTTGTACAGAAAGGCAGGCTGGTTAAAATGAGTTTGGTCATCAAAGGCCAATTTGGCCTGATTGTCGATGCAGTGCGTGCAAAACGGCCCGTTATCCATCATTTGACCAATTATGTGACTGCCGGCGACTGCGCCAATATAACCTTGTGTGCGGGTGCTTCGCCGGTAATGGCCGATGAAGCGGAGGAAGCAGCTGAAATAACGGCTAATGCCGACGCACTGGTGCTGAACCTGGGCACTATTGCCAAAGCTAAAATGCAGGCTATGGAAACGGCGGCTGTTACTGCCAGGAATAAAGGCATAGCGGTCGTTTTAGACCCGGTAGGGGTGATGGCGTCCAAGCTGCGTCTGGCTTTTGCGCTGAAGCTTTTGCGTGAAGGGCTGATAACTATTGTCCGCGGCAATTACGCTGAGTGTATGGCGCTGCTGGAAGAAAAAGCCGAAGGCAAAGGCGTGGATTCCAGCGGTGATGTGCCTGACGGGCTGCGGGTAGCGAAGGAAGCCGCAGAAAAATATGGCTGCGTTTTTGCTGTTACAGGCGTTACTGATTACGTCAGCAACGGTAAACAGGCGTTGGTGCTGACAGGCGGTCATGAGCTGCTGACGCAGATCACCGGGGCCGGCTGCATGACGACGACGTTGTGTGCCTGCTGCGCGGCAGTGACAAAAGACCCGTTACTGGCCGCAGCTTTAGGCATAGTTATCATGGGGCAGGCGGCAGAGCTGGCCGCAGGCTTTATGGAAACCAAAGATGGGCCGGGAATGTTCAAAACACGTTTGTTTGACGGCGTTTACCACGTCACTACCAAGTGGAACGTGCTGCATTTGGACCCGGAACGGAAGCAGTGAGATGGAGCAGATGAAACAAAAAATAGATTACAGTGTTTATCTGGTGACAGATACAGGCCTTTTACAGGGGCGTGATTTTGCTGCCTGCATCGAAGCGGCGCTTAAAGGCGGCGTGACCCTGCTGCAGTATCGTGATAAAGATGCCGACAGCCGCACGCTGTTTGAGCGGGCGCTGCTGCTCAAGAAGCTGTGTACGGTGTATAAGGTGCCGCTGTTGATCAACGACAGGCTGGATATTGCCTTGGCAGTGCAGGCCGACGGCGTACACGTAGGGCAAAGCGACCTGCCTGTGGCCGTAGTACGCAGGCTTTTAGGCGGTCAGGCTGTCATAGGCGCCTCGGCCCATAATGCCGAAGAAGCCAGGCAGGCCCTGGCAGATGGCGCCGATTATTTAGGCTGCGGCGCTGTGTTTGGCACTACTACTAAAACCGACGCCGGTTATTTAGGGCTGGAAGGTCTGCAAAGCATCAGGCAGGCCACTGCGGCGCCTATCGTCGGTATCGGCGGTATCAACAGCGCTAATTTCGGGCAGGTGCTGCAAACCGGCGCCAACGGTGCCGCTGTTGTCAGCGGGATTCTGGCGGCAGCCGATATTGAAGCAGAGGTGCGTAAATTCAAAACGATCGCCGCTGCCTATAAAAATGCATAAAAAAGCACATAAAAATAGCTATCGCTGTTACGGCGATAGCTATTACTTTTTTGCTGTTTTTTAGTTATTTTCGTTCAGGATCTGATTGACGCGGTCGCGCATCGAACCTGTCTGCGGCGACTTTGCTTTATCGTCGCTGAATTCTTTTTGCAGTTCCTGCATTTCCTTGTCCAGTTCTTTCTGCTGGGCCTTGATTTTGGCTTCAGCCTGGGCACGCTCAGACTTTTTGATATCCTTCAGGAAGGTGTTATCATCAAAATCCCTGAACTCGTTTTCCAGCGACTGCGTATCATAAATAGCCGGTGAAGAACCTGCTTCCGTGATATGCGGTGTCAGGATCATCATGACCTCGGTTTTATTTTTAGTAGTGCTGCGGTTTTTAAACAGCTCGCCTAAAATCGGGATATTAGAGAGGAAGGGGATCTTCTGGATATTTTTCTGTTCTTCTTCGTTAATCAGGCCGCCGATGATCAGCGTTTCCCCGTTGCGCATCCTTACATAAGTATCGGCAGTACGGCTGGTGATCTTATAATTTTTGATTTCAGAAACCAGCGTCGGTGTGCTGACTTCAGTATGGACGGCAGAAGTGATCATGTCGTCCTCGCTGACCAGCGGGGTATAAGTAAGCTTGATACCTGCATCTACATATTCGGTAGTATTGACGGTAACGCCGTTTTCGATCTTTTCAGTCAAAACAGGGATGTGGTCACCGATGAAAATACTGGCTTCCTTACCGGGAACGGTGATGATGCGCGGAGTCGCTAAAATCTTTGCCTTGCCGTTGGCAAACAGCGCGTTGAGCGTGGCATTGAAGCGGAATTCATAGCTGGCGCCAAAATGGACTACGCCGCCGAAATCTTCTTCATCGTCGTCATTGCCTCCGCCGTTATTGTTGTCCTCGCTGTTTTGCGGTATTTTATCCCAATTCCAGTTGATACCAAGGTTTTTACTGTCCTCTTTATTGATGGCAATGATCTTGGCTTCCAGAGTGATCTGTTTCGTAGCTACATCCATTGCTTTGATAGCGCTGCGCACACGTTCTTCATCAGTGCTGCTGCCGCTGAACAGAATGGAATTAGTGATCGGATCGATACTGATTTTTTTATCGCCGTCTAAAATACTGTCCAGGGCTGTTTTAACATCTTCTGCCTTGGCGTAATTCAGTTTAAAAACATTGACGCTGCCGTTGAATTTATTCAGATTTTCCTGCGTGGAAACCAGAATAACGCCGTCAACGACGCGGTAAGCCAGGCCCTTGGCGCTGGTGATCAGTTTGATCGCCGTGTTAAAGGGGACATTGTCCAAAGCGATCGTGATTCTGCCTCTGACAGATTCGTCGGTAACGATGCTGGCATCGGAAAGAGCAGAAATAGCAGTCAAAACGTCGCGAACCTCGCCATCGTGTACATTTAAGGTAACATTAGGCGCGGCTAAAGCAACAGCCGTGCTGCTGAATGCTAAAAGTGCGGCAAGAGTAGTGTTCCGCAGCGATTTTTTCCAGGAATGCATCAGTTATTCCTCCCCAGTGTCAAATGGAGTGGCGCCTGCGGATGGCTGAGATCAACGGAATCAGTACCGATAGCGGCAACGGTATAGTCGCCGAAGCTCTGACCGTCTTTATAATAATTGCTGGTATTGTTGAATTCGATGATCGCCAGCTGTCTGACGCCATTATTAATGATGCCGCGCAAAACCGGCGCTCCTGCGTAAACAGTCGCTCCGCCTGTGGCTGTGCCGGCAGATACGGCAGGTCTGTTGAGCAGCGCCGCCGGAGCCATAAAAGGATTACGGGCGATAGTTTGCATTTTAGCTGCAGGGACTAAAGCATCTTCAACAGGCATGGCAGCAGCTGCCGGTTGATTCTGAACGACAGCCTGCGGCTGTTCGGCCCAGGCTTTTTCGAACAAACCTTCTATATAGCTGCCTGCATCAAAGCGGCACATAAAATGCGAGGCGCTCAAAACCAGGAAAGCTGCCAGAATGACAAGTGACAAACGATCAGTTTGTTTTTGCTGTTTTCGCATGATGATTCCTCCAAATATAAATTAAACTGATAATTATAAAATCTTAATATAGTTATTATACCACAAGATGAAGAAAAACAAATAAATATTCTTGCTGTTTCTACTAAAATAAGTTTGTTTTAGAATATACATCGTAGTATAATAAAATATAAAATAAAATATACATATTATTCGTTCTAAAACCAATAAAGTAACTAATGTAATTTTACTGTCAGTAAAGGCAAAAACGGAGGTAAGCAACGTGGCAACGCAGAAAAGACGCCTGGGTGAGATCCTTGTCACTTCGGGAGAAATAACGCAGACTCAGCTGGAACAGGCTTTGGCTGAACAAAAAACAAATGGCAAAAGACTGGGCGAGACCCTGATCAGCCTGAACTTTCTGACGGAACGGAAGATGCTGAAGACACTGGAAAAACAGCTTTCCATACCGTATATGTTTTTGAGTGATATCGAGATCATGCCGGAAGCCATTGCAGCAGTACCGATCTTTCTGGCGGAACGTTATACTTTAGTGCCGCTGAAAAAGGATGGCAACCGCCTGACGATAGCAATGAACGACCCGACTAACTTTTACGCTATCGACGATGTGCGTATGGTCAGCGGCTGCGATATTTCCATCGTCTTGTCAGAGCAGCAGGATATCATCAATGCCATCAATAATTTTTACGGCGTCAGCGGACGTGTGGGCGGCAGTCTGAACAAATTGAAGGAAGATTCCTTCGCGCCTGTCATTCGCAGAGTCGAGGACAGCAGCGACGACGCTCCGGTAGTTAAAATAGTCAACTCGGTCATCGAACAGGCGATCCGTGATAAAGCCAGTGATATCCATATCGAGCCGCAGGAAGAGTCGACGCGTGTGCGCTTCCGTGTCGACGGCGTTTTGCGTAATGCCGTTACACTGCCTAAAAACAGCCACGGTGCTATTATTTCCCGTATCAAGATCATGGCGGAAATGGATATCGCCGAAAAACGGCTGCCGCAGGACGGACGCATCAACATCGAACAGGGCGGACGCGAGATCGACCTGCGTATTTCAACGCTGCCAACGATTTTGGGCGAAAAAGTCGTTATGCGTATCCTTGACAAATCAGCGGCATCGATAGCGATCGGCGATTTGGCTTTTACTGCCAAGAACATGGCTTTGTACAGCGATCTGTTCAGTTCGTCTTACGGCATCGTGCTGGTTACAGGTCCTACGGGCAGCGGTAAGTCTACCACGCTGTATTCTACGCTGACTAATATCAACCACCCCAGCAAAAACATCATTACTGTCGAAGACCCGGTCGAGTACCGTATCGACGGCGTCAATCAGGTCGCTGTCAACAATAAAGCCGGACTCACCTTCGCCAACGGACTGCGCAGTATTTTGCGTCAGGACCCGAATATCATCATGGTAGGCGAGATCCGCGACGTAGAAACGGCCCGCATCAGTATCCATGCGGCACTTACAGGTCACCTTGTTTTTAGTACCCTGCATACCAACGATGCCGCCGGCGCTATTACACGGCTGATCGATATGGGCGTAGAGCCATTTTTAGTTGCTTCTGCTTTGCGCGGCGTCGTTGCGCAGCGTTTAGTGCGCCGCATCTGCCCGCATTGTAAAGAGGCTTATGCTCCCGATGCAGCTGAAAGAGCTTATATGGGCATTGCGCTGGACGAAGATGTCAAAATCTATAAAGGCGCCGGCTGCGGCAAATGCAATTTTACCGGTTATGCCGGACGCATGGCGATCCACGAGGTTTTGCCCATTGTTCCCGAAATGAAAGAACTGATTTTGAAAAATGCCCCGGATACAGATATTTTTGCCGCCGGACGTCCCCATGGCGTCACTTCCATGAAGGAAGACGGTATCCAAAAGGTGCTGGACGGCGAAACAACTGCCTCAGAATTGCTGCGCGTAGCGTATGCCTAAGGAGATGACAAAGTGATCAAAGAGTTAATGCGTGACGCTTTTGAAGTCAACGCTTCCGATATCCATTTGACCGTGGGACTGCCGCCGATGCTGCGTGTCAACGGTGTGCTGCGTAAGGCTGGCGAAGAACCGCTGCGCCGTGAGGATACCTATAACATGGCCATGGAACTGATGGATGACCGCCGCCGCACGCAGTTTTTGGACAACGGCGAATCCGATTTCTCGTATGAAATCGAAGATATGTGCCGTTTCCGTGTGAACGTGTTTAAGCAAAGCAACTGTGTAGCAGCGGCGCTGCGTTTGATTTCCAATAATATCCCCAGCTTCGAAGATCTGCATCTGCCCGACGTTATCAGCGAGCTTGCCATGCTGCCGCGCGGACTGGTGCTGGTCACAGGACCTACGGGCAGCGGCAAGTCCACGACGCTGGCGGCAGTCATCAACAAAATCAACAAACACCGCAAAGACCACGTCATCACGCTGGAAGACCCGATCGAGTACAAACACAACCATATCAACAGCATCATCAACCAGCGCGAAGTCGGCAGCGATACCAAAAGCTTTGCCAACGGCCTGCGGGCAGCGCTGCGTGAAGACCCCGACGTTATTCTGGTAGGCGAGATGCGCGACACGGAAACTATCGCTACCGCGATCACTGCGGCTGAAACAGGACATCTGGTGCTGGCGACCCTGCATACGCAGGATGCGGCATCGACAGTCAACCGCATTATCGACGTTTTCCCGGAACATCAGCAACAGCAGATCAGGATCCAGCTGGCAGGCAATCTGCAGGGCATTGTGGCCCAGCAGCTGCTGATGAACCGCGAGCAGACAGGACGGCTGGCAGCCTTTGAGATACTAGTCGCCACACCGGCGCTGCGCAATCTGATCCGTGAAGGCAAAACGCATCAGATACCGTCTTATATCCAGACCGGTTCTAAATTTGGCATGATCTGCATGGACGCTTATCTGGCACAGCTGGTACGCCAAAACAGGATCGACCGCAGCGCTGCGGAAGAACGCTGTTATGATCCGCTGACATTGGAACGCTATATGCACGGACTATAAAGCTAAAGGAGGAAGCGCAGTTTGGAGCAATTTAAATATAAAGCCCGTAAACGTGACGGCACTGTAGTCTACGGCACCGTCAACGCCCCCAACGAAGCTGCTGTCGCCGCCTTTATCCGCAAACAGGAAATGTATGTGGCCAATATCACAGCCTCTAAAAAGAAAGGTCTGCTTGCGGGCGCACTTTTTGAAGAAAGCATCAACCTTTATGATATCTCCATCTTTGCCCGTCAGTTTGCGACCCTGCTGGGAGCGGGCGTACCGTTATTAACAGGCCTGGAGATACTGACGCAGCAGTCTGCCAAAGAACGGCTGCGTACTGTTTTAGGGCAGATCACTACCAGTGTTCGCGAAGGCAAGGCCTTATCTGCGGCCATGGCCGAATTTCCCAAAGTCTTTCCCGAGCTGATGACTAATATGGTAGCAGCGGGCGAGGCCGGCGGTATTTTAGAGATCGTTATGGACCGTCTGGCAGCACAGTTTGAAAAAGACTACCGCATGAACGCCAAATTCAAATCAGCTATGATCTATCCGGCAATCGTTTTATCGGTGGCAGCTATCGTTGTTGCTATTATTATGATGTTCGTCATGCCTGTTTTTGTCGGATTGTTTGAGCAGCTCAAAATAGAACTGCCCTTTGTTACCCGTGTCGTTATCGGTATCAGCAACTTTCTTGGTCATTACTGGTATCTGGTTCTCGCCGCGCTGGCGGCATTGTTTGCCCTTTATAAATGGGCTGGGACTAAGGAAAGCTTCCGCCTGTGGCGTGACGGTATTTATCTCAAAGTACCTATTTTCGGAGATCTGTATAATAAAATCATCATCACCCGCTTTGCCCGCACTTTTGCCAGCTTATCGCGCAGCGGCGTGCCGATATTGAACGCCATGACTATCGTCAGTAAAGCGACAGGCAGCCTGCAGGCCGAACGGGTTCTCAATCAGGCACGCGGCAGCTTGCGGCGTGGGCGGACACTGGCAGACCCGATGGAAGCCAGCGGTATGTTTCCGCCGATCGTTATCAGTCTGGTCAATATCGGTGAAGAAACAGGCTCTTTGGATACCATGCTCGATAAAGTAGCCGATTTCTATGGTGCTGAGGTCGATGATACGATCGGACGTCTGCAAACCATTATGGACCCGATCCTGATCGTTATTTTAGGCGTTATCATCGGTACTTTGGCTATAGCGCTGTTACTGCCAATGTTCGAAATAGTTACTAAAGTTGGCAGTTTATAAATAAAATACTGCTTTTATAATAAAAATACTTGATAAAAGGCTAAAAAAGAGTTATTATTAAAATATAAATAAAGTAGCGGCTATGTTATGTGGATGGTCATAGTAACGCTGCATAAAAGAAGGGATGAATTCCAATGAAAAATTTTATTAAAAACAGAAAAGGTTTTACCCTGGTAGAACTGGTAGTAGTAATTGCAATCCTGGGTATCCTGGCAGGCCTTGCTATTCCGCGGTTTATGGACGCAACAACTAATGCCCGTGGCTCCAGATTAGTTGCTGATTTGAGAACTATCGAAAGTGCAGAATCTATGTATTACGCTGAAAAAGGTCAATTTACTGATATGAAAGGATTAGTAGATAATGGGTATCTAGCTGTAGAACCGATTCCGCCTATCGGTGCCTTTAAAGTGGCCGAAACTAATCAGACTGGTGAAATTAAAGATGCTGTAACAGCTTATACCGTAACACCTAATAATGGTACTACACCTAAAACTGTTACCATTAATGCTGGTACTGGTATTGATTTAAAAACTTTAATGACTAAGAAAAAATAATTAAATTTACATAGGCAGATAGGATATTACAGCCTGTCTGCCTGTTTGTTTAGATTAGGAAAGGAAAGATTATGTTCAAACACATTAAAGGCTTTACTTTAGTTGAACTTGTGATCGTGATTGCCGTTATTGGAATTTTAGCCGGTCTTGCTATTCCTCACTTTTTAGATTCGCAGGCCAAAACAAGAAGTGCCAGAGCGGCGGCTGATATGCGTACTTTACAAAGTGCTGTTGAACAATATATGGCAGCAGGCAATAACATCAGCGACCTTACAGATGATCAAAAGGCAAATGGCGAAAAAGTTTTTCAAGAACTTGTTGCGAAAGGCTTTTTATACGCAGTACCAACTCCGCCTCAGGGTGAATATTATTGGGCAGTTGGTGATATCAGAATAACCTTTAATAATTGTGCCTACGGCATAGAGGAGTCAAGTATTGGTATGGGAAGCGGTGAAAATAATAGAAAAATAACAGTATCTTTTCTGAATGGATTAGGCGGTGACAGTGGAAATGCTGGCGTTCCCTACTCGATGTTTATCGAGCAATATATTTTAGGAAAAATGTAAATTACATATTTTCACTTAGAAGATCAAAGTTATAAAGATAAAAACAGCTGTCTAATTTTAAATTATTAGACAGCTGTTTTTATTTATCGATTTTTAATATCCCATTATCATTTTTGACATTAACGACAGTCTGCGAGTAAGAAATAACATTACCGTTTTTAAAATTATATACAGTAGCGTTCACTTTACCAGGACCGGTAAGCGTGGGGAACACATATATGCTGTAATTACTGTTATTGCCTCTAATAGCCCAATCACAGCCACTCAGGCTTATTCCTTGATTAGTTAGATAATTGACAATAGCTTGAACTTTTGCACCATTGGTACTGGTAGAATCAATAGCTCCGATTGTAATACCTGCATTTTCTAAAGCGTCCAGCAAATTATCTTTGATTTTTTCAGCCTCACTGCTGCTTAGAGAAGCGGCACTAACGATTGACACCGGTCCACTGCCCCGTCCAGCCTCGCCGCCTAAATACTGCTCCAACGTCTTCTGATCAATGGTTGCCCGGCCTTCATAAGCTTTATCAGCAACTGTCTGGCTATTATAAGCATATTCATATGGTTTATCGCCATTGCTTAGATTATAACGATAATTGACACCATTATAACCTTGCACTATAGCATATCCGCCCGTAGATACAGGCCAGCTTTCAAAATATTGCTCAATAAATTCTTTATCTTTGCCTAAATTCCCTTCTGTACTGACAGTAGGGAATTTACCGTTTTTTGTATAATAAACAGTTCCTGCGCTTTCAATAGAACGTAAATCAGCCAATAACTTGGCTCCCCGGGCAGTTTCTACGGAATCCATAAATCTTGGTATCGCGATTCCGGCTAAAATTCCCAGGATAGCAATAACTACCACTAATTCTATTAATGTAAAACCCTTTTTGACACGCATAACACCACCCCAAAAATTATATTCTGTATATTTGTATTTTAATTATATCATATATTTTATTACATATAATATAAATAATTGATTCGAAATATAAACAATCCCCGCTGACATAAATAGTCAGCGGGGATTGTTTCATTTGGCTTCGATTTTTTCGATATTGCTTTGGCACAGGCCAATACTGGCCAGTGTACTTTCGATCTTAAACTCGTCCTTTTCACGCTGCAGCAGAATATTATAAACATGTTCAAACCGGGAAAACATATCGTGGTCAGCTGTACATAGCGTCATATAACCGATGTCGTGTACAGCCTGAGCAACTAATTTATTTTCGTAATGAGGTTTTTTATAAGGATTCAGCTGTTTGCACGCCATGTGCCATGCTTCTGCCGCAGTCAGTTCGCGCTGTCCGGTTTGGTGCTGCAACAGCATTCTGGCTGCCTGCACAAAAACGGCAGGCTTGGGCGGGTCGAAAGCGGTGTTTTCAATAAGATACATCGCCGCTGCCTGCGCCACATCAAGCGGGAACTGTGCAATAAATGGATACCAGTCTGTTACGACTTCGCTGCCGTTTTTTACCAACATAGGAAAGTAACGGCCTAAACGATCAAGAATCTTAGCTACATCCTGCTGCGTGACCTGATTATTCATGGCGGCCTCCCTGTGCTAAAGCACGGATTTGCGCGGCACCGGCAGAAAGCATGGGTTTGGCTGGATGGGAAAAGGAAGAAAAAGAAGAGTTTTGATAAAAATTATTCTTCTTATCTTTCTCTTCTTTCTTATTCTTCTTATTAGATGCAGAGCCTTTGCAATCGCTTTGCACTGCATTTGTAAGGTCTTTGCAGCCATCTGTGCAACGGTCGCCATCAAGGTACTGATAAGCGCCCCAATTAACGATAGTCAGCAGGCGTCCGGTCTTTGTAGATTCGTTTGCTAAAAAACCAAGTTTTACAAAGCGGTCTAAAGCTCCCCGAACATTACCTGTACTTACGCCTTTGCCACAGCGGTCAGCAATATGCTGTAAACTGGTAATAGTCTGCCCTGGTTGCACGTTGAACTTTTGACCTTGCCATTCCCATTCGGCGGGCGCAAAGTTGACCATAGAGAGCAAAGTAAGAAGAACAGTTTTTTGGATCGGAGTAGACTGTTTCCAGATCGGTTTATCCCAAAGTTCACGATAAATTTTAAAGAAGCCATTGTTCATACAGAACACCTCGATTTTTTATATTTTTAATATAAAAAACAAGGGATTCCCGGCTGGCTTGATGTAATGATGTCTGCTTACAGGTGTTCTGCCGCTTAAGAGCGTTTTTTATCCGGCTAAGGCTCATCGTTGCTCAATGCTTGTTTATTGCCGTTGCGTAGGATTTTATAACGTCGTCGCTTTAGTTTGCTGTCAATCAAAACATTTTACATATCGCGCAGCGTCTTGTCCTGTTTTTTGAAGCCTTGCTTCACTAACTGTGGGTTGAAGGCAACCTGTTAAGTATGCACTTGTTGCCGGTGTTTGTCAAGTAAAGTAAAACGGCTGACAATTTTGTCAGCCGTTTTGATAAATCCAAATTATTAATTGCCAGCAGGAGGTGTTGGTTGTTGGTTACCACCTAAAAGAACCGTTAAAGTTAAATTAGTTCCAGTAACACCACTAATACTCGTTGCACCAGTTAATGTAATTGTTCCTGAAGCACCATCTGCTCCTGCAGTATAAGTATATGCAGCACCGTCACCAGCAACACCTTCTGTAGTACCGCCACCTTGTTTTAATACTTGAGCGATAATAAACTTACCAGTTGGAACACCAGGCCAGTTACCTTGTACCAAATCTGCAAAATCTGCTTGGGCAGTAGGATATTTAGCATTTTTAGCATAATAAATCATTTCTGCTGATTGAATAGTACGCATATCAGCTACGATTTTAGCGCCACGGGCAGATGCAGTTGCATCTAAAAAGCGCGGTACTGCAATACCAGCCAATATACCGATAATAGCAATTACTACTACCAGTTCTACCAGGGTAAAACCTTTTCTGTTTTTAATAAAAGCGGAGGTGTCTAAGAAAAATTTTTCTGGCAGGTGAGCAGTCAGAAATTCTAACATAAGCAGGTTGGTATTTTGTGCATTGTCATTGTTTTGTAAGACTCTGGTAAGACACAAATCAGTATTTTAGTTGATTAACGGCGTTTAAAAGCTGCCGGATATTTTTGTGAGTATAGCTTTCTGTAATATCAGCGTTGGCGTGGCCGACGATACGTTTTAAAATAACGCTGCCGGCGCTGACACCGCAGGTATCCATGCCGCTGATAAAGGTGTGGCGGCAATCGTGCGGCTTGTGCTGCAGCTTTAATTTTGCCATCAGCAGCTCAAAAAAACGTTTTTTATAGGTGTCATAGGTAAGTTTGTGGCCGCTTGGTGTTTCGATCAGATAGGTGCCGTGCATGCGGGCGGCGATAAGTGGCAGAATATCCTTGTGCAGTGGCAGGATACGGTGTGCAGCCTTTGTTTTTGTGCCGTGCAGGTCGATGATCTGCTTTTTGAGGTCTATATGTGCTATTTGTATTTCCAGCAATTCGCCAATGCGAATACCGCTGTAGAGCATAATGAGTACGGTGTCGACGAGGCAGACATCGGTGTAGTGGTGACGGCTGCCGTCAGCAAGCGGTAGTGCCAGGTCAAGGTTTTGCCAGAGCTGCCTGATCTCGCTGCGGGTAAAAATACTGCGTGTGGTTTGGCTGACTGCGGCTGTTTTTTCCAGATAAGATGAGTAGTCGACGCTGATAAGGTCATTTTCGAGTGCCAGACGAAAGAGGCCTCTGAAAATAGTTTTAAGACGTGTCTGTACGCTGGGTGACAGATGCTGGTTACGATCCAGCACTGTCTGCATGTGGGATTTTTTTATTTTACTGATCGGTTGTTCAAACAGGTCACTGCATTTTTTCCAGGCGGCTGCAAAGCTGTTGCGCGAGGATTTGGAAAGACGGGCTGTGTGCTTGTCGTACCATTGTTCGTAAAGCTTGCTGAAGGTGAGTTGCTGCTGGTTGAGGTCGTAGGGACGTTTGTTATAGTCGGCAAGCGCTATCAGGGCAGCACGTCGGCTGGTATAATAGCCTAAGGTGTGGTATTTTTGCAGCAGCTTGCCATTATCATGTCTCTGCCAGCCTGCTGTCAGCCTTACGCGATATGGTTTGCGGCGGTTGCCGGGCAGTTTGCTGATACCACCGTAGCCGTTGGGATTTTTCATAGTATACCTCCTTTTTTCTTATCTTAGCAGATTATTTTAGCTTTCAAATTGTAAGACACAAGTAAACCACAGGAAAATAATTTTGTAGATAATGAAAGTGTTATTGTAGTTTTCAAAATGTTCACAGAAGTGAATAATTTTGTATAATGAAGACAGTAAAGGACGGTGATACAGTATGACATGCGCTAAATTGGGTGATCGTTGGCTCAAGGTATTCGTGGTTCTGCTGATCGCGGGCGTTTTTGGCGGCTTTTGCCTGCCGCATTTTGTGGAAGCAGTGGCCGGTGGCTATAATACCCGCGCTGTCGGTGTTTCGCTTGGCGCAGAGGGCTTGGCGGCGCCTGTTTTATCAGCTGATTTTAAACCGCAGGGCGGCGAGCTGGCTTTGGCTAAGCTGGTAGAAGCAGGTTATTTCGACACTTTGATCAATTGAATACATGTATACAATACAAAAGTACTTGCTTTTTTCAAACTATCTGCTATAATAACTAACATCACAAGTGAATAATGCGTGGATGAAACATATGGGAGAAGACGATGCGTCTACCGAAGGAGCTAAACTCTCAGGTGCCTGTAAAACAGGCGGAACCGTATGCGGACACAACTCTGGAGAGTCCCTTGAATGGGCGCCGAAGGTGCACGAACGTCGTTGACGTTTTTATCTCTCAGGCCAATGGACAGAGCAATAGCAGTAGTTCCGCTGCCTTTAAGGCAGGGGAGTACTTATATCGTTTTTTGCCCACCGGAGTTGTCGTTATTCCGGTGGGTTTTTGTTTTTTATTTCGCAAATGGGAAGAGGGAGAATTTTATGTTGGAGCTTTTGAATGAGATCGATAGTTTTGTGTGGGGGCCGCCGCTTTTGGTATTATTGGTTGGTACCGGTATCTGGCTGACCCTGCGTTTGAATTTGTTGCAGGTACTGAAGCTGCCTATGGCTTTGAAATTGATTTTTTCGGCGAAAAATGACGGTGACGGCGATGTCAACAGCTTCAAGGCTTTGTGTACGGCTTTGGCTGCTACTGTCGGCACAGGCAATATCGTCGGTGTTGCGACTGCTATCAAGGCAGGCGGGCCGGGTGCTTTGTTCTGGATGTGGCTGGCTGCGTTCTTCGGTATGGCGACTAAATATGCCGAAGGTCTTTTGGCTGTAAAATACCGTACTGTCGATGCCAATGG
>ENA-UESI01000856-UESI01000856.1-human-gut-metagenome-genome-assembly--contig:-NODE-856-length-22509-cov-3.913472_pt1 | contig 22509 bp, 18 predicted proteins | sample MGYA00243005_ERZ508006 | MGnify/ENA primary metagenome ERZ508006 (study PRJEB26167, sample SAMN06115436) | human gut metagenome | host: Homo sapiens | place: China:Shandong | collected 2015-06-10... | reverse complement strand
ACTATGAATGGTATTTTAGATTCTATAGGCTCAGCAATAACCACTGTCAGTGACTTTGTCTGCGGGTATCCCTTATTGCAAAAATTACCACGGAGGCCAGCATCGTCGGGATTGGAGAGTGTCTGTGCCGAGGAACCTTGATCTCCATGTTCCTGGTGATGTTCATCCTGCCGCAGATGCTCTATCTGGGAGACCGCATTGTGGAGCGCACCCGCTTCAATCTCAAATTCCCGGAGCATGAGCGCTCAAGTCTGCTCAGCGGCGGCACGGTCTATGTCAGCGGCCGGGTGCGGGGACGGGTCAGCGGCATTGTGGACGCCACGATGCATGGTGTCATCCACGGAGAGGTCTCTGCAATGGTGGAGACGGGAGACGAGGAACATTCCAAGGAGGAAGAGCATGAAACGCATACATAGAGGGATGGCACTGGCGCTGTCCGCTGTTTTGCTGCTGCTTACAGCGGCTCCATCTGCGTGGGCGGCAGAGAATACCATAACGATTGAAACAGCACAGGATTTGGCAGAGCTTTCTAAAAATTGCTCCTTGGACAGCTGGTCTCAGGGAAAGACGGTCCTCTTGGCCGGGGACATTGATCTGACTGGAACGGACTTCCGACCCATTCCAACCTTTGGCGGAACCTTTGATGGCCAGGGGCATACGATTTCCGGCCTGCTGGTTACAGGCAACGGCAATGTGCAGGGCCTGTTCCGCTATGTGCAGGTGGGCGGTGTCGTCCAGGACCTGAGTGTGCGGGGAACCGTCTCTCCCACAGATTTTCGGGACACTGCCGGCGGTATCGTAGGCAGCAACCGTGGGCAGCTTTTGCGCTGCACATTTCAGGGGACTGTCAAGGGTGAGAGCAGTGTGGGCGGGATTGCCGGCATCAACGAGGCGGAGGGGCGGCTGATTAACTGTACGTTTTCTGGCCTTGTGGAAGGAAACCTCCATGTGGGCGGAATTGCCGGACAGAATCTGGGTGGTGTGATTCAGTGTACCAATCAAGGAGACATCAATCCCACCTCCGAGAATCCCGCCAAGAGTGAGGACCCTTTGAACCTGGGGGAACAGGTTGCTGGTTGGACAGATGTGGGCGGCATTGCTGGATATTCCACAGGACTTTTGCAGAGCTGCCGCAACGAAGGTGCGGTGGGTTATCCTCATATTGGCTATAATGTGGGCGGGATTGCCGGGCGGCAATCTGGCTGCCTGGATGGTTGCGTCAACACGGGAAAAGCCATGGGCCGAAAGGATATCGGTGGAGTGGCCGGACAGATGGAGCCGGATGTGACGCTGCTATTCAACGAGAGCTTTCTTCAGCGGCTTGGAGATGAGCTGAGTACGCTCCAGAACATGAGTGACGCACTGCTGGATGATGTGGGAGTCATTGCGGATGATCTCTCCGCTCAAATGCAGGCGATCTCCGACCAGACCCGCTTGACAAAGGATGCCGTGGGGGATTTGAGTGACGCCATGACAGCGTGGGCGGATGAGGGTATCGGCCAAGTCAATGACCTGTCTGCCCGGATCTCTCGTACGCTGGATCAGTTGGAGCCGGTTCTGGACGATGTGGACGGACAGCTGAAAGACCTCTCGGATGTGGTGGAGGACTTGTCCGGCGCATTGGATCGAGCGGAGGAGATGGGCCAGCTGGGAGAGGAGAGCATCCGTAGTCTGCGCCTGGCTATGGAGGAGCTGCGAAAGATTCCAGAGGCGTGCAGGGGCGCGCTGGCAAAGCTGCAAGAGGCAGTCAAGGCTCTGCGGGATGCCCTGGGGGACGAGGAGAAAACACAGGAGGCACTGAAACAGTGCGTGAGTGCGGCTGAGGAGCTGGCGGAAGTGATTCTAGGAAGAGCCGGGGCCGCTGCTGACCACCTGTTGGAGAGCCTGCGGGCGTTGGCGCAGGGGGGAGACGAGGCCAGCGGCATCCTCTCCCGACTCAGCCGGTTGGGAGAGGAGCTCTCTGCGCTCATGGACGATATGGCGGACAGCGCTTCTGAGCTGCATCAGGTGCTGAAGGACCTGTCCGATCAGCCGGCGATTTCCTTTCCGTCCCTGGATAGCGCCATCACAGAGGAGCGGGATGCCCTGGATGAAGCCTTTTCGAGCCTGATGGACCAGGCGGATGGGCTTCATACACTGGCGGATTCATCGGTAGACACGGTCACGGCAGATTTAAAGGCGATCAGCGGGCAGCTCGGTGTGATTAGCAGCCTGCTCTCAGACGAGGGAGCCAGGATGCAGGAGACTGATTTAGAGGACCGCTTCCAGGATGTCTCGGATCGGGAGCAGATCGAGAGTCAGACCACCGGGCGGCTCTCCTCCTCTCGGAATGAGGGGGCCGTAGAGGGGGATGTCAATGTGGCCGGGATTGCCGGCTCGCTGGCTATAGACCTGGAGTACGACCCGGAGGATGATTGGAATCAGGCGGGAGACCACACGCTGGATGTTTGGGTGGAGACCAGGGCCGTACTGTTCAGATGTGTAAACACCGGCCTTGTGACAGGAAAAAAAGACTATGCCGGAGGCATCGTGGGCCGCATGGATATGGGGCGGGTGCAGAACTGCGAGAATTACGGTGATGTGGCTAGTACGGATGGAAGCTATGTGGGCGGCATAGCCGGCGCCTCCTGGGGAACTGTCCATAGCTGCTGGAGTAAATGCACGTTGTCCGGAACTCATTATATTGGCGGGATCGCCGGCCTTGGCAGCGATCTCACAGAGTGCCGCACACTGGTGGAGATTGCAGAAGGCGGCGCATATACTGGCGCCGTGGCCGGAAGTATAGAGACGGATGGAACGGTCTCCGGAAATCTGTTTGCCAGCGAGGATTTGGCGGCGATTGATGGCATCAGCTATGCGGGAAGCGCAGAGCCGGTCACGCTGGAAGCACTCTGCCTCCTGCCGGATGTCCCGACGGATTTTTCCAAGCTCACCTTGACCTTTACTGCGGATGATGAGCTGGTGGGCATTGTGTCAGTTCCCTATGGGGAAGGGATCGATGTTTTGCCAGAGCTTCCGGCTAAGGAGGGCTATTCTGCGGCGTGGCCGGATTTGGACTACCGCCATATTACTGCCAGTCAGACCGTGGAGGCAGTCTATACCCCTTACACCTCAGCGCTGTCTGGCAGCGGCGAGCTGCCGAGAATCCTGGTGGACGGCAGCTTCAGCAGCCGCGCGAAAGTAGCGTATGCCAGAGAAGAGGTGTGTTGGACCGATCAGGGTGGGACGCAGTACAGTGGTACCGCCTGGACTGTTACGGTGGATGATCCCGATCTAAAGACCGTGTCCTATACGATTCACTACCGCCTGCCGGAAGAGGGAGGCCGGTGGAGTGTCTGGGTACAGGGTGAAAACGGTTGGGAGTCACAGGAGTATACTGTAGACGGCCACTATCTGCTTTTGTCCGGCAACAGCGAGACAACCACATTCTGTGTTTTGCCTAGAGAGCTTCCTGTGGTTCAGATCATCCTAGCCGCCATAGCACTGGCGGCGGTGCTCTTGTTTGCACTCATCCGTAGGCACCGGAAGACCCAGAGACGCCAGGCGCAGCCCTCAGACAAATCACTGCTGAAAGATCAGGAGGATCGTTGAACACTTTGCCGTAGATACGGTGATTTCGGGCAGCTGGAAACAACGCGCTGAATGAGCTTGCTTGTAAAGAAAGACAACACAGGTAATCTGCTGCCATCCTGCAAAAGTACACATGGAGATCAGGGAGCCCGTTTTTCGAAGAATCATTCGAAAAACGGGCTTCTTTTTAAACATTTAGAAGGCTGTACATTAGAGCTGGTGGCTTCCTGTTCAATGAGAAAGGCACCGGATGTTCCGTGGGACGTGCGTGATATAGCAGCCCGGCAGATGACACAGAACATTTGCGTGGCACTTGACAAATTCGAAAACTATATTATAATATTATATACTATATTATAGAATTCATAAACCATACATCAAAACTAGGAGGATGCCACGATGAAAAATCTTACGATCGACATACAAGGCCAGATTGCGCTTGTGCAGATCAATCGGCCAAAGGCGCTAAATGCACTCAATTCCGAGACACTGGATGAGCTCTATGCGTGTTTGAAAGAAATGGAATTGCGCAGGGATATCCGGATTTTAATTCTGACCGGTGCTGGCACCAAGGCTTTTGTAGCTGGAGCGGATATTTCGGAAATGCACCAAGCGACCGCAGTGGAGGGATTGGCCATGGCCCGCTTGGCTGATCGGACCTTTTCTCTGCTGGAGAATATGCCTCAGGTCAGCATTGCCGCTGTCAATGGCTATGCCCTGGGGGGAGGCTGTGAGATTGCCATGGCCTGTGACATCCGGGTTGCGGCGGAAACCGCAAAATTTGGACAGCCAGAGTGCGGGCTTGGCATTATTCCGGGCTTTGGGGGAACACAGCGGCTGTCCAGACTGGTGGGCAAAGGACGGGCGAAGGAGTTGATTTTTACCTGCGATATGATTGACGCACAGGAGGCGTATCGGATTGGGCTGGTGAACCAAATTGTACCTGCAGAGGAATTAATGGATGCATGTTATGCCATGGGACAAAAAATTCTAAAAAAAGGCGGCTATGCTGTCTCGCTTGCAAAGCGTGTGATCAACGCCGGTATGGATATGGACCTGGCCAGTGGACTTGAATTGGAGGCGACCTCCTTTGGGCTGGCATTCTCTACGCATGACAAATATGAAGGCATGGGAGCATTTCTGGAGAAACGCCCTGCCCAGTTGACAGATTTTTAAAATATTTTGCGTTCAAAGAAAAGAACTTTTCATGTGATTTAAATTTTTCAATGCTACGAAAAACGATCACTCAATTCGTGATTTTGCTGAAAACTTTTCCGGCAGTAACATAAGGAGAAAATAAGGAAATTACATTGTTTTTACTATGATTATAGAGTCCCGCATCATCAAACAGAATTCTGTGTGAAAAACATGCTGAAAATGCTGTGTGGTACTTGTGTGAAACTAGTAACTCTGCTATAATACTATTATATTGTATGATATTCTATAATATAGTAAAACAAAAAAGGAGATGCAAATGAAACAAAAAGCAATCCGTGTAACCATGGATGGCAACACCGCTGCGGCGTATGCATCTTATGCGTTTACTGAAGTAGCTACCATTTACCCCATCACGCCATCTTCTACCATGGCTGAGTTGATGGATGAATGGAGCGCGCAGGGACGGAAAAACCTGTTTGGGCAGACTGTGGACGTCCGGGAGATGCAGCATGAGGGCGGTGCTGCCGGAGCCATCCATGGCGCGCTTCAGGGCGGTGCGCTGGCCAGCACCTATACGGCCAGCCAGGGACTGATGCTGATGCTGCCGAATATGTATAAAATTGCGGGTGAACTGCTGCCCGGCGTTTTCCATGTCAGCGCCAGGGCACTGGCATCCAACGCCTTATCCATTTATGGCGATCACCAGGATGTGATGAGCTGCCGCAATACCGGTTTCACCATGCTGGCTGGCAGTTCTGTGCAGCAGGCATATCACCTGGCCTGCGCCGCGCACCTCAGCGCGATCTCCAGCCGTGTGCCGGTACTGCACTTTTTTGACGGTTTTCGCACAAGCCATGAGTATCAAAAAATTGAGCTCCTGAATGAGACAGATCTTGCAGATCTGATTGACCAGGAGGCACTGCAAGAGTTTCGCGCAAACGCCCTGAACTCAGACCACCCCAAGTCCCGCGGCTCTGCGGAGAGTCCCGACGTCTTTTTCCAGGTCCGGGAGTCTGTCAACAAATTCTATGAGGCTGTTCCCGGCATCGTGGAGGGGTATCTGGAGCGGATCAACACCCTGGCCGGGACAGATTACAAGCTCTTCAACTATTATGGCGCCGGAGATGCGGAGAACATCATCATTGCTATGGGGTCTGCCTGCGGCGTCATCCGCGAGACGATTGACTACTGGAACGCACATGGCAAAAAGCTTGGCATGGTGGAGGTCCACCTGTTCCGTCCCTTTGCCCCGGAAAAACTCCTGAGCGTCATTCCGCCGTCTGTCCGCCGCATTGCGGTTCTGGACCGCACGAAGGAGCCCGGAGCGATGGGAGAGCCGCTCTACCTGGATATCCGAAATGTCTATGCAGGCCAAAAGGACGCGCCGTTGATTGTGGGCGGGAGGTACGGCCTTGGCTCTAAGGACTTTACGCCCATGGACGTGATGGCAGTCTATGCAAACCTGGAGACAGATCAGCCCAAGAATGGTTTCACCGTTTCCATTACCGATGACGTGACCCACCGCTCTCTCCCGGAGTTTTCTCCTGTTTTTGATTCCACGCCGTCTAAGAACTTCTCCTGCAAATTCTGGGGACTGGGCTCTGACGGGACAGTTGGCGCAAATAAGTCCGCAGTCAAAATTATCGGAGACCACACGGACTCCTATGTACAGGCATACTTTGCCTACGACGCCAAGAAGTCCGGCGGCGTCACGATTTCCCACCTGCGCTTTGGGCCTGAAAAAATCCAAGGCTCCTATCAGATCAAGGCAGCGAATTTCATTGCCTGCCACAATCAGGCGTATGTACATCAATACAATCTGATTGCGGACCTCAAGAAGGGCGGCAGCTTCCTGCTCAACACAATTTGGTCTGACGAGGAGCTGGAAAAAAATCTGCCCGCCTCGTTGAAACGGCAGATCTGGGAGAAAAAAGCGGCGTTTTATACGCTGGATGCCTTCAGCATTGCAAAGGACTTGGGGCTGGGCGGCAGAATCAATATGGTCATGCAGGCCGGCTTTTTCGCCCTTTGTCCCATTTTCCCACTGGAGGAGGCGATAGCCTATTTAAAGGCCGAGGTCAATAAGACATACGGCGCCAAAGGACAAGATGTGGTGGATATGAACTGCGCCGCCATTGACCAAGGAGCCCGGCGGATTCACCGGGTGGACGTGCCTGACACCTGGGCCCGTGCTGAGGATGCGGAGGAGGACAGCAGAGGAGCCGCCCCGGAATTTTTCCGCAAGGTACTCTTCAAAATGGGACGGCAGGAGGGCAACGAGCTTCCGGTTAGCGCTTTTGAGGGGCATGAGGATGGAAGCTGGGAGCAGAGCTATACCCGCTGGGAAAAGCGGGGGATTGCAATTGAGGTTCCCTGGTGGGATGCGGAGAAATGCATCCAGTGCAACCGCTGCGCTGCCGTTTGCTCCCACGCGGTGATTCGCCCAACACTGCTCAGCGGGGAAGAGGCCGCCGCTGCGCCGCAGGCATATCCCATCAAACGGGCCAACGGTTTTCAGAATCTACAGTATCATCTCTCTATTTCTGGAATGGACTGCACCGGCTGCGGCGTCTGTGTCAAGACATGCCCGGTTCAGGCGCTGGAGATGAGGCCGTTCGAGCCGATGCGGGAGGAGCTGAACCAGGCGTGGAACTATACGCTGGAACATGTAACGGAGAAGGAGATTTCTGCGGCGCAGAAGGCAACGGTCAAAGGCAGCCAGTTCCTCAAGCCCTATGTGGAGTTTTCCGGCGCGTGTGCCGGCTGCGGCGAGACTCCATATATCAAGCTTATTACCCAGCTCTACGGCGACCACATGCGCATCGCCAACTCCGCCGGCTGCACACACATTTGGGGAGGATCTCCGGAGATTCCCTTCTGCACCAATGAAAAGGGCCAGGGAGTGGCCTGGGCCAGTGGCCTTTTCGAGGACACGGCCGAGTACGGATACGGCATGATGCTCGGCACCAGTGCTGTACGCAAGTGGCTCAAATCACAGGTGGAGTATATGGCGCAGCGTGTTGAGGATGAAGAACTGCGCTGTGCGTCCGCTGAATGTTTGGCCCGTTTTGACGACAGCCACGGGACCCGCCAGCGGGCGGACCGCTTGATCGCCGCCATGGAGCGGCTGGGCACGGAGCAGGAACCCATCAGGACGGTCTATCAGCGCAGGGACTATCTCTTCAAACCGTCCCAGTGGATTGTGGGCGGCGACGGCTGGGCCTACGACATCGGCTATGGCGGTCTGGATCATGTGATCGCCTCCGGGGAAAACGTCAACATCATCTGCTTGGACACCGAGGTGTATTCCAATACCGGCGGACAGTCCTCCAAGGCGACGCCCACGGCGGCGGTGGCGCAGTTTGCCGCCTCCGGCAAAAAGACCAAAAAGAAGGACCTGGGCGTGATGTGCATGAGCTACGGTTATGTATATGTCGCGCAGGTGGCACTGGGTTACGACCCCCAACAGACACTCCTTGCGATCCGGGAAGCAGAGGCCTATGACGGCCCTTCTGTCATTATTGCATACGCTCCCTGCATCAACCACGGGATCAAAGGCGGGATGAGCAACGCACAATTGCGGGCAAAACAAGCAGTGGAATGTGGTTACTGGCACTGCTACCGTTATCATCCGGAGCTGGGTGCGCAGGGGAGAAACCCGTTCATCCTGGACTCTAAGGTTCCCACGGCGAGTTTCCGGGACTTCCTGATGGGCGAGGTACGATATAGCTCCCTGTATCGAAAGTTCCCAGAGACAGCAGACGCGCTGTTTGCAAAGGCGCAGAGAGACGCAGAGGAGCGGACGGCATATTACTGCAAGCTGGCCGGAAAGTAATTTGACGCGTTAGGATAGGACGGGATATCTGCAGCGCTGGGGGGGATGCAGTCGATCAAAAGCGCATCGTGTACAATCGGGTGTCCGATTTACAATAGAAAATAAAGAGGGGATGAAGTGTATGCGTATCAATAAAGACCTGTGCGTCAACTGCGGTATGTGCATGAACCGCTGCCCGGTGTCTGCGATCAAGAAAACAGATAAGGTCGTGGATATTGATTTTGACGAATGCGTGGAGTGTGGTGTCTGTCTGCGCTCCAACGTGTGTCCGAAGAAGGCGATTTATCAGCAGCCTTTGGAATATCCCAGAAGTGTCCGGAGCCTGATGAGTGATGTGCTAACGATTGCGCCGGAGTCAGGTATTTCGGGCCGCGGCACAGAGGAGATGAAGACCAATGAGGTAACTGGACGGTTCCCAGATGGCACTGTGGGTATCGCGGTGGAGCTGGGACGCCCCTGCTACGGAGCGCGGCTGTATGACGCGGAGAAAATCGCCATGGCTGTTGCCGCTGAGGGAGTGGAATTTGAGGCTTGCAACCCCGTCACTACCATGATGAGCGACCCCAAGACGGGTAAATTTAAAGAGGAACTGCTGAATGAGAAGGTTCTGAGTGCGATTGTGGAAATGACGGTTCCCTATGAAAAAGCGGAGTCGGTGCTGAAAACCATCTATAAAACTGCCGAAACACTGGATTGCTTCCTGAGCCTGGACATCTGTTCCAAGGTCGATCAAGACGGCAATCTGCCTCACATGGAGATTGTCAAGAAAATGGGAGTCTGGTGCTCGCTCAACGGAAAGACCAATGTGGGCCTGGGGCGTCCCCTGTATCAGGAAAAGTAAGGAGGAAGCAGCAATGTCTCATACATTACACCGCGTGGGCACAGAAGAGAACCTGAAACATGATTTTGTATTCCTCTGCATGCCCAGCAAGGATATCAACCATGAGGGGTCCGCCCCCAAACTGCGGCGGTTCTTTCAGCTCTGCGAAAAAAACCACTGCGTTACCATGGGCGACTGCCGTGGCGGCAACGAGTGGTATCAAAAGGAAAAATATCATCTGCAGGACAATCTAGAAGGCCGTCAGCACATGATTGACCATGTGGAAGACCGCGCCGTAATTACCGCAACCTTCAAAGATGAGACGGATGTTATCAACATGCTGGCGGATCTTAAGAAGGAAGATCTGGGGATGTCGATTGTGGTCTCCGGCCTGGTGGACCATGTGAAGGAATGCTGCCACAAGGTAGGGCTGGAGCCCCATACAGTGGAGTCCTCTCTGGGCCGCATCGGCCGGACGGATCTGCTGCCTCCCAATGAGATTTTGGAGATTGCCACCATGTGCGGCCACTCCATGGTTTCCGTCAATTTCATCAACGAGATGATCGAAAAGTGCCGTAAGGGCCGCTGTACGCCTGAGGAGGCTGCCGCCGAGCTGTTCAAGCCCTGCATGTGCGGCATTTTCAACACAGACCGCGCAGCTATGCTGATTCGCAAAATGATCGAGGAGTAATCCCTGTCGTATAAAAGCAGAGGTTTACCAAAAAAATATAGGCAATAAAAGGAGAAAAGAAATGAAAAGATTTTTTGCATTCATTCTGACAGTGGTGATGGCGCTTTCCCTCGTTGCCTGTGGTGGTGACAGCACAAGTGATAGTAGCGACAGTGATGCGGTGATTCCAGATGGCGAAATCTCATTAAGAATTGGAACATCTGCTTCTGATACATCTGCGATCACACAAGGAGCACAGTGGTTCGCTGATAAACTCAATGAACGCACTGGCGGCTTGGTTACAGTTAAAGTCTATTCCAGTGATTCAATTTCCGGCGGTGCTCAAGCAAAAGGTATTGAGATGTTGATGGATGGCTCTGCGGACATGACATTCCACTCAAACTTGATCTACTCTACATTAGATGCGCGGCTGAATGTCATTTCACTGCCTTGGATGTTTGACGGCTATGAGGACGTAGACGATACCTTAGCTGGGGAGGCCGGAGATGCAATTGCAAACATTCTTGATGAATATGGAATCAAAGTGCTGGGGTTTGCACAGAACGGATTCCGTCAGATTACGAACAATGTTCGCGAGATTAAGACGGTCGCTGATTTGGATAGCCTACAGATTCGGATCAATAATTCCCAAATGCAACTGAATTTGTTCCAAGCGCTCGGAGCAGACCCGCTAAATATGAATTTTCCAGAGGTTTTTACAGCGTTGCAGCAAGGTTCTATTGATGGCCAAGAAACCCCGATTGATGTTACTTATTCCTCCAATATCCATGAGGTTTCCAAGTACTTAAGTGTATGGAATTATATGTATGATTCCTTTATCCTTGGAATCAATAAAGTTACTTTCAAATCGTTTTCTCCTGAGTTGCAGCAGATTATTATCGAAACAGCTGACGAGGCCTGTACATATCAACGACAGTTAATCCGAGAGAATGAAGAGACTCAACTTGCAGAGATAGAGGAAAGCGGAGTCGTGGTAACACCTTATGAGGAAATAGATATTGACGCATTCAAAGAGGCGGCAGAAGTAATATATGATGAGTACGAGCCAATTGTTACGCCTGAATTGCTGGCACTTTTCCGTGGTTAAGGACTGTTAGTGTTTACGTTTGCCTGCATGGAAACGGTCTGACACCGTTTCCATGCAGGCAACCTGGGAGGTTAGATATGAAAAAGATTTCTCGAATCTGGGAGTATCTTGAGGAAATCATTTTGGTTGTTTCACTGTCAGTTATGACACTTATTACCTTCGCAAATGTATTGTCACGAAAGATTTTACATTTCCCGTGGGCCTTTGCGGAGGAACTGACTGTCATTCTATTTATTTTCTCATCTTTGGTTGGAGCAGCTGTAGCTGCAAAAAAGGGAGGGCTGATTGGTTTAACATTATTGTACGATCACTGCCCGATGAAGCTGCGAAAAATTTTTTTCGTTGTATTCCTAATCGCTTCCCTATTTTTTACTTTTTTGATGGTTTATTACGGTATTGACATGGTGCGTTCAGAAATTATTAGCGGCATGAAAACACCTGCAATGGGACTGCCGGAATGGATTTTTGGCCTCTCAATCCCAGTAGGAAGCTTGTTTCTCGGTATCCGGTTAGTTGAATATTCAATTAGAATGTTGATGAATAAGGAGGTGAATACCTAATGGATGCTACAGCCATTCTATTTGCTGCATTTATCTTCCTGATGTTGCTAAATGTCCCTATTGCTTTGTGTCTTGGAATATCAGCGATTGTCGGTATTATTGTAATGAACGTCCCCCTGTCGGTTGTTCCCATGCAGATATATGCTGGTATTGGCAAGCCGACTCTCCTTGCGATTCCCTTTTTTATTTTAGCCGGCGTTATTATGGACCACTCCGGGATTTCCAAACGATTGATTAATCTAGCGGATACGATGGTTGGACATAAAACAGGCGGGTTAGCGATTGTTTGTGTAGTGGTTTCATGCTTTTTTGCGGCAATTTCTGGGTCCGGACCGGCTACGGTCGCAGCGTTAGGAGCTGTTATGATCCCTGCCATGATTAAATCCGGTTATGGAACAGAGAATTCTGCGGCGCTTATGTCGGCATCGGGTTCTATTGGTATTATCATTCCGCCGAGTATTCCATTTGTGGTTTACAGTGGAATCAGCGGTGTTTCTGTTAGTAGAATTTTTACAGCCGGTATTATACCCGGTATTTTGATGGGAATCTCCTTGGCGATTGCAGCCTATATCATTTTGAAGTTCAATAAGCAACAGGTTACATCTCAGGAAAAAGCCAGTGGGAAAATGCGTTTAAACGCATTAAAAGACGCAATATGGGGTCTTTTGATGCCGGTTATCATTCTCGGTGGTATTTATGGCGGCTTTTTCACTCCGACGGAAGCTGCAGCAGTTGCTGCAGTTTATGGCCTAATAGTGGGACTTTGCATTTATCGCTCCATTCAGATACGAGATCTCATTGCTATCCTAAAGGAATCGGCTATTCAGTCCGGTGGTATTATGCTGATTGTTGGCTGTGCAGGTTTGTTTGCCTGGCTGTGTCAGTCTGAAGGCATCACCAGGGCAGTCTCTGAGGCAATGGCATCGATTGCTACGAATCAGATCACTTTCTTGATTCTTGTAACAATTATTTTCCTAATCGCAGGATTCTTCCTAGAAGCGACTTCCGCTATGTATATCTTGGTTCCGATTATTCTTCCAGTAGCCAACTCGCTGGGATATGATCTAACTGCATTGGGAGTTATCATCAGTATGAATATGGCGATTGGACAAATTACGCCGCCTGTGGGTGTCAACCTGTATGTAGCCTGCAATATTGCGAACATTACACTCAAAGAGATCAGCAAAAAAATTCTGCCGTATTGCATTGCACTGCTAATTGCGTTGCTTTTGGTCACATTTATTCCGGATATTGCCATGTTCCTGCCCAATATGATTCACGCTGATTAAGGGAGGATAAGATGCAAAAAAAATGGATAAAGGCCAAGCATATGTTAGTGGGGGAAACATTAGAAAACAGAGAAAATTATGCGCTTTTGATTGATGAAGGCAGAATTTTAGAGATTGCTCCATCTGAATTTACAGTAGACAAGTACCCAGATATAGATTGTGTAGACTACGGAGATGCCACGATTCTGCCAGGGCTCATTGATTGTCATACGCATCTGGATTGGGACTGTACCATTCCTGATTATATAAATGAATCCCAGGGATGTGAAAGCCGTTTGGCTATTATTGGTCTGCACAACATGGCAATTGATCTGCAATCAGGTGTCACTACCGGACGCTACATGGGAGGGCATTATTTTCTTGATGTGAACTTTAGGGATTATGTCAAATCTGGCTTTGTACACGGCCCGCGAGTGAAAGCATCAGGTATTGGCATGCGATCCTCCGCGGGTCACGGCTATATTGGGATTGCTACAGATGGAGAACAGGCTATCATTGAAACGGTACGTAAAAATTTATTGCACAATGTAGACTGGATGAAATTTTACAGCACAGGTAGCCATCTGAATGGCCGCGGATTCCCGAGCAGTTTTTACACCCGGCATGAAACAAGCCTGATTATTGATATGGCACACCGCTCTGGTGTGCCAGTTACATCACACTGTGTCGGCGGCCAAGGTATGACAGACGCAATTGACTGTGGGATTGACTGCTTAGAACACTGTTATTTTGCAACAGATGAACATATTAACATGATGCTCAAAAAGGGGACGCATATCTGTTTGACTATGAGCGAGTATTTCACTGATAAGGAATATATGCCGGTTGCCATGGCTGACAAGTTCAGAAAATTTCGTTCTGTTGTTCATGAGAGAATGCGTGCATTGATCAGCAGCGGAGTACCATATGTCCTTGGAACCGATGGTATGCATGGTCAATTGTGGAAAGAAGCAGTTTATTTGGTAGAACATGGCGGTTCAAAGGAGGATGCAGTGCGCGCTCTGACAGTGGATGCGGCAAAGCTTCTCAACATTTTTGATGAAACAGGCTCCTTAGACTATGGGAAAAAAGCAGATATTATTGTCGTGGACGGAAATCCACTTAGAAACACTGGAGACCTAAGCAAAGTTACTGCTGTCTATCAAGAAGGACGGCTAGCATAATTTATGAACGAATTACTGTTCAGCCTAAATGTTATTATACCATTATTTTTATGTTGTCTCACTGGCTACGTGATGCGAAGGCTGGAATACATAGGCGAAAGCTTCGCGCAGGATTGCTCCGGTGTAGTATTCTACATTGCCATTCCATGCAATATTTTTATCAGCATTGTGGAGCATGATTTTCGAGCAGGATTTGATGGCGGATTAGTGGCCTTTGTTATGGTGGCGTGTACAGCCATTGCATTTCTATCAACAGTTATTTGCAGAAAAGTTATTTCCAATACGCGAACAGCTGCGACTGTTGCTCATAATATTTTCCGTGGGAACTTTACACTGTTAGGGATCCCGCTTGCAACAAGCCTTCTGGGAAAGGAAGGGGCTGTTGTAATGCTGCTGCTGGTGCCCTTCGGTATTTTATGTTCCAACATATACAGTGTTTTGATCCTCTCCGTAATTAATCCGTCAGAAGAGGTAGCCGCAGTCTCCACAATACGGAAGGCTGTGCAGAAGGTAATCACCAATCCGATGACAATCGCCTCTGTGTTAGGAATTGCAATATCGTTTTCACAGTTACATCTCCCAACCCTTATCATATCTCCAATAGACTCCTTTTCGCAAATGAGTAGCGGTTTGGCGCTATTTATGTTAGGCGCGCAATTAAAAGGAGTCAATTTATTAAAAGATTGGCAGTACACTGCAGCTACTGTTATATTGCGCCTCGTTATCATACCGTTGATGGTTTTGCTACCAGCTGTGCTGATGGGGTTTCGGGGAAACCCACTGGCGGTACTGCTTATCTTTTTCGCTTCGCCAACGGCAGTGACTTGTTATATTATGGCGGATAATATGGGTGGGGACCAAGAACTATCCGTCTCAGCAGTCCTTGCAACGTCCTGCTTATCCACCATAACTTTAACCCTGGGCATTTTCCTGCTGAAATCCATGCGGTTAATATAAATCCAGATTGAAAGCCAAGGGGAATGACGAGTGGAGAAAAGTGCTCCAGACGTTCGATACTGGATAGAAAACCATAAAGATATTGGAAGTGACTTCGGCCCACGGTCTTTGCGCGCCGGATGTGGCGTGCTGACTTGACTGTTGATGGCGTACCGAACGGCCGTGAGACAGTGAGATATGCTATTCATGAGCAATTCCGCGTATGTTTGGAGGCCCATAGCAAAGACGAGAATGATCAAATGGATCTGGAGAAAGGCAGGCCTTGGGACGACAAAGGTTTCACATTCCATTACAAGAACCGGAGGAAGACCCTTTACGGTCTTCCTCCGGTTGCGTTCTAAAAAAGAGTATGAGCTTGTACAAAAATTTGGGTAAGTGTACGATTATATGGAACATCAGCAAATATTGCTTGAAAAAATAGTAAAAGATGCTATATTAAAAATGGAAAGTTTTGTGTAGAAAGGAAAAACAGCTATGCCGCCAAACGAGCCTGGCAAAATGAAGGGGCCGATTCAGTCCGTATCCCGGGCTGCTGCAATATTGAGGTGCTTTTTTGACTCCGCTGAATTGAGCCTGCAGGAAATCAGCGAGCGAGTGGAGCTACACAAATCGACCACCTCGACTCTTGTGACCACATTAAAAAACGAACACTTTCTGGAACAGGACCCTCAGACCAACAAGTATCGGCTTGGAATGACTGCGTTTTTGCTGGGCGCGAACTCCAACATTAACCTCAGCACCATTACACAGCCCTTTTTGTTGGAGCTGAATGGAAAGTACCGCGAGACTGTAAATTTGGCTGCGCCAATCGGCAGCGATATTATTTATCTGAATAAAATCGACAGTGAACACTCCATGAGGACTTGTACACGAGTGGGGCACCAGCTTCCATTTTATTGTACGGCCAACGGTAAAATCATTTTTTCCTATTATGGGCAGGAAGAGCTGCACATGATCATACAGAGCCTTTCGCTGCAGCAGTTTACCAAGCACACGATTTCTGATCCGCAGCGGCTGGAGCAGGAGCTGACAGAGGCAAAGAAAAACGGATACGCGTGTGATAATGAGGAACTGGAGGTTGGCCTTTGCTGTTACGCGGCTCCTATTTTTGATTACACACATTATCCCACGGCCGCAATCAGCATTTCCGGCCCGTGTTTTCGAATGGGCCCCCCGGCGCGGGAGCAAATGATTGCGGACCTGAAAAGCTCTGCCCAAAAGATTACAGACCTTTTGGTGGCCTCCAAGTATGTTTCCTCCAGAAATACAGGATGAACAGGCAGAAGTGCCTGACGCCATAGTTTGGGGGAAGACCGAGTAAGGTAAATTTAGTAATACGAAAAGCAGGTGCATCTGTTCGATAGATGCACCTGCTTTTTAAAAGAACTGTCATTGCTGGAATCGCACCGATGACTGCGCCCATAATGATCGTGCCAACAGTGCTTGAATCCGTTCAGATCCACCCATCGTTGATAGTTTCTATAGAAGATGGTGTAAAGACCAACAAAATCCGACCTGTTTATCCATCATAATTTGAAACAATCATTTGATCGAAGCCATTTGCTTTGCATCAAGTAAGTACTATGATAGGGGAAAGTCCATACTGTGGCAAATAGTTTTTGAATCATTTTTCTATATCCCAGTTTCCCTTTATACTAGCACAGAACAGGTAAGCTGAGAGAGCGTTACAGGTCTTTGCGCCATATATCCGGCTGATATGGAGCGAAATGATGCGTTGGATTTGGAGCTCAGACCGAAAAAATTTCATGCGCACGATATTCATTTGGAACAATTAGATAAGCCACATCTTACACAGATCGAACAATCATCCAAGTGAAAGAGCCTGATACAACAGGATGAGAGCCATAAAAGTCATTGCTCCTGATGTCTTACCTCGAGCCTTACAGCAATGCTTTCTCTCAGGCAAAGATGGTATCCAGGATCTCCTGGGGTGTCAGGGAGCCAAAGCAACGGTCCAGTGGCAGCGTTTTTAGAATTTTTTCCACCTCTCTCCGGCGGTAGGGAACTCCCCGCAGGGCCTCCACCGTACCATCCAGGGATGTGAGAGAGAGGAAATCCCCGTAAAAGCGGAGATCCTCAATGTGCCCTTCTGTCACTTGGAGGCCTGCCTCCAGCATGCCGCCTGGCCACTTACGCTTATTGATGAAGGTAAAATGCGGAGATCGGCCATAAGTCCACTCCCATGTGTCATACTTGTTCTCCTTCAGCGCCTGGACCGCTGCCAGCTCCTCCTGCGTCAGGCTTCCGCTCTCCAGCCCCTCGCCGCCGAAGGAACTCTTGAGATACTGCCAGAAAGCCGGCAGGTTCATATCCTCTTTCAAAAAGGAACGAATGTTTCCCACCCGTGAACGGACGGACTGTGCGCTCTTAGACTGAAACTTCGACGGATCTGCCCGAAGGGCGCCAGCGATCGTGCTGAGATCGGAATCAAAGAGCAGCGTTCCGTGGAAGAGCATTCGCTTGCCCAGCAGACGCTGGGCCGTACCGGAGACCTTGCGTCCCTCTACCAGGATGTCATTACGGCCGGAGGCTTCCGCCTGAAGCCCCAGTCCCTGAAGCGCTTCCACCACCGGACGGGTAAACTGCTGATAGGTCATGTCAGCGGCATTGTCCACATCTGTCAAAAAGGAATAGTTGAGATTCCCCAGGTCGTGATAGACAGCGCCGCCGCCGGTGATTCTGCGAACTACATGGATATGATGCGCCTCCACAAAGTCCGGATCAATTTCTGCGGCGGTGTTCTGATTTTGGCCTACTACAATGGTGTTGTCATTCTGCCAGAGCAGCAAATATGGCCGGTCCTTCCGAACCTTCAGAACGGTTTCCTCAAAGGCCAGGTTGTAGGCCGGGTCCTGGCTGTGAGTCTCCAGATATACGGTGGGCTTGGTGGCAGGCATCACGTTTTCCTCCTTGTAGTGATCGATTTTTCCGGAGCGGGTCCCGCGCCAGCTTCTGCTTTCAAAATGAGATCTCTTGAAATGCGCGGTTGAAAAGTTGGACCTCTGGCACCCGAACCTTGCCCAGTGCCGCTTCTGCGGCTGGGCGATAGCCGTAGGTGTCGTCTTCCGGCAGCGGCAGATGGTGAATGAGAAGGCGGCCTGGCCGGATGACCTGCTCTACAAAGGCCCGTCCTCTGGGCAGTGTGATCCAGGGAAATGGCAGCACTGCGAGATCAATGGAGGCGCCATCTACAAAATCCGCCAGCTCCTGCGCGGCAATGGCGCAGTCTCCGGCCAGCAGGATGCGAAAGCCCTCACGCTCCAGGATGGCTCCGTAGTGCGGCACTGCAGCATACTGCCTTCCCTCATGGGGCAGGCGGCGGAACCGGATCACAAGGTCCGTTCCCAGCCGCAGACCGGGGCTTTCCCCCTGCAGCAGGATCTGCGCGGTTTCCCGCTGCTCCGGAAGTGCCAAAAAGCAGCTGGGCCAGCGCCGCCGGACTTCCTGCACCTGTGCTTTGGAATAGTGATCTGGATGGCAGTGTGTGAAAAAAAGCAGCTCCGGACCCTGAAAGGCCGGGTGTGCCAGCAGACGCCGGAAGCGTTCCGGTGTCAGGGTGGACAGCCCAGGTACCCGAGTGTCGTGCAGAGCGTCACACCAGACCTGGTGGGCACCCCAGTGCAGAGAAATCCCGGCATTGACGCTGGCAGTGATGAAAAGCTCCATGGTATTCCCTCCCATCTCCATGTTCACCGATAGGAAAACAGGACCGGGCGATCTCACCCGGCCCTGCAGTGATCCACCAGGCAGAGAGGGGGGCTTACTTGACCTCAACGCTCATGGCGTCCTCGTAATATTTTACCAGAGCGCATTGATCCTCATCAATCATGCCGTGGGCATCCATCCAGTCCATCTGTTCCTTGACAATCTTGGTCATCGGAATTTCCACGCCCAGGTGCTCGGCCAGTTCCATGGCATTGTTGACGTCCTTTAGATGAACGGCAATGCGGGCGCTGGCGCTGAAGTCCCGGCTGAGGATTTTGGGGACCTTCAGGTCCATCACGGCGCTCTGTGCGAAGCCGCCGTGAATGGCATCAAAGAGAGTTTTGGGGTCCAGGCCAGCCTTGGTTGCAAAGGCATAGGCCTCGTCCATGGCCAGCAGGTGAATACCAACCATCATGTTGTTGGCAATCTTGGCGGTGGAACCACATCCGGAGGGCCCCATATAAGTGGCGCTCTTGCCCATCATGAGAAGATAGGGCTTGACCTCCTCAAAGACCTCCTTCTCACCTCCGGACATGATGACAAGGCTGCCGCCGTTGGCGCCGGTCTCGCCGCCGCTGACGGGAGAATCCAGCAGGTGAAAGCCCTTCTTCTGGGCGGTGGCGTGGAGCTCCTTGATCACATAGGGAGAGGTGGAGCCCATGTCCACAATGATGGTGCCGGGACGGGCAGTATTCATAATGTCCGTGATGGTGTTCTTCACGATGGCATTGGTGGGCAGGCACATGAAGATGATATCACAGGCGCGGTAGAGCTCAGCAGCGTCTGCCGTGGCCTTGCCGCCGCGTTTTTCAAAACGCTCCCGCAGAGCGGGGATCGGGTCAAAGCCATAAACTGTAGTGCCGCTCTTATCAATCAGATTGGACGTCATGCCATAGCCCATGATGCCCAGCCCCAGGTAGCCAATGGTCTTCATATGAATCAGTTCCTTCCTGTCTTATTTTTTCTTGCGGGGTGGAATGTGCACCGCCCGCCCCAGGGCGTCCAAGGCACATTCCCGGACGGACTCTGTCACCGTGGGATGAGAGTGGATGGTGGCAACGATCTCATCTAAGGTCATCTCTCCACCAATGGCCAGCGCGCCCTCAGCAATGAGATCGGTGGCACGAGGCCCAATGATGTGCATCCCCAAGACCTCGCCGTATTCTTTCCCAGCGATGATCTTGACCAGCCCCTCGCCGCCATTGAGGATCAGGGACTTGCCGTTGGCGCTGAGAGGAAATTTTCCTACCGTGTAGTCAATTCCCTGAGCCTTGGCCTGCTCCTCCGTGAGACCCACGGAGGCCGCCTCCGGCTCAATGTAGACGCAGGTGGGATTGGTGGCCTCGTCATAGGATGCAGACTGCCCGCAGATGTTCTCTGCCGCCACCTCGCCCATGGCGGAAGCGGTGTGCGCCAGCTGCGCATGGCCAAAGACACAATCACCGATGGCATATACACCGGGAACAGAGGTTTCCATCCGGTCATTGACAAGGATGCGGCCCCGGTCATGTTTAACCTGTCCAGCTTCCAGATTCAAGGAGGCGGTGTTGGCCTTGCGTCCGATGGCGACCAGGACCTTCTCCGCTTCAAAGGAGACAACAGCGCCGGATTTGTCCCGGCAGACTACTTTGGCTCCCATGGGGGAGGCCTCCACGGACTGCACCGGGCACTCCAGGTGGAACTCCATACCCATCTTCTTCATATGGGCCACCCCCACCTTCGTGAGGTCGCCATCCAGCATGGGCAGCATGCGGTCCTGAGCTTCGATCACCGTGATCTTGGTGCCGAAGGCCGCATAAGCGCAGGCCAGCTCTAAACCGATGACGCCGCCGCCGATGACCACCATGGTCTTGGGCAGCTTTTCCAGGCTGAGAGCGCCGGTTGAGTCGATGCAGTTAGGGTTCTCCATCAGACCGGGGATGGGAGGCTGGGAATTGATAGAGCCGGTTGCCAGAATGATGGCGTCCGCCGCCATGGTCTCTGAAGAACCGTCCTTCTTGGCGACCCTCAGGGTTTTGGGAGCGGTGAAGCTGGCTTCACCATCAATCTTTGACACCTTGTTGGCCTTCAGTAGGGCGGCAACACCGCTGGTAAGCTGCCGGCTGATATCGTTCTTATGGGCAATGACCTGGGGAAAGTTCACGGTAACGCCGCTAACTTCCACACCGATGTGCTTCCCCTGGTCCTGGATCTCAGAGACCAGCTCCGCAGAGTGCAGCAGACACTTGGTTGGAATGCAGCCTATGTTCAGGCAGGTGCCGCCCAGATGCTCCCTTTCGATGAGGGTGACCTTCGCACCCAACTGGGCCGCCCGGATGGCAGCTACATAGCCGCCGGGACCTCCGCCCACCACGATCACACTCTTGAGGTCCGCAGCAGAAGTCGCAGGAGCGGCGGCAGCCGGTGCGGCTGTGACGCGCTCCCCAGCCTCACCGATATAGGCGAGAATGCCCTTTACAGGGACGTCGTCCCCCTCCTGGGCCACGATTTTTAGAAGCACACCATCGCGCTCGCTTTGAAGCTCATGAGTCAGCTTGTCTGTGGTAATCTCTGCGACCACGTCGCCCGCCTTTACCGCATCGCCTTCGTGTTTCATCCACTGGGAGACGGTGCCCTCCTCCATGGTCAAGCCCAGCTGCGGCATTAAAATTTCATATGCCATTGCGATTGCCTCCCATTACAATACGATACACATGGGACTCTGCAGCAGATCGCGCAGGTCCATGACGAACTTGGCGGCAGTGGCGCCGTCAATGAGCCTGTGGTCGTAAGTGAAAGACAGTCGCATGACCTGTCGCTTGCTTACCGAACCATCCTCCGCCAGGGTCAGCTCATCCTGCACCGCGCAGACACCCAGAATTGCGGCATCTGGCTGGTTAACAATGGGCGTGAAGGTCTCAATACCGAACATTCCCAGGTTGGAAACGGAGAAGGTGGACCCCTTGTACTCATCTGGAAGGAGCTTGTTGCCCTTGGCCCGGGAAGCCAGATCTTTGGCACTGTCTGCCAAGGCATCCAAGCCCAGGCGGTCGGCGTCCCGAATCACAGGAACGATCAGCCCGGCCTCCAGTGCCACGGCCATGCCGATGTTCACATGAGCCCGCTGGATCATCTGGCCGTTATCATAGCTCACCAAAATCTCAGGATGCTGGCGCAGCATCTTAGCGGTTGCTTTGAGGATCAAGTCGTTGACAGAGTACTTCCGGCCGGTTTCCGCCAGCAGAAGTTTCCGGAACTTCATCAGCTCTGTCACATCCACCTTGGTGTTCTGAGTCACCGGTGGAATTTCAGTGTGGGAATGGAGCATCCGCTCCGCCACCACCTTGCGCATGCCGGAGAGTTTCACCACGGTGTCTCCCTCCATCAGCTCCAGACCGGCCTTGGGTGCAGCGGGCTCTGAGGCAGAAGCGGCCGCTACGGAGAGAGGCGCTGGGGCAGGAGCAGTCTTCATAGCCTCAGCGGCTGCCAGGATATCCTTCTGGGTGATGCGGCCAGAGGTGCCGCTGCCCACGATAGCGGCAAAGTCCGTAACACCCAGCTTAGCCGCGGTCTTCCGGGCCAGAGGCGAGATGCGAATGCGCCTGTACCGTGAATGTAAACAAGCATAAACAAAAGATAATCACTGTCCTCATCGTCGTTTTATTTTTAAGGTC